>Ga0222714_10006313_pt1 | contig 11093 bp, 7 predicted proteins | sample C33_3DmetaG_FD_165048 | JGI IMG/M metagenome (GOLD analysis project Ga0222714, IMG submission 165048) | Estuarine water microbial communities from San Francisco Bay, California, United States - C33_3D | ecosystem: Environmental > Aquatic > Marine > Unclassified | place: USA: California... | reverse complement strand
ATGATCGGTAATCAAAAATTCAGCAGTAATCTCTGCATGGTCGTGACCTTTTCTAATTAATCCTGGCTCCGCTCGATTGCCAATAACTTGAGAGAGGGCATCGAGTAATAATGATTTGCCAGCACCGGTCTCACCTGTGAAGGTAGAAAGACCCTTACTAAACTCACAGTTAATAGACTCAATGACGGCAAAGTTTTTAACATCAAGTCTTAGGAGCATATTAACTAGGACTGATTGCTTTGATTAGTACCGTAACTTAACTTCGACCTTAAAGAAGCATAAAAATCATGCTCAGGTGAGTGCAAAAGATTGATTGCTAATTTTGATGTTTCGATTATTAATTCATTATCAGCGTTGAGCGCACCAATGGTGTTACCGTCACATGAAATATCCGCCTCATCATCAAATCTTGGCTGAAGTTTAATTTTAATCTGTGAATCAGACTTTACGACAATCGGTCGATCGCTCAATGAATGAGGGCAAATAGGCACCACAGCCAAAGCTTGCACGCTCGGCTCGATAATAGGACCACCGCAGGAGAGCGCGTAGGCTGTTGAACCTGTAGGTGAGGTAACTATGACACCATCTCCCGCATGATTATTAACAAACTTATCATTAATGTAGGTTGCAAAATCTTGCATGCGTCCCCCGGTATTAACCTTCACGGTAATATCGTTTAATGCAGCTCCCTCAGCAACGCATACGCCATTTTGTATCAAGCGAGCAGAAAGAAGGTCTCTTTTCTCTTCAAGATAGTTTCCATGGAGGATATCAGTGAGCGTTTTTTCAAATTCATGCGGTGCAATATCAGTTAGAAAGCCTATTCTTCCAAGATTGATCCCAAGCAATGGGATTGTTTGTTTGGCACAATTTTGCGCAGCAGATAATAGGGTACCGTCGCCACCAATCGTCACAATCAAATCAAAGTTTGATAATTTAATCGTCTGATTGTTGTTCCCGTAACTCTTATAATGTAGCTTTTCATATGTGATCGAGAGATTCTCGACCAATCGTATAGCTTGATCAGCCAATGAACCAATTTTAGCAATATCAAAATCTGCCCATATGCCGATTTTATTAAAACGTATTTTTTGTTTTACATTCATGCTGTTAGCGTCTAGTTCTTTTCATTAATCAATCATATTATTATAATCCTAAGGCACTATTGAATTCAGGAGTTTTTGTTTTTGACAAGCATTAAAGAAACTACACCCTCAGTAAGGGCCCAAAGGCTGTTGAAGGCTTTAATCGAGCGCTACATCGATGAGGGAATACCCGTGGCGTCCAAAGCGCTTGCGATAGACTCAGGTATGGACTTAAGTCCAGCAACGATCCGTAACATTCTCGCTGATCTGGAAGAGCAAGGTCTTATTTCTTCGATACATACCTCATCTGGAAGGGTTCCCACCGATAGAGGGTATCGATTCTTTGTTGACGCACTGGTTAATTTTGATGCCTCCATTAAGTCGTTTGAATCACTCTCAGATATTGAAAATTCTAGACAATCAAAGCAAGGACTTATTAAAAGTGCGAGCGACGCACTCTCAGGTATTACCAAGCTAGCAAGCTTAATTTCGATTCCTAAGCAAAAGCAGTCATATTTTACAAAGATCGAATTTCTTCGCTTGTCTACAGATAGGGTGCTCGCGGTATTGATACTTGATAATTACGAAGTTCAAAACAGAGTACTTTTTGTCAATAAGGAATTCAGTACTGAGGAGCTGTCCTTGTGCGCGAGCTATTTAAATGAGCGCTTATCAGGAAGGCTACTCTCTGAGATTAGAAAAGACTTATTCTCTGATCTTACTTCCATGCGCACTTCAATTTCAGAGCTTATGATGAAAGCCTTACAAATTACTGAAGACAGTCACGACAATAAGGATACAGAAATTTTGATCTCAGGCGAGACGAATCTTATGGATATTAAAGAATTGGCTGATGTTCAAAAGTTAAAACAAATGTTTGAGGCGTTTTCTCAAAAAAGAGACTTGATTCACCTGCTTGACAAAACCATCGCCAGCCCTGGAGTAAAAATTTATATTGGAAAAGAATCCGGATATGAGATTTTCGATGAATGCTCTGTCGTAACTGCGCCATATAAAACCGCTGATGACTCAATTGGTGTTCTCGGTGTCGTAGGCCCAACAAGAATGCCTTATGATAAGGTCGTACCTATTGTTGATCTAACTGCAAAATTTATATCCAGTGCCTTGAAATCTGATAATTGACCATATATTAGTTAGTATGAGCGAAGATAAAGATTTAGCTAAAGAAAGCGAGAACCAATTAGAGCCTGAAGCGGAGCCTGTTGATACATCCGAGGAGCAACAGGAACCGACAGCCGAAGAGGTTATTGCTGAACTCAATGATAAGATTTTAAGAGCGGCAGCAGAGCTTGAGAATATAAGAAAAAGACATCAAAAAGATTTGGAAAATGCACGTAAGTATGGCTCAGAGGGAATACTTGGATCGCTAGTGCCAGTGAGAGATAGCCTTGATTTAGCTATGCAAGCCTCAGAAAAGGAAATGCCCGAATCTCTTAAAGCAGGGCTAGAAGCAACACTTAAGCTCTTTGATAGCTGCTTAGAAAATTATGGAGTAGAGACCATCATTCCAAAAGGGAGAATTTTTGATCCCAATCTTCATGAAGCTATGGTCATGCAAGTCGATGACACAAAGGAAGAGGGAACTATCCTTGAGGTCATTCAAAAGGGATTCAAATTGCATGATAGGGTACTCCGAGCAGCCCGAGTGATTGTCTCAAAAAAATCTTAATTTCTTCTTGAAATAGTTAATTTTAATCCCATATTTAGAAACATAAATAACTGAATTGGAGAAAATTCAATGGGTAGAATAATTGGAATTGATTTAGGAACCACAAATTCTTGTGTAGCCATCATGGATGGTGATAAATCAAAAGTTATAGAGAATAGCGAAGGAGATCGTACTACTCCCTCTATTGTGGCTTTTACCAAAGATGGCTCTGAGGTCCTTGTAGGACAAACGGCAAAAAGACAAGCTGTAACAAATCCAGAAAATACTTTATTTGCAACCAAACGTTTGATTGGAAGGAAATTTAAGGATGAGACAGTTCAAAAGGAAACCAAAACTGTCCCATTTAAGATTGTCGAGGCAGATAACGGCGATGCCTGGGTCGAGGCTAATGGAAAGAAAATGGCTCCGCCTGAGGTTGCTGCAAGAATATTGACTAAGATGAAACAAACCGCAGAAGAGTACCTAGGCGAAAAGGTGACAGAGGCTGTCATAACTGTACCAGCCTATTTTAATGATTCACAAAGGCAAGCTACTAAAGATGCAGGTAAGATTGCAGGTCTTGAGGTAAAAAGAATAATTAATGAACCAACCGCTGCTGCCCTTGCCTACGGTATTGATAAAGGTAAGGGAGAGCGAAAAGTTGCAGTCTATGATTTAGGTGGCGGTACTTTTGATATCTCGATTATTGAGATTGTCGATGTAGACGGAGAGAAGCAATTTGAAGTTCTTGCTACCAATGGGGATACCTTTTTAGGTGGCGAAGACTTTGATAACAGAATCATAAATTTTTTAATTAAAGAATTTAAGAATGAATCCGGTATAGATTTATCTTCTGATACTTTAGCCAAACAGCGTCTTAAGGATGCTTCTGAGAAGGCTAAAATTGAGCTCTCTTCAAAACAGCAAACAGAAATCAATCTTCCCTATGTGACTGCTGATGCAAGCGGGCCAAAGCACTTAAATATCAGTTTGACGCGTGCCAAATTAGAGGCCCTTGTCGAGGATTTAATTGTACGAACGATTGAGCCATGCAAGATTGCTTTAAAAGATGCGGGCCTTTCTACCAGTGATATTCATGATGTCATTCTAGTTGGTGGCCAGACAAGAATGCCTAAGGTGCAGGAGGAAGTTAAATTATACTTTGGTAAAGATCCTAAGAAGGATGTTAATCCTGACGAGGCAGTTGCTGTAGGTGCCGCAATCCAAGCCGGTGTTCTATCTGGAAACGTTAAGGATGTACTTTTGCTTGATGTAACACCACTGTCGCTAGGCATTGAGACACTTGGTGGCGTGATGACAAAACTGATCGAAAAGAATACAACGATACCTACCAAGAAAGAGCAGGTCTTTTCTACAGCAGAAGACAATCAGACAGCAGTTACAATTCATGTATTACAAGGTGAACGCGAAAGAGCTTCTGATAATAAGAGCTTAGGTCGGTTTGACTTGACTGAGCTACCTGCAGCACCAAGAGGTATGCCTCAAATTGAGGTTGCCTTTGATATTGATGCAAACGGGATACTCAACGTGACTGCCAAGGATAAGGCAACTGGCAAACAGCAAAAAATTATCATTAAAGCTTCATCAGGTTTGAGCGATGAAGAAATAGAAAAAATGATCGCAGATGCCGAGGCGCATGCTGAGGAAGATAAAAAGTTTAAAGAGTTAGCTGATGCAAAAAACCAAGGCGATGCTCTAGTTCATGCAACTGAAAAAACTTTATCCGAGCTTGGAGAAAAGGTTGATCAGGAAGAGCGAGCAAAAATTGAAACAGCATCCGCAGAGCTAAAGGAAGCACTTAAAGGAGACAATAAAGATACCATCGATACAAAGGCAAGAGCTTTATCTGAGGTCTCTGCTCCACTTGCCCAAAAACTTTATGAGGAAAAAGCTAAAGAAGCTGCAAACGAGTCAAAAAATACTGATAACAAAGTGGAGAAAGATGTTGTTGATGGTGAGTTTGAAGAGGTTGATGATTCTAAAACAGCTGATAAGGATGCCTAAGTTTGGCTAAGCGGGATTATTATGAAGTCCTAGGATGCCAAAAAAATTCCTCTGAACAGGAGCTTAAAAAGGCATACAGGAAGCTTGCAATGAAGCATCATCCGGATAGAAATCCTGATGATGCGACTGCTTCGGATAAATTTAAAGAGATTCAAGAGGCTTACGATGTCCTCTCTGACCCCAAAAAGAAACAACTTTATGATCAATTTGGACATGATGGGGTTAATGCTCAGGGGATGGGCGGCGGATTTTCTGGCTCCGATGCCTTCTCAGATATCTTTGGTGATGTGTTTGGAGATATCTTTGGGGGCGCTAGTAGGACAAGAAAAACCAGGGTTTACCGAGGTTCGGACTTAAGGTATGAGTTAGAGCTAACCTTAGAGCAGGCAGTTTTTGGCTCCAGTATAGACATTGAGGTACCCACACAGGTCGCATGTAATAGATGTTCAGGGTCAGGATCTGAGCCTGGAACATCTCCAATAGATTGCAGTACATGCCATGGAGAAGGCCAGGTTCGTGTTTCTCAGGGTTTTTTCTCTGTGCAACAGACTTGCCCAAAATGTAAAGGTGAGGGTAAGGTTATATCGTCTCCTTGCGGTGAGTGTACAGGCGCAGGAAGAGTAAAAAAGAGAAAGAAACTAACCGTTAAGATTCCTGCAGGTGTCGATGAGGCCGATCGTATTAGGCTGTCAGGAGAAGGTGAAGCCGGTCGTAATGGTGGCCCATCAGGTGACTTATTTGTCGATATTGTCCTTCTAGATCACCCCATCTTTACTAGAGAGTCTCAAGATTTGCACTGCAATATACCGATAAGTTTTGCTACTGCAGTAATTGGAGATCAAATACAAGTGCCGACGTTAGAAGGTCATCTTTCGCTTAAAATTCCACCCGAAACCCAGTCAGGAAAAATCTTTAGACTTCGAGGCAAAGGAGTTAAGTCATTAAGGTCAAGCGCTGTAGGTGATATTTACTGCCATGTTCATGTTGAGACACCAGTCAATCTCACAGATACTCAGAAAGAGATGTTGAAAAAATTTGATCAAAGCTTAGATGTTAAGGAGAATACTCATAGTCCTCGTTCAACAAGTTGGTTAGATCGAGCTAAAGACTTTTTAGATAAGCTGGGTAAGTAATGATCAAGATAAGCTTGTTGGGATCTACAGGCAGGATGGGGCAATCCATTCTTTCTCTTGTATCTTCTGATAAAGAAGTCGTGTGCTCAGGCGCATATTGCAGAAGCACCAGCCCTTTTTTGCATAAGATTGCCTATCAAGATAGTAGCCTCAAAATTTCATTTTCTGATCAATTAGAGGAGGTTTTGCAAGACAGTGATGTGTGCATTGATTTCTCTTTGCAAGACAGCGTAACGGATCACCTAGACTGCATTGTGAAAACAAATATACCCTATGTCATCGGAGTCACAGGTATCAATTCAGAGCAGCTCTTGCTGCTAAATAAAGCATCTAAGCATATCCCAATATTCTATGATCAAAATATGAGCGTAGGTATGAATCAGTTCAAAAACCTCATAGAACAAAGCGCAAGAAACTTTCCTCCCGAAACAAGGGTCACCATTCATGATGTCCATCATGTAAATAAACTCGACGCTCCGTCAGGAACAGCAATTTCCATTTCTGAACTGTTATCTATTTATCAAAAAAATATTGAGATATCCTCTGAGAGGGTTGGTGACGTCATTGGAAGGCATATCGTCACTTTTCATGGTGAAAAGGAGGATCTCATTTTTACACATGATGCAAAGAGCCGTGATGTTTTTGCTCTTGGAGCGATTGAGGCCGCTAAGTGGATCACTAAAAAGGAAAGCGGTTTTTTTAATATGAAGGATTTAATACTAGATAAAGCTTGATCATCAAGCTACCTAACATATAAAATACACTCCTAAGACTCCATGATGTAGTTCTTGCTAAAGTTTGATAGTGTCGTCAACTTTATCTCTATTTAGACACCCAGAAGAAGGAGCTTAGGTTCAGTGATACCAGCCGTCTTAGCCTTAGAAGATGGAACGATTTTTAAAGGTATCTCTATTGGTTTTGAAGGCTCTGCCACAGGTGAGGTAGTATTTAATACATCTCCCACAGGCTATCAAGAGATCATTACTGACCCTTCCTATTGCAAACAGATTGTCACATTGACCTATCCACATATTGGTAATGTTGGCGTTAACCCCGATGACGATGAATCAGCAGAACCACATGTTTCAGGGCTTATCATTAAAGAAGTAAGCCTTATTGCTTCCAATTACAGAGCTGTTGAGTCACTAGATGTATTTTTAAAGAGAAAAAAAATTGTAGCTATCGCTGGCATAGATACAAGAAAATTAACACGCATTATAAGGGAGAAGGGCGCTCAAAGAGGCTCAATCATGACAAATTCATCAGATGCGAAAGGGGCGCTAGATTTAATTAAAAATATTCCTTTGCTTAAAGGGCTAGACTTGGCCCAATTTGTTTCTACAAAAGAAACATATACTTGGGAAAACCAAGAAATTGCTGAATTTACCGAATTAACTGATTCAAAGCCAGTTACTGGCAAACATGTTGTTGTTATGGACTACGGAGTGAAGCGTAACATACTTAATATACTTGTTTCGCTCGGTCTTAAGATTACTGTTGTGAATGCGAAAACTAGCTATGAGGAAGTTATGCATTTGAGTCCCGATGGTATCTTTTTATCAAATGGACCCGGTGATCCCGAGCCATGTGACTATGCCATCAATTTAATACGTACCGCCCTAGATCATAATATACCACTCTTTGGAATATGCCTTGGGCATCAATTATTAGGCATAAGTGCGGGAGCTAAAACTGAAAAAATGAAATTTGGACATCATGGGGCAAATCACCCAGTTATTGACTTGAAAAGCAAAAAAGTCTTTATCACTAGCCAAAATCATGGTTTTGCAATAAGCGAAGATTCTGATTTTAGTAACATAGAGGTCACCCATCGATCACTCTTTGATAATTCAATCCAAGGGATCAAGGTCAAAGACAAGCCTGCTTACTCATTTCAAGGCCATCCAGAAGCAAGCCCTGGGCCCCATGACATAAAAAATATATTTATTAATTTTATAAATTCAATTAAAAACAATAGTTTAGATAATTAAATTAAAGTAATGCCTAAAAGAAAAGACATCAACAAAATACTTATCCTTGGGGCAGGGCCTATAGTTATAGGCCAGGCTTGTGAGTTTGATTATTCTGGAGTTCAGGCATGCAAAGCTCTTAAAGAAGAGGGGTTTTCTGTAGTTTTAGTGAATTCAAATCCAGCAACCATTATGACCGACCCGCAAACGGCTGATGCAATTTACATTGAGCCAATTACCTGGGAGGTGGTTGCTAAAATTATCGATGCAGAGAGGCCTGACGCTATACTTCCAACGATGGGCGGACAGACGGCTCTTAATTGTGCCTTAGATCTAGCAAGTAGAGGTGTATTAGCTAAATATTCTGTCGAGATGATCGGTGCCACCAAAGAAGCTATTGATATGGCAGAGGATCGAGAGCTTTTTAGAAATGCAATGACAGAGATAGGACTTGCAGTACCAAAATCTTGTATTGCTAAAACATTGGATCAAGCAAAAATAGTTCAAAAAGAATTTGGCTACCCTGTCATTATCAGGCCCTCATTTACGCTGGGGGGTACAGGCGGGGGGATTGCCTATAACTCTGATGAGTTTGAAACCATTGTTAAGAGAGGCCTTTATGAATCACCTACTGATGAGGTGCTAATTGAAGAATCAATTATTGGTTGGAAAGAATTTGAAATGGAGGTTGTTCGTGATAAGAAGGATAACTGCATTATTATCTGCTCTATTGAAAATCTTGACCCAATGGGTGTTCATACAGGAGATTCAATCACTGTGGCTCCTGCGCAAACCTTAACTGATAAAGAGTATCAACGTATGCGGAATGCATCCATTGCTGTTCTTAGAAAAATTGGCGTTGAAACTGGAGGCTCTAATGTTCAGTTTGCAGTTAATCCAAAGGATGGAAAATTGATTGTTATCGAGATGAATCCAAGAGTTTCTAGATCATCAGCGTTAGCTTCTAAAGCAACAGGATTTCCAATTGCGAAGGTAGCTGCAAAGCTTGCCGTTGGGTTTACATTAGATGAATTAAAAAATGAGATCACTGGTGGGCTGACACCAAGCTCTTTTGAGCCAACGATTGACTATGTAGTGACCAAGATTCCTCGTTTTGCATTTGAAAAGTTTAAAGGCGCAGATCCGCATCTCACAACGCAGATGAAATCTGTTGGCGAGGTGATGGCGATTGGCAGAAACTTTCAGGAGTCCTTACAAAAAGCTCTCCGTGGACTTGAGATTGGCATCGATGGCTTTAATTCAGTGATTAATAAAGATAATCCTGATTTTGATGAAGTTATTACCCATGAATTATCTCATCCAAAAGCGAATCGCATCCTTTATGTAGCAGATGCATATCGTGCAGGCTACAGTGGCGAGGAAATTTACGATATGACTAGGATTGATCCTTGGTTTTTAAAATATATTGAAGAGATCATTAACATTGAAAAGCATATCTCCTCTCTTGATATTAAGTCGATTAATGCTTCCATGTTGTTTTCTTTAAAATCAAAAGGCTTTAGCGATAAGACTTTAGCGAGGCTATTTGGAACAACTGAGAGGGAGTTTTCAGATCGTAGAAAAGCATTAGGAGTCAGGCCAGTATTTAAAAGAGTAGATACCTGCTCTGCAGAGTTTGCCACGAATACCGCTTATATGTATTCCACCTATGATGAAGAATGCGAATCAAAACCTACCAATAATAAAAAAATTGCAATTTTAGGCGGCGGTCCGAATCGTATTGGACAAGGCATTGAGTTTGATTATTGTTGCGTGCATGCGTCCTATGCATTAAGGGAGGCAGGTTATGAGTCGATTATGATTAATTGTAATCCCGAGACCGTTTCAACCGATTTTGATACTTCGGATAGGTTATACTTTGAGCCTTTAACAATTGAAGATGTTTTAGAAATTCTTGAAATTGAAAAACCTGATGGCATCATTGTGCAATACGGGGGCCAGACTCCTCTCAAGTTAGCACGAGCTCTTGAGGAAAACGGTATTCATATCATTGGTACTTCACCTGATTCAATTGATCTAGCAGAAGACAGGGATAGATTTCAAAAGTTGGTTGATAAGCTCGATTTATTACAACCTCCAAATGCCACCGTACTAACCATTGATGATGCCATACAATCAGCAAAATCTATTGGTTATCCCCTTGTAGTAAGACCATCCTATGTGCTCGGTGGTCGAGCAATGGAGATCGTATATGAAGAGGAGGAGCTCGAGGAGTATATGGAGAAGGCGATTCCTGAATCGAACGATGCCCCGATTCTTCTAGATCGATATTTGGATGATGCCATAGAAGTAGATGTAGATGCCGTTTGTGACGGTACTGATGTTTTAGTATGCGGTGTTATGGAGCATATCGAACAGGCAGGCGTGCATTCAGGTGATTCAACGTGTTCTCTGCCAAGTATTTCATTATCAAAAAAAGTTTTACAGCTTATCAATGAGCAAACTAGAAGTTTAGCATTAGCTCTTAAAGTTAAAGGACTCGTGAATATTCAATATGCAGTCAAAGAAGAACAATTGTACCTCTTGGAAGTTAATCCAAGGGCTTCAAGAACTGTACCTTTCGTATCAAAAGCTATTGGTGTTCCGTTAGCAAAAATTGGTACAAATTTGATGATAGGATCCTCAATCAAAGGAGAAAATATCTCAATACCTAATCAATTGGATTATATAGCCGTAAAAGAGGCAGTTTTCCCATTCACTAAATTTCCAGACTCGGATCCAATCTTGGGGCCAGAAATGAGATCAACCGGTGAAGTGATGGGAGTTGCTAAGGAATTTGGTGAAGCCTATGCAAAAGCGCAATTAGCATCGGGAGTCATTTTGCCAAGATCAGGAACCGCCTTTATAAGCGTTCGTGATAATGACAAGAAGAAGGCAGTTAAGCTTGCTATAAAACTTCAAGAAAAGAATTTTAATCTTATTGCCACCAAAGGTACTGCTGATTACTTGAAAAGTCATGGCGTTGAGTGCTCATACGTAAACAAGGTGCGGGAAGGAAGGCCGCACATTGTAGACATGATAAAAAATCAGGAGGTTCAGCTCATTGTTAATACCACGGAAGGTAAATTTTCTGTCAGGGAGTCAGAATCCATTAGAAGAGAGGCGGTCATTAGAAAGGTAACTTACTATACCACTGTGGCGGCGGCACTTGCGACTTGCGAGGCCATGAATTATCTTGATAATCTAAATG
>Ga0222714_10006311_pt1 | contig 11094 bp, 11 predicted proteins | sample C33_3DmetaG_FD_165048 | JGI IMG/M metagenome (GOLD analysis project Ga0222714, IMG submission 165048) | Estuarine water microbial communities from San Francisco Bay, California, United States - C33_3D | ecosystem: Environmental > Aquatic > Marine > Unclassified | place: USA: California... | reverse complement strand
GCCGACAAGAGCGCCCGCCCACCCCAAACATCGCCCGTCCCCGCGCCTGATAATCAAGTTGGGTCATACGAGACGCGACTGTGAAGGGGTTGTGATATGGCAGTGAGATAACGCCAGTACCGAGGCGAATATGGCGCGTACGCTCAATGGCTTGCGCTATGAAAAGCTCTGGATTTGCGATGATCTCGAAGCCGCCAGAATGATGTTCACCAACCCAGGCCTCGTCATAACCTAGTTCATCAATGTGCTGGAGGAGCTGCATATCTCGCTCCAGGCAAAGCAATGGGTTCTCTTCCATTGGATGAAAAGGTGCGAGAAAAATGCCGAACTTTAAATATCTATCAGCAAGTAATTTAGCAGCATTCATTGGCCGACTCCTTAAATGTTCGACTTCTTCTAATAGCTTAACAGTGTTCCCCTCTTGCAGGAAAACCCGTTCTTAGTTAAACCCCCCGCCTCGGCGGGCGGTTAGCTCAGCGGTAGAGCACTGTGTTGACATCGCAGGGGTCACTGGTTCAATCCCAGTACCGCCCACCATCTTTTCTCACGCAAAAGTCAGACTATTGCCTGTGCTAGAAGCACAGCACCTAATCCAGCAATTGCCGACCCGGCAATTGCTCTTGTGCGCTTCCACGAGACCTGGCCAATGGTCAGGCGGGCGACGAAACCTGCCAATAGGGCTAAGACCCATTGGGTCCCGCTGAAGGATATCAGATAGGCTGCAATGATACTTTTTTCCGCACCGATCACTGATTCGGCATAGGCATACCCATGAAAAATACCGGCGAAGGCAAAAGCTACAATTAACACCCCAAGACCCACTTGGGCTCCAATCGCCATTGATGCACCAGCAACCACAACAGATGTTGCAATCAATATCTCTGCACTTGGAATGTTTATCGCAAGCAGATGAATGGCGGAACCAAGGAGAGCGCCGGTAACGAGACCAAGCGGCGCGAGAACCCATAAACGACTTTTAATCAATGCTGCTAGCACACCCGCCGCAATGATGAAGGCAAAGTGGTCTACTCCAATTATTGGATGCCCTACTCCAGACATCAGCCCATGCAACAATGTCTCTGGAGTTTCACCCCCCATTGGATGGTGGGCGAAAGCAGGCCCGGCTATGACGGCAAGAATTGTGGCAAGAGTGATTAAACGCATCAGTTTATCTCCCGGTTTATCGAACATCAGCGCTGGGTTGCACCACCGTCTAGATTGACTGTCGTACCCGTGATCATCTTCGCTCTATTGCTGGCGAGGAAGACGATTAGATCAGCACAGTCTTCCGGTTGAGATGGTGGCGGGTCAGTTGGCATACATTCTTTCCATCGATCGGGGTCACCATACTGTTCATTGGCCGTACCCCGAAGCATTGTTTCCATTCGGTCGGTAACAACCAAACCAGGATTAAGGCCACAAACGCGAATATTGTCGCGAAGAGATACCCCACCCACAGCCTTAGTAAATGCTATCAACCCAGCATTGCCCATAGAGCCAGCGACATAGCCAGGGCTGTGCTTAACACCAGCAGCACCAATTACGTTTACAATGACCCCGTGACCCTGTCGACGCATGTTGGTGTAAACTGCGCGCGTCATGTTGATGTAGCCGAAGACTTTGAGATCCCAGGCCTCCCGCCAGCGCTGTTCTTGGACCTCTTCGACAGTTCCAGGTGGAATAGCACCAGCATTGTTAACAAGAATGTCTATATCACTGAATTCGGCGACAAGTGAGCGCGCCGCATCACCATTCGACAAATCTACAGCGCGAAAATCCGCATCGACCCCAGTAGCTTGCTTGATGCTTTGCACGGCGCGCTCCAGATCAGCGGCGGTGCGGGAAACAATGATAGGTAATACGCCCTCTTCCGCTAATCCCTTCGCTGCGGCAAGTCCAATGCCTTTGGACCCACCAGTTATTAGCGCACGCTTACCTTCTAACCCCATATCCATTTGAGCAGGTCCTTTAATTGTTAGTTGGATTCTAGCCTTTTTCGCACCAAAAACATCATAATCTTAAATCAGCAAAAACGAGCAACCAATGTCTCATTCTCCATCAGGAGCATAAACCACCTTGGAGTCCAAAAGCCGCTGAATACCTTCCGTATCAAAACCGACTTCATTCAGTATAGCTAGCGTATGTTCCCCCAACGATGGTGCAACCCGGGGATCGTGGGCAGGGGTAGCTCCAAAGCGTGCAGCTGGACGAGCCTGTCGTATTGGACCGACCCCCTGCTGATTAATCGTCTTGATAGCTTGGTTGTGTTGCACTTGTGGATCGTTGAGCACCTCAGTTCTTCGAAGTACTGGCATGCAAGGTACATCATTTGCCTCTAATGCTGAAATGAGCTCGTCACGCTTTCGCTGACCAATTGCCAGCTCAACCACCTCCATTCGTTCCTGCCTATTTTTCGAACGTGCAGCAGGGGTCGCAAAGCGCGGATCTTCTATCAAATCAGGCCTATCTAATGCTATGCAGAGACCGCGCCATTCTTGGTCAGAGACGGCACCGAAGGTAAGGAATCCATCGCTGGTCTCAAAAATCATGTCATGAATGGAAGCGCGTGCTTCTGTCGTTCCATCAGCAACCACCGCGAAGGGCGCCATACCCTCCGGCCAGAGGTAAGAAAGCATCACGTCAAGCATGGATACTTCAACGTGCTGACCCACTCCTGTTCGCCCTCGGGCGACTAGTGCTGCTGTGACAGCCTGAGCAGCATAAATCGCCGTTGTCTTATCTGCGACGATAGTGCGAATCATTTTTGGCCGGCCCGATAGTGGATCAGACTGGATGTCTGCGAGGCCTGACAGCGCTTGGATGATTGGATCGTAAACACGTTTCTCTGAGTAGGGTCCGGTCGCTCCAACCCCACTTATAGAAAGATACACGACCCGAGAATTCCGCGCTCTTACCGACTCATAGCCAAAACCAAGCCTATCCATAGCGCCTGGTCGATAGTTCTGAGCCAATACGTCAGCACTTTCAATCAGACGCCAGAGAACTGCCTTTCCAGACTCTGATTTTAGATCAAGAGCAATAGAGCGCTTCCCGCGATTGCAGGTTACAAAGCCTGGGGAAAATCCTGGCGACTCCGCCCTGCTTCGACGCGTTATATCTCCATCCAGCGACTCAACTTTGATTACGTCTGCCCCTTGATCAGCAAGCTGAACCATCGCGGCTGGCCCAGAGACCACACTACAGAGATCAATGACCCGTATACCCTCAAGAGGACCTGTCATCTTACGGCATTCGCCGCGAAAGCAATTGCAGTAGAAGGCTCTTCATCAATTCTTGACCTGTAAGACGTAAAACTTTGAGGTAAAGTGATGCCGTAACGTACCGCCCAATCAAGGCATGTTGTCATTAGGATATCGACCCCGGAAAAATTGTCGCCCAGCAAGTACCGGCGTCTGTCTTCCAAGCGCAAAGCAGCAGCCTTTATCATGCGATCGAAGTAGCTGCGAGCAACCTCACAAGCCTCTGGAGCTGGACCGTAGATATCAGGCAAACCCTCGTGACGACGGAGCACATATAGCGATGTTGCGTCCAGTTCCATCGCAATAAATGATAACCATTCGAAATATTCAGCCCTCGATGATTTGCGAGACGGAATAAGAGACCTTTCCGGACCGCTGTAATTCTCGGCCAAATAAGTAACGATCGCTGGACTTTCAGTTAGCGTCAGATCGCCATCCTGCAGCGTTGGTACTTTACCGCGCGGGTTAACACTTCTGTATTCCTGGCCTTCCATTGCAGGTGTGCGGGTTTGAATTGCTCTCGTTTCATATTCAAGACCAAGAAAACAAAGAGCCCAATGCGCGCGAAGAGTCCTACTAGTGCCAACGCCCCAAAGCACCAAACCAGTCATTACCAAGGCTCCACAAAAGGACGGATATCCATCTCAAAGGTCCAGGCATCTCGGGACTGGGCATTGAGCGTCCAATACGCTTCCGCAATGGAACTAAGTTTCATGAGGCTGTCAGGCGGAAATTCAGTATCCTTGCCACCGTTAGCAGCTCGCCGCCTTGCATGGATTGCTGGACTATCAACGCCGCCATCAACCACAAGGTGTGCTACATGAATTCCTTTAGGCCCTAACTCCCGTGCCATAGACTGAGCAACAGCGCGCAGACCAGCCTTTGCACTTGCAAACGCAGCAAAATTAGCACCACCGCGCACACTAGCTGTGGCTCCAGTGAACAGGATGGTGCCCTTTGCACGAGGCACCATATATTTTGCTGCTTCCCGCCCCGTTAGAAAACCTGCCATGCACCCTAACCGCCAAACCTTCTCAAACAATTCGGAAGAAGTCTCAGTTAAGGGACTGCGAAAATTGGCTCCAGCGTTGTAAAGACAGACTTCGATCGGCCCTAAGTCCCTCTCAACAGTCTGGAATAGATCCTGAATTGAGGCCTCGTCTCTAGCATCAATAGAGAAAGCACGAGCTGATCCTCCATCCTGTCTGATTTTCTCTACCAACGCTTCCGACTTAGCACCATCCCGGCGCGCGATAGCTATGGTATAGCCGCCTGCAGCGAAACGTCGTGCGAAGGCAGCCCCTATCGCATCGCCTGTGCCCACGCCTAAAGCAACTTTTTTAATATTATTCATGACTACATGGTGGTCCAGGCAAGGTCTTGAACGCAAGCTAATTGGCTAAGTTCATTCAGACGGCTAATGTTTTTCATCTGAGACACCTTAACAACAAGGAAATACACCAAATGATCTATGAGCTTCGCGTGTACCACGCCATGCCCGGTAAGATGCCAGATTTATTAAACCGTTTTGATACAATCACTCTTGGTATCTGGAAAAGACACGGGATTCGCCCTGCAGGCTTTTGGACGGTGCTTGTCGGCGAATCAAATCAAGACCTCTACTACATGCTTGCTTGGGAAAGCCTTGCCGAGCGGGAGCAGAAATGGGGCGGCTTTATGGTAGATCCAGAATGGGTCTCAAAGCGTGCCGAGACAGAGAAAAATGGCCCACTTATTTCCGGCTACTCCAACTCCTTCCTGCAACCTACAGCCTTCTCCACGGTTAAATAATTGTAGTCCAAAGTAAACTTTTCGATTTACCGCCACAGTGCTCCCAAAAGGGCCCCATAAGGTTGTCATTAAGAATCGACAACCTTTTGGGGGCACAGGTAAAAATTTCAGATTTTTTGTGGGTTCAATGCCAAGCGAAACAAAAACTGAGACTGGTTTTCGTAAAGTTCAATAAATTCGAGATAGGTAAAAGGGATCGATGAGATGTCAGGCATTCAAAAAGCGTTGATTACAGGCGGGAATGGAAATCTTGGGCGTTTAGTAGCCTCTCGTTTGCGAGAACGCGGGATCAAAATTGTTCGTTTTGACCTGCCTGCAACTTCGGAAATCTCGAGTGAAGGAGACGAAATCGTTCTTGGTGATATCCGAGACAAGTCGGCTGTCATGTCAATGCTCGAGAAGCATCAGCCTAACATTGTTTACCATTTGGCCTCCCTTTTATCAGGCAGCTCAGAAGAGGACATAGAAGCTGCATGGGCAATTAACGCAAACGCTTCGTTCGACCTACTGCGTGCATCTATGGCAACAGGAGTACATCGTTTCTTTTTTGCTAGCACCGTAGCAACTTACGGTGATGGCCTTGCTGATCCACTTCCTCAAGATGCGGAACAGTGGCCTGCCAATTTCTACGGAGCAAGCAAAGTCGCCGTTGAAAGGCTAGGTGTATACTTCAAACTTAAGCATGGTCTGGACTTTCGATGCTTGCGTTTCCCACTAGTAATTTCGCCTTTTGCTCCGAAGACAGCTGTAACGGCCTATCCATCCCATGCAATTAGAGCGGCCCACGCCGGAGAACGGTTTGTTTTTCCAGTTTCACCTGGTGTAGGTATGTCCACATTATTTTTGGAAGACGTCATTAGGTCTATCGTCGAATACAGCCTCGCCGATGCTAATAGGCTTTCACGTCATACCTATAATCTCCACGGATATCACGTAACCGCAGAGGCAGTAGCTACAACGATCCGCAGACGCTTCCAAAACTTCGAGTGCGATTTTGCACCAGATCCGGTCGTTGAAAAGCTTCTGAGCGGGTGGCCCGATGTGATGGCTGACGATATCGCGAATAAAGATTGGGACTGGAAGCCTGCATTCAATTTTGCCCAGAGCGCTGATCGAATGTGTGAACTATTGGACGCTGAAAAAGCATAGTTCCAACAAAGAACTAATTCTTCGTATCATCTGAAAACAGGCCAACGAATCAAGGCGAGAAACATGAGCAAGGGCAATAAAGTAATCGGTACAGGTGGCGAGCTACTTATGCACCAGCTTGTCGCACAAGGTGTGGAGTATGCGTTCACCAACACAGGTAGCGCAGAAGCAGGCTTTTTCGACGCATTCCTTACAGTGCCGGGCGTTCAGCCAATCCTCTGTCTCTCAGAGCCTCTAGTGCTGGCCGCAGCAGACGGATACGCCAAAGCAGCAAAAAAAACATCTTTTGTGAATGTGCATTTAGCCGCCGGCACCCGCCAGGGATCTGGTCAGCTATTCAATGCCAATTTTGATGGGACCCCTATGGTGGTCACGGCAGCACTTCGGGATAACGGATCATTTGGGGATCACAATACGTTAGGTGCCTCAGCAGGTTTCGCGCAGATGAACGTTGTCCAGGATGTAACGAAGCAGCGATGGGAAGTTACAGATCCTGCAGGAATTCCAATGGCAACTCGACGTGCCTTTAAATCGGCAGGCACCATGCCGACTGGACCGGTCTACGTGGCTTACTCCAGTCCCGCATTGGATGCCAAAAATGTTGAAGGCGTTATTCGACCTGGCCTCCCTTTGGAGACACCAACAGCAGCTGCCGACAGAACTCTACAGCGCATACATGATGCGCTGTTGAATGCGGAAAATCCTCTCCTACTAGTTGGGCCCGACGTGCACGCAGCAGGCGCACAACGGGAAATTCTAGAGCTGTCAGAAAACTATTCTCTGCCGACTGCGGTGGGCTTCTTCGACTATGGTGCCTTTCCGATGGCCCATCCAAACTACATTGGTATGATCGATGTAATACCTAATGATGGTTACGACGTAATCCTAACTGTTGGATATCGCCAGAATACCCGAGCTGGCGCATCTGATGACCGGTTCAATGCTGAACTTATCATCGCCCTTGGGCATGACCCGAACATGATAGGCAGCACTTATGCTGTAGATATCGGTGTCTTAGGCAACGTTAAGCATACGGTGGCAGGGATAAACAACCTTTGGCGTCCAGGAGATGCTAACCAAAAAAACATTCAAGAGCGCCGTCACTCTCTTGCAAAACAGGCGAAGGAGCGAGCTGAAAAATATGCCCTAGAGAAGATAAAACGTGCAGGCGACACCCCAATACATCCCAATTATCTTGGGCTTGTTATGGCGGAAACACTCGCTGAAGGAACAGTCTTTGTTTCCGAGAATTTCCGGGCCGCCGACCACATGATGCCACTAGGGTATGATGACAAGGACTGGAGCATGGTCCGGACTTTCGGTGGGAGCTTAGGCTTTGGTTTAGGTGCTGCCATTGGAGCACAGCTAGGGTCACCCGACAGGCCAACAACGTTGAGCATTGGAGATGGCTCAGTAATGTATGGCCCGTCAGGCTTTTGGACTATGGCCCGCTATGGATTGCCTATTTTGACAGTTGTTTGGAACAATCAACAATACCAAACCGTAAGGACGAATTTTGCGGCGTGGGGTGGCAACATGAAGGACCAAAACCGATACCCTGAGACCTTCCTCGGTGATCCAGAAATAGACTTCGTGCTACTCGCTAAGGCTCAAGGTATAGATGGGGCAAGGGTTGAAGACCCAAAAGATCTGGGCCCTGCATTAAAGAGAGGTAATGAAGTCCAGGCAGCCGGCGAACCGTATTTGCTTGATGTTCGTATAGCCAACGTAGGAGCTGGGTCAGATCAGGCGTGGTATATGAATCACAAAGTTAGTGCGAAAGCATAACCTCGTATCAGGGCGGGATTTACTCATCAGAAAAAGCTCGAGGTTGAAAGCGAAGAATTGATCTCAAATACTTGACTAAAGGCCCAGGAGTCTCGTATAAGCCGCGGCTTCCGAGAGTGTTTCAACAGATAAAATAGGACCATAAACATGGCCCGTCGATGTGCAGTGAGCGGCAAAAATGTGATGGTTGGCAACAATGTCAGCCACGCAAACAACAAAACGAAGCGGACGTTTCGCCCGAACCTACAAAGTGTGACATTGATGTCCGACACTCTTGGTTCAAAAGTACGACTTCGTCTCACCACCCACGCTCTTCGCACGATTGAGCACAATGGGGGTCTTGATTCTTATCTTTTGTCGGCAGGTGCTTCAAAGCTAACTCCCGAAATCCGGAAACTTAAGCGTCAAGTTTCAAGAGCCAAAGCAAAGCAAGAATCTGCCGCTGCATAACTGAAGGTAGAATTTTCTAAACGGTTCAAACGCCCGCTGTGTAGCGGGCGTTTTTCGTTACAAGAGTTTGCTTTAATTTTTCGCTAATGGGTATCTACGACTTAGTAGCTTTTAGGCAAACCAAGCTCGCGCTCACCGATATAGGAGAGAACAAGTTCCCGGCTGATGGGGGCGATACGAGCAATCATGATTTCTCGGAACAGTCGTTCCACATGAAATTCCTTCGCATAACCCATACCACCATGAGTCAGGATGGCTCGTTCACAAGCCTCAAACCCTACCTCACCAGCAAGGTACTTAGCAGCATTTGCTTCGCCGCCACACGGTTCCTTATTGTCGTATAACCAAGCAGCCTTGTACGTAAGCAACTGGGCCGCTTCTAATTTTGCCCAGCTATCTGCAAGAGGATGCTGAATACCCTGGTTCTGACCAATTGGGCGTCCAAAAACAACACGGTCACGCGCATAGTCTGCGGCCCGCTTGAGGGCTGCTTTTCCGATTCCAATAGCCTCAGCTGCTATCAAACAACGCTCTGGATTTAGGCCATCAAGCAGGTAATAAAATCCGCGACCTTCCTCACCAATTCGATCCTCATCTCGAACTTCGAGACCATCTATGAAAAGTGCGTTGGTATCGACAGCTTTACGACCCATTTTTGGGATCTCACGCACTTCAACCTTGTTCCTATCAAGATCCGTGTAAAAAAGGGTGATCCCATCAAAATTACGTTTGCACTGCTCTTTTGGTGTAGTGCGAGCAAGCAACAGTATCTTGTTGGCCCTTTGAGCCGTGGTGGTCCACATCTTTTGACCGTGAACAATGTAGCCCGAAGCCGTGCGCTCGGCCTTGGTTGTAATAGCGGCAGTATTAAGGCCAGCATTCGGCTCAGTAACACCAAAGCAAGTCTTTTCCCTACCTGCAATTAAAGGAGGTAAGAACCTTTGGCGTTGCTCTGCCGTACCGTGCTTCACGATTGGATGAGGGCCAAATATGTTGATGTGAATAGCCGAAGCTCCAGAGAGGCCAGCGCCAGATTCGGCGATTGCCTCCATAAGAACACAACCCTCAGAAATACCGAGAGCAGAACCACCAAACTCCTCGGGCATGGCAATTCCCAACCAGCCATCCTTTGCTAATGCTTGATAGAAGTCCTCAGGAAATTCACCGGTATTATCTCGGTCAAGCCAGTAGTCCGGACCAAAGCCTTCGCAGAGACGCCATACTGCATCTCTGATCTGCTCCTGCTGCGCTGTAAACCGAAAATCCATGATGTCACTTGTCCTCATTCATAAGCTGAACTTCTGTAAAGCTAGGGCGAAACCTGCAAGCCGTCGATATCTCAGAAAATTAAAGTCCTCAATCAGGATGGTAACTTACATTATCAAGCGGATTTCGAAACCGTGTGTCGGAATTAAGTCTGAAGTCCGCCTAGGATGGTCAGATCAGCCTAATTTTCAGCAATTTAGTCAAAAATGTTTAACGCAAAACGACTTATACCCCTCTAATCTAGCCTGTGCGTTACAGCCATGCCTAAGATAACCCAATTAATTTAGTAGGAGAGAATCCATGCGGCTTGGCATGTTACTTAAGTATAAAGGTGAGGCTGGCGGTCCAGATATGGATGTTGTTTTGGAAGCCGAGCGCCTGGGATTCGAGAGTGTCTGGTCTGGCGAAAGCTGGGGTGTCGACACAGTGACACCTTTAACCTGGGTCCTTGCAAAAACCAAAAAAATCAAAGCTGGTGCCGGCATCATGCAAATGCCTGCCAGAACTCCAGCCTGCGCGGCGATGACCATGATGACACTTAATGCAATGTCGGGTGGACGTTTCCTGATGGGTGTGGGGCCATCAGGCCCACAGGTGATCGAAGGCTGGCATGGCCAGGCTTTTGGAAAGCCTCTCCTTAGGACCCGAGAATATATTGAAATTTTGCGTCGTGCACTTGCCCGTGAGGAACCATTAATGTTCGAGGGTGAACATTATCAAATACCCTATCAAGGAGAAGGATCTACTGGGCTCGGAAAACCGCTGAAAAGCATTTTACACGGTGACCCAACCAACAAAATCTATACAGCATCGTTTTCCCCTGCCGGTCTAAGAACGGCTGGCGAAGTTGCCGATGGAACACTCCCAATCTACATGTCACCAGAGCAAACTGGCCTTATCGTTGACCCTGTTCAGGAGGGCATATCCAAAGCAGGGAATGGCAAAACCTTGGCTAATTTCGACATTTGTCCATATGTGCGAGTAGCGATGGGTGATGATCTTGCAGCTTGCCGGGATAAAATTCGGCCCGAACTTGCACTCTATATTGGCGGGATGGGTGCCAGGGAAAAGAATTTCTATAATGACTACGCCAAGCGCCTTGGCTACGCGGACGCCGCCCGTGAAATACAAGATGCCTTTTTGGGTGGTCGGCGAAAAGACGCGATGGCCGCCGTTCCTGATGCGCTAGTTGATGAACTTTGCTTGGTCGGCTCAGCAGATCGAATTAAGGATCGTATACAGGTTTGGAAAGAAGCCTCAAAAGCTGGAGCTGTCGGTGCAATTCTTCTCGGTGGCGCCTCCAAAGAGGCCATGCGCGTGATAGCAGAAGCGACTGCCTGAGGTATGAGCAAGCCTAAGGTCGCTTTTATTGGAACCGGAGGAACGATAG
>Ga0222714_10006310_pt1 | contig 11095 bp, 13 predicted proteins | sample C33_3DmetaG_FD_165048 | JGI IMG/M metagenome (GOLD analysis project Ga0222714, IMG submission 165048) | Estuarine water microbial communities from San Francisco Bay, California, United States - C33_3D | ecosystem: Environmental > Aquatic > Marine > Unclassified | place: USA: California... | reverse complement strand
TACCTGTCGATGGTGTACCTAACGCACCACCGGAGGTTAGTCCAGTAGCGAACGATAAGTTACCTGAACCGTCTGTAGACAGAAACTGTCCAGGGCTTCCGTCTATTCCTGGTATTGTAAAGGTTGTATTAGATGAGGTGTTTGCAGACTGAACTGTTGTTGTTCCAGTTCCAGAAGCATTACCCTGAAGTTTGATTTTGCTCATAAGCTTATCCTAAGACCATCCAAGATTGTCCGTCTGGAACTGTGACAGCGAAGCCAGCAGCAACGGTTACAGGACTAACTGATAATCCATTCGTATTACTTGCCAGTGTCACGTTAGAAGAAATAAGTATCTGTGATTCAAGAATAGGACCACCAGCACCGCCGCCAGTAGCGGACAATGTACCAGCAGAATAACTAAGGCCTGATCCTACCGTAACGTTAGCAAAGCCACCAGAGCCATCATTGGCTAGTAACTGTGCTGCTGTACCTGTTGTTGAAGAACCACCTGCTGGTGTGTCCCAAGCAAAGGCTGTTCCATTCCACTTAAGGTACGTATTCGATGTTGTTGGTGCTGTAGCAAAGGTTGTTGTACCAGATCCACTCTGATAAACAATTCGATTAGCTGCTCCACCAAGGATTGCTGATGTATATCCTGAAGAACCAGTGATATCAATACCCCAAGTACCTGTAGCATTGGTACCTGTTATTGAAGGAGCACCTACCGTGTTGTAACTAATGGTTCTTGCTACAGAGCCATCAAAGGTTACTGTTGGGGAGTCCCCACCACCACTAGAGAATGTAGCTGCATTAGTTGTTGTACCACCAGAGCCACTAACAGTATCCCATCCTAATGCACTTCCATCCCATTTAAGATATGTATTTGATGTTGTTGGAGCTGTTAGGAATACAGTGTTACCTGCTCCACTTTGATAAGGAATACGATTAGCAGCACCACCAGCTAAGTTAGTTGCTGTGGTAGCACTGGTTGCTGTTGTTGCTGAAGTTGCTGCTGATGCAGTACCAGTGATGTCAATGGTCCATGTACCTGAAGCATCACCACCAGTTCTTGTAGGTACATTAAGGTTAGCTCTAGCACCTGCTTCAGTGGTTGCGTTAGTACCACCTTTGTTAATAGGTACAGCAGAGTCTAAAGTAATGTTAGGTGTAGCACCACCAGAAGATAACAAAGGAGCTGAAGCTGTTACCGAGGTTACACCACCTGATGTACCGCTAGTGGCTGCAGTGATCCTGCCTTGTGCATCTACTGTAATGTTAGCGTTAGTGTATGAACCTGCTGTAACGGCTGTATTAGCTAACGTAATCGTACGATCTGTTGTCAGATCACCACCACCGGACAATCCAGTACCTACGCTAATGCTACGTGATGTAGGTACAGCACCAATAGTTGCTGGTGTAATCGATGCATTCGATGCAGCAGTGATACGTCCTTGAGCATCAACTGTGAATGTAGCTACTTGAGATGTACTACCATAGCTGGTAGCGGTAACGCCTGTGTTGGTCAGGGCGATAGAACGATCAGAACTAAGATCACCTCCTCCGGTCAGACCACTTCCAACTGAGATGGTCCTTGTTGACGGGACAGCACCGATACCTGTAGGAGTAATAGATGTGTTCGATGCTGACGTTAACCTACCTTGTGCATCTACAGTAAAGGTTGCTACTTGAGAACCTGAACCATAAGAACCTGCAGTAACTGCTGTGTTCGCTAATGCAATCGTACCTGCTGTTGTTATCGTACCACCACTAAGACCAGTACCAGCAGTTATCGATGTAACTGTACCTGTACCAGTAATGGTTGCGTACTCTAAAGCAGTACCACCTGAATTAACACGAACAACTTGTCCTGCTGTGCCTAAAGCAGTTAAACCCGTACCTCCATTAGCTACAGGCAGTGCAGAGCCTGAATAGCTAACAGCAAAAGTACCAGTGGAAGTTATTGGAGTGCCGGAAACACTTAAGAATGTTGGCACAGTCATCGCAACTGAGGATACTGTACCACCTACTGCTTGCCACTTTAGACCTGATACTTCAGCAGAATCAGCAGCAAGCACATAACCATCAGTACCTTTAGGTAAACGAACATTGTCGCTACCATTGTGTACGATGATATCGCCTTTGGTTGTTGTTGGAGCTAGTGCATCAAATGCATTAGTCTTTGTTGTTTCTCCTGTACCACCATTAGCAATAGCTACGGTACCAGAAACATTGGTTGCAGTGGTAGCTGTTGATGCTGACGCTGCTGTACCTGTAACACTAATGTTCCAAGTACCGCTAGCACCACTACCTGTCGTTGAAGGAACACCTAAATTAGTTCTAGCAGTAGCTGCATCAGAAGCACCAGTACCACCATCAGCAATGGCTAGGTCTGTGATGCCTGTGACTGTACCACCAGTAATCGCCACAGCATTAGATTCTTGATTCCCTAAAGAACCAACAATCTTTTGGACTGCAGAACCATCACCAACATAGAGTTTCTTGTCCGTTGTGTTAACGGCTAGCTGTCTATTCTCTAAGGATGAAGGTACAGACCCTGCTGTAGAAGATCCTTTGATCTTAACGGCCATGTCTAATCCTCTTTAGCGTTCTTAGCGACCTTTTTATTCGTTTCTTCTTTTTTAACTTCTTCTTTTACTTCTTCATAATCAGGATGAGTACGCATCTGTTCAATGTCGTATTCATATTCAACATTCAACAGATTGTTAGACCATTTACACCGAAAAGTAACCATGATGTGACCTACATAAAAGGAGAGACTACCTAAGTAGCCTCCCCATTGTTTTATCAACCAGGAATGATCAGCGCAACAGCTGCATCATTACGCAGTTCTGCAACACCGTAGAGGGTGTCAGCAGTGTACAGCGTAGCAAGGTATTCTTGCTTGTACTGAGCCTGCGAACGAACAGCCATTTGCTCTGCAAGAACCATTGCATCCTTGTGGAACATCAAGCAAGCACGAGGAGCGGTACCAGAAGAGCTGTAAGCGGTGTCAGCATTGCTGCTAACATACACTTTAACACCGTATACATCACCGATCTGACCGTTACGGATGGTGTTGTTGTTGCCTTGCTCACCAACGAAAGCCTGCTCAGTGAAACGAGCAAGACCCATAAGGGTGTTACGAGCAACAGGAGGAATAACCAAGTAACGGCTATCTTGAGGAACGTTAGCATCGTCAAGACGCTGGATCGAACGGCGGATAGCTGCGTCAGTCAATGCAGTTGCGTTACCAGCACCAGCACCACCAACGAATGCAGTAGTACCATCACCACCGATGAAGGCGGTAGACGTACCGGACACAGAATAGTCACCAGTTGCACCAGCAGCGTGGCTACCCTGGAACAGACGACCGATCTGGATCAGGTCACTATCAACTTGCGTAGCAAGAGCGTAACCAGCATCTTCGGTGTAGAAACGACGAAGCGAAGCAAGAGCCTGAACTTCAACGATGTCTTCGATAAGACGTGAGTATTCGTAGTGCTTGTTGATGTTAACTTGCACTTCAGACTCAACGTTAGCCTGAATCGTAACAGCAGTGTTAGCTGCTTTAGCGAATGCTGCACCACGGGTGGGGCTTGGAATGTGGAGAACATCACCTTTCTTACCACGCATGGTCATCTTGTTGACGAGGTTCGCCATGACCAGTGCTTTTTTGTAAGAAGCGATGATTTCATCTGACCAAATCTCTGGGATAAATTTATCCGCATTGGTCTTGTTAACAATGGAGGAACTACCTCCAGGATAAGCTGCTGATGCCATTTTAAAGTCCTTTAAGTTGGGTTATCGGACCCTACCTTCGTTATAGGCTGAGATGATGTCATCTTGTAGTGCCATGTAACGCTCAGGGTCAGTCATTTGGAGCCGAATAAGATCTGCTCGACGATAAATTTTCTTGCTCGTTTCACCAGTAGCGCCATCAACTGCTACCGTAGCTGCTTTAAGTGTTTGACTGCGTTGTTCCTGAAGCTGTTGTGCTGCTTGCTGAACAGTATCCTGTTTAGCTTTCTTCAATGCTTTGAAGTTAGACAACAACTCATTAGCGGAGTCAAAATCAAACTGCTTATCTGCTGCTACATACAATCGTTGACGTACAGGTGACTCATTAATCCATCCAGCAAACTCAGGATCAGCGATGATCTGTGTGTAATCAGGATGAGTTTGAGCTAGCCTGTTTGCTGTTTGCATCCTCGCCATTTGTGCTGCAGCTTGTTGTGCTTGCATCACTGCTGGATGAGTTTCAACAGCTTTATTTACTGCCTTAACAGGATCGGCAAAGAAGTCTGTATCATCTTCGACGGCTTTAACAGGGTGATCCTGTGGTGTGATTTGTCTTTTGATGAGTTCGTCAGCAAGCTTCCGTACTTCACCTACTTCCTGTGCTTGACGACCAATTAGCTTTTCAGCCTCTTGATGCATCTTTATGATATCGTCTAACGATTTACCCTTATACTTCTCAGGGATCGCAGGCTCTTCAGGTTTCGGAGCTTCTTCGGTCTGTTTAACCGCTTCAGCTTGGAATTCATCCTGTACTTCTTCATCAATAGAATCTACAAATTCAGCCATCTGCTTCTCCTAGTCGGGATATACCCAATTGTTAGGAATTAAAAGGAATCTAAGTTATCCCTCGTAATAGGACTTAGACTTTGCTACGTTTACTGCTTGTTCGTGGACCGTAGCCCATCGATCATGAGCAGTAGGGAAAGCACCAGTGATGCCTTCCAGTTTGCTTCTAGGTGATGCTAGTTTTCTAAAAGCAAGTAAGTCACAGTGTGGACATTGAACTGCACCAACAGTATGATCAACTAAGTGTTCACTAATGTGGTGGTTCTCACACTCAAAATCATTCAGTATCCTCATTGACTAAATCCTCGTAGGCTTTTTCCCAAACTTCTTTCATTGTTAGGAGCCAATCTAAAGCTTTTAGTTGACCTTTACGTTCTTGTAGTTCATCACCATTTGAAATGGTTGTTATGTCTGCTACTGCATCTCTGTACTCTTTAGCGTCTTCGATCAATGTTTTCCATCCAGGATGGCTCATTAGATCAAAGCGTTCTTCATAGTACTGAGTTAGTTTAATTACATCCATGTTGTAATTTTACCACACTTTTTAAGTTTTGTCAAGTCAATTCATTGCATCTTGACGACTTTGTTCACGAACAATACTTACCTTTGAATCGATGTCTTTCTCTTTCAGCATCAGTTCAGCGATCTTTACACGCTTCTCAAACTCTCTGTTAGGGTCATCGATGTTGGTTGAAGCAGCCTGAACAATGTCTACACGAAGCTTTTCAGGCATCAATTGAGCCTCTACAGCAGCCTTTTGAGCCTCTGCAGTGGCTTTCTGTGCTCTAGCTTGCTTTTCCTGTACGGTAGCCTGTGCATCCGCTAATTGAAGCTGTGTAGCCTGCTGTTGAGCTTGTTGTTGCTCAGGATTTGGCTGTGTTAGCTGCTGAAGTTGAGCTAACAAGGACTCTTTGTTTGGTAATGACGAGTATTCAACAATACCTTGTAGCAACATAGGTACAATAGGACTGTTTGGACCTAAAGTAGACATCATTGCCATCATTTGAGCCTGTTCAAACTCTCTAGCAACCATACCAAGGGTACCAGTAGGTACAAATTCGAAGTCTTTTACAGGGTAACGGTCGGGTGCAAACTGCATATACCGCCATGCAGCCTTCTGAACGAACGGAATAAGGAAATCATCCTGGAAATTGACCAATGAACGCTTGTTTTTCTTGATGATACCGCTAACAGCCATCGCTAAACCTGCTGCTGCAGCGTCACCGCCACTGACTTGAGCAGGTAAGTTAGCTGTATCCAACGTACCCGTAGCCTGTAGCATCATTCTTTCGAAGATTTGAGCTGTTTCGATGTTTGATTTGTCCGTAACACCGAACTTAAAGGGTTGTAGGATCTCTGATGGGTTACCATTGACTAGGATATTCTTACCTGGACGGATCTCAAACTTCTGTCCACGAGGTAATCTAGAGGCATCAATAGCCATCATAGGAGCTGCTGTAAGCCCTAAAGAGTCAACATGGCTACGAATCTGTGCATCCACAGCCTTTTGCATGTTGTAGGCCTTCTCAGCCGTTCCACGACCCCAGAAACGACCAGGAACACTGTCAGCTTGGTAAGCAACAACAGGTCTGTCTTGCATCATGAAGGGGTTTTCTTCAGCTTTTAGTAGTGCTTCTCCGTTAGCAATAACGATTAAAGCTTCTACCATCTCTGAATACAGTTCATCACTTTCTACTGTACTATCATCAGGGTCTGCTAACAGCTTTTTAGGTACTAAACCATAGTAACGAAGTAAGAGTACCTTATCTTGTTGATAGTAAGTTAAGTCTTGATTAGCTTCTAAGTCAGTATCTAAAGAGGCATCACCAATGGCTATCTTCTTATAAACACCATCTTCCATGCCTTTGATTACTGCATGTCTACCTACATACTCTTCAACAGCACAACCCATTGCATCATCGATGTTGGTTGCGTTAGGATCAATTAAGAAGTTCCTAGGATTGATAGGTTTTAAGTCTACCGATACTCTATAGGTTGTATTAACACCAATCATAGCCAATCCAGGCTGTGCTGTAGGCTGTGTTGCTGGTGCAAGGTTTTTCTTCTGTTTAACAATGATCTCAGCGATACCAGTGCCGTAGATCTCAGCTAAGGTCATTACTTGACCAATGTTCTTACGTACTTTGTCTTTCTTAAAGTCTTCGGACAATAAACCTCTCATCTTCTCAATGTCGGTTTTGTCCGTATCATTCACATCATCGCTGATGTCAAAGAAGACTCCTTTAGCGAACACAGCTTCTTCAAGATCAGCTTGTTTGTTATCCACTGCTTGCTGCAGTGCAGGGCTAATAAGCTTTGAACGCTCAGTACCTCTTGTTTTATCTTCGTCAGCCCATAGACCACGCCAGAGACGTTCATACTCGTCCCAACGTTCCATGTAGTTCTCATCCCTATAGTTTCGCCAATCATTGCAGCGATCCATAACGAAGGCTACTAAGGCATTCTGAGGAGTGATTTCAGATTCGAATTTCATTGTCACCAACCTATCGTAGTGTCTAGGACTTCATACTCTTCTTCATCCAGATTCTGGTTCCAATCTGCTACCTGTATCTGGTCTATGTAGCTCACTGCATCAATCAAATCATCATGAGTCTTGCTGTCAGGGAACTGCATCAATTGATCAATGAACTTGTTATTCCAATCAGCTTCATTCAACACAATCCTACCGTGTTCAAAGCGTCCTTGTAGCGACCAAACAATCCTATCTACTTTCTTCTTATTACCATGTGTTAGTTCTTCAACACGAGGATAGAAGTTTAATCTTCTCATCAAATCATTCATATAAGGCATCACTGCATTCTTCAGTGCACCTTTCTCAATCCCTACCGCATTAACTCTGTAGTCCTTAGCAGCCTTTAGTATCCTCACTGCTGTTTCTCGGACATCCCATCTACCGTACTGTATGTCAGCTACCCACCAGCCTTTGGTGTTAACCTTAACAATAGCTATTGCTGTTTCATCCAGTTTAGAGTTCTTCGTCTTATTCGTCTGAGATGAATCCGTAAAACCACATAGATCCACCGCAATAAAGTAATTACCATCTTCAGGCTCTTCATCACTAATCTTGATCCATTCATCTTTGAAGATCTCCGACTGTGCTGCTTCAAAAGAAGCCATGAACTCTTGTCTGAATGCAAAGCTAGACATTGATCCTCTAGCTGCTTCAATCTCTTCAGGATCTAACAACGGATTATCAAAGCTAGTGAAGTGCCATGCCTTGTAATCTTTATCCTTATTACTATCACCTAGCTTATACAGTTCATAGAAGTGGTTTCTACCCATTGGTGTACCAATGAACATAGCTCTACCCTTCTGATCCGCTAAAGCAGGTCTTAGTATCTGTTCGAACACCTGTGGCTTCATGTCTGCGTACTCATCCATCACTAAGTACTTCAAACTAACACCACGCATAGTCTCTGGTCTATCAGCACCCTTTAGCGATATCATAGCTCCATTCACTAAAGTAATCTGCATGTTATTGACATGACTGCCTTTAATGACTGTATGGCCTAGCTCTAACAGCGTAGTCCACATAATATCTCTAGCTTGTCCCTGCGTAGGTGCTACATACCAGACATGACCTTTCTCAGTCTGTAGTGCCTCTATGATCAGTGTCCAAGCTGCTAATCTAGATTTACCTGTTCGTCTACCAGCAGCGATGATCTTAAACCTTGCTGGATCTTTAAAGACATCTTGTTGCCAAGGAAGAAGTTTAACCTGCAGATCCATCATCTTCCTCGTAATCAATCAATGTTGTTTCTACGTCAACAGGCTCATGCTCAATCATCTCTACTGGATTCTCATTCACTCCAGTAATATTGATGGTAATGGCTCTAGAGCCTCCAGCAACACCTTTATCCTCAAAGTAAGATACTGGTAACATCCTATCAACACACAGCTTCAGCGCTGCCATCTGATCCTTATCATCATCATTCAATGCCTTATGCACTATCTTCCTGATGATAGCCTGTGAGTGTGTCAGCAACAGCGAAGCAGTTAGTTCTTTAATCCTTGCTGCTTCACCAGGAGGTCTACCTCTTTTACCTCTCTTAATGTACTTCTTGACTTCTTCCTTCTTTGGACGTCCTCTTTTTCTCTTTTTGACAGGCACTTTCTTTTCTTCATTGACTGCCACGATATCCTGGCTGACCGATGAAGGTAGCGAACAAGACTCAGAGATTACTTCAGTTTTAATTTCGGACATCACTACCTCTATATAGTTTCTCTGCCGGAAGGCAGGACTGTAGGGTGTATATAATTCTATCTACAATGTAGTGTATGACGATTAGTTATAAGTCTATTACTGAATGGTTCTTATACAATGTTTTGTTCATAGCCTACATAGAAGGGTATATTATAGCATATTTTTTTAAGTTTGTCAAGTTACTTCTTTTTATCCAGTGCAGATCAGTGCTGTAATCAGTGCAGACTACATGCAAGAATCATGCCAACATAGGCTATGGCGGGACTCCATTAACATGGTGTCATAGGCTCCGCAGAGGCTTTATTTATAAGCCATTGATTCTTAAGAGATTTCTTAATAGTAATGGATTATCATTAGCAACTTACTTTTTAGCTTTTTTTTGTGTCTAAGTAGCACCACAACAATCTACACTACAACTACACCCCTCCCCCTATGTCGTATACTGTATACAGAATACAATAGAGATACTGCAAGATAGCAGCAAGATAGCGTAAGTTAACGTAAGTTACTGCATAGGCTGTGCAGTCTGTGCTGGATCTGTGCAGGTGGAAGAATGTATCGATGAAGCACCACATAGAGATACACATAAGACTGTGTAAACTGTGCAGACTGTGCAGATGTTTCACGTGAAACTGTTGTATTCGAACAACATTACCATTCATCCTGGATTATTGTCCGTTTGTCCAGATAGTTGGAAAAGTCTATTGAAACATGTTCGGAAACTCTATAAGATGGTTTTCATCGCAACCAACAAAGGATTAATCAAATGAAAATCGAACTAGACAAAACTGAAGCCCTTAGAATCCTGGAAATTCTACATGATCTACACAAAATGACCATGGATGATTTAGCAGATCCTAAAGTAGTCGGTACACTACAAGCAAAAGCTTTTACATCGGCATTGGATGTTCGAGAGTCTTTAAACAAAGCATATGTCAAACTTCACGCTTAACTAGTGTCCAGCTTACAATGCCTTACAACATAGGGCATTGTTGGAAGTACACTAAAGCTTCAATCAACCACCACAAAGGATTATCTATCATGCGCCTACGTTCCGATCATGCTGCATTATCTCAAGCCATTACGATACACAAGAAAACCGTACGTATGGTGTCCGACTATGAGCATAGGTTACTTAAACCAGTATCCTACAATGATAAGCTTGGCAATGGCAGCAAAACCATTACCAAAGGCGCATGGAAGGGTTTTCCAGTGTATTCCCTTACACTCGAGGAAAGGTCCACATGCTCCCGCACTTGTCAGCAATGGGCTAATTGCTTTGGTAATAACATGGCCTTTGCTCATCGTATCAAGCCAGATGATCCTGAGCTACTCATGCTTAGATTGTCCGATGAGCTTTCGCACTTATCTAATGTGCATCCCGAGGGCTTTGTTGTACGCTTGCACATCCTAGGCGATTTCTTCAGTGCAGCATATGCTCAGTATTGGGTTGATGCACTGCTAGAGTACCCTGCACTTAGGGTATTTGGTTATACTCATAGGTCCGAACAAGACATCATGGATGTTATCCGTTCAGGCTTGCAGAATAGCAGAGCATGGATTAGATTTAGCGACAAAGGCGGTGTCATGTCTGCTAATGTTAACGGCGAAGGTATCCAATGCCCTGAGCAGACTGGCAAGACTCAATCTTGTATGACATGTGCGCTTTGCTGGTCCACTACCAAACCTATTGCATTCAAGGAACATTAATGGAAAACTTTAAGATTGTCGGCTATCTGGTAACCTATAGACTGTTCGCTGACGGTTTAACGCATATTGATCGATTCAATACATTAGACTCTGCCGAGGATTTTGTTGATACTAGCGATCTTGCAGAGTACGTTATCAATCCAATTGTAGACTTATCTGGAGAGTAGACATGAAATCTAGTGACTTTGTATTGTATCTTGGTGGCAGTGCTTTCGGTGTATTGTTCGCTGTACTTATCTTTTTAGGGGTTTAACATGTATTGGTGCGATTCTTACGGCCTTATCGAGCTTAACATCACTAAAAAACAAGCTCATATAGGCTACCATCAAGGACAATGTGATAATGACATTAAAGATCTTAGGGATGTTCCTAGTATCAAAAGACAATTAGATAAGCTTAAACCTGAGATTGTTTCCCTTGTTTTAAAAGACTGTGGCGCATGGGATGACAATGACTTATCCGATCATGATGATAACCTTGATCGCCTATTGTGGATTGCTTGCGGTGATATTGTAGAAAACAACGTTTAGGGAAAGACTGAAAACATGATTCAACTATATTTCAATGGTAAACCCTGCGAGATAGTCAGCAGGG
>Ga0222714_10006308_pt1 | contig 11095 bp, 13 predicted proteins | sample C33_3DmetaG_FD_165048 | JGI IMG/M metagenome (GOLD analysis project Ga0222714, IMG submission 165048) | Estuarine water microbial communities from San Francisco Bay, California, United States - C33_3D | ecosystem: Environmental > Aquatic > Marine > Unclassified | place: USA: California... | reverse complement strand
AGAAATGCCGGTTTAGACATTTATGAAAAGTGTAGAGAAGAACATAACTATTTGATAACAGTTGACGTTGCCCGTGGTTTAGGTAACGACTATTCTGCATTCATTGTTTTTGATATTACCCAATTTCCTTACAAGGTAGTAGCAAAGTATAGGAATAATGAAATTAAACCTATGCTATTCCCGAATGTCATTCATGATGTGGCAAAAGGATATAATAACGCTTGGTTGCTAATTGAAGTTAATGATATTGGTGAGCAAGTTGCTAATATTTTACACTATGACTTGGAATATGAAAATATGCTGATGGCAGCAATGAGGGGTCGTGCTGGGCAAGTGGTTGGACACGGTTTCTCTGGTAAGAAGTCGCAGATGGGTGTGAGGATGACTGCTGCGGTAAAGAAGTTGGGGTGTTCTAACTTAAAGACTTTCTTAGAAGACGATAAGTTACTGACTGTTGACTATGACATTATATCAGAACTTACAACATTTGCCCAGCGTCATAATTCTTTTGAGGCATAAGATTGTTGTAACGACGACTTAGCAATGTGTCTTGTTATTTTTGCTTGGTTAGTTGCTCAAGAATATTTCAAGGAGATGACTGACAATGATATTCGTAAGAGAATATATGAAGAGCAGAGAAATCAGATAGAACAAGACATGGCACCGTTTGGATTTATACTTGATGGTTTAGACGAAAGCACTTTTGTAGACAATGATGGTGATAGGTGGCATACTGATGAATATGGTGATCGTTCCTATATGTGGGATTATTATTAATGGACCTAGATAAGCAAATAAATCTAGAACATATATTATTTTTTGAGAGAGAATGTAGAGTTTGTGGGGAAACTAAAAATTTAATAGAAGATTTTTATTTAACAAGAAAGGGTAGGGGTGCCTTTCCGTCTGCATATTCTTATGAGTGTAAAGAATGTACAAAAAAAAGAATTTTGAAGAATAGGAAAAATAAGAAGGTTGAAATAATGTGGGAATATCCTGACTGGTAGACTGTTCACGCATAGTTTCCCCATTCAAAGTAACCTTTTTAATAAATAATTTCAGATTAATCCTGGACTTGTAGGAGAATAAAGATGCCGCTAAATTTAGCATCTCCTGGAATTGTAGTTAGAGAGGTTGACCTTACCGTAGGTAGAGTAGATGCTACTAACGGTGCTGTAGGTGCTCTGGTTGCCCCATTTGCAAAGGGACCAGTAGACGAACCCATTTTGATTAGTAATGAAGCAGACCTGCTCAATACATTCGGTGAGCCATATAGCACCGATAAGCACTATGAGCATTGGATGGTTGCTTCCTCATACTTAGCGTATGGTGGAAACATGAGAATCGTCAGAGCAGATGATGACGATCTCAGAAACGCTGTTAGTGCTGGAACTACTGATATTAAAATCAAGAGTTTGACTCACTATAACCAACTTGGTTATGATGAGAACACTATTTCAAACGCAGTATTTGTTGCAAAAAACCCTGGTTCTTGGGCAAACGGAATTAAAGTTGCAGTCATTGACTCAAAGGCGGATCAAATCCTCTCCAATGTCTTAACTGGATCTGGTGTTCCAACTATTCAAGTTGGTTACGGTGTAACTCAGGCAATATCAGCAACACTTCCTGGTTCTGGATCAACAACCGTTTTGGACGGTTATTTGAAAGGTATAATTACTGACTATGATGGAATTAATGCTTCAGTCAAGGTCTTAGCACATGTTTCTGCTGCTGGCACCGTAACCGAAGTTGATTATCAACCATCTGGTGTTTATGCATTCTCTTCATCTGGAAGTGTTGCAATTCACACTACAGGTCAATCTGTCGCAGTTGGAAGCACAACATATACTACACAAAAAGATTGGTTTGATCAGCAAACCATTTCTCTGACTGGATCTACCGTTTATTGGAATACTCTTGCTGATAGACCTGGAACTTCTTCATATGCCGAAGCAAGAAGTTCAAGATTCGATGAAGTTCACGTTGTTGTATATGATGATGCTGGTAAAATAACTGGCAACTCTGGAACTATATTAGAAAAGCATTTATCACTTTCCAAGGCAAAGGATGCTGAGTATTCACTCGGAAGCACTTCATACTGGAGAAAGTATCTCGCAATTAATTCCCAATACGTCTTTGGTGGTAGTGAGCCATCTGCAACGACTGTAGTTGGATTCACCACAAACAGCTCAAGTTTCAATCTTGAGACTGATACTGGTTGGGATCAAGATGCAAGTGGAATCACATTTGCCGCTAATGGAGCAAGTACTCTTACAATGAGTCTTGGTTATAATTATGATGGATTGGCAGATCTTGAGCAAACTGGTGCTTTAACCTCAACCCTTGGAAAACTTTCAGAGGGTTATGATCTCTTTGAGAACGCTGACAACTATGATGTTGATTTCCTCTTGATGGGATCAGCAAACTATGCTAAAGAAACTGCACAAGCACTGGCAAACAAACTGATTTCAGTTGCAGAACTGAGACAAGATGCTTTAGCATTCGTCTCACCATATAGACTTGCATTCTTGAATGATGGAACTGCTGGATCTGTGACTGTCAATTCCGATGCCACAATTACCAATAATTTGGTCAGTTTCTATGCTCCAATCACTTCATCAACTTATGCAGTCTTTGATAGTGGTTACAAATACATGTATGATAGATTCAACGACACTTTCCGTTATGTTCCTCTGAATGGTGACGTTGCTGGAACTTGCGCTAGAAACGATCTGAATAACTTCCCTTGGTTCTCTCCTGCAGGAACTCAAAGAGGAGCAATCCTCAATGCGGTAAAACTTGCATACAATCCAAGCAAGGTTCAGAGAGACAAATTGTATTCTAACAGAATCAACCCTGTTATCTTCTCACCTGGAGATGGAATTATCCTTTTCGGTGATAAAACTGGATACGGTAAGTCTTCTGCATTCGATAGAATCAACGTTCGTAGATTGTTCCTCTATCTGGAGAAAGCAATTGCTGCTGCAGCAAGAGATCAACTCTTCGAATTCAATGATGAGATTACAAGAACAAACTTTGTAAACATCATTGAACCTTTCCTGCGTGATGTTCAGGCAAAGAGAGGAATCTTTGATTATGTCGTCATTTGTGACGAGACCAACAATACCGCTGCTGTCATTGACAACAACGAATTTGTTGCTGACGTTTATGTAAAACCAAACAGATCAATTAACTTCATTGGTCTGACCTTTGTTGCTACTAGAACTGGTGTTTCTTTTGAAGAAGTAATCGGTAACGTTTAATTATTAATCAAACTTAGAGGTAAAAAACAATGGCAACTAGAAATCAACTTAATCCACCCCCACTAAGAAAGATTACTGACTTCAAGAGTAAACTGTCTGGTGGTGGCGCACGCTCCAATCTATTTGAAGTGGAACTTTCGTTCCCATCTGTAGTTGGAGTTGCTGATGCAAATGACATTTTAAACAAGGCAAGATTCCTTGTTAAAGCAGCAAATCTTCCAGCATCTAACGTTGCTCCAATTGAAGTTCCTTTTAGAGGAAGAGTTTTAAAGATTGCTGGCGACAGAACCTTTGATACTTGGTCGATCACGGTTATTAATGATACCGATTTTGCTATTCGCTCCGCTTTCGAAAAGTGGATGAATACAATCAACCGCGTTTCTGACAACACTGGAGCAACTGATCCTGCTTCTTATCAAGCAGATGCTTATGTATATCAACTTGATCGCAATGGTGACACTCTGAGAAAGTATCATTTCTATGATGTTTTCCCAACTCAGGTTGCTCCTATTGAACTTTCATACGATGCACAAGGCATTCAAGAATTCACTGTTGAACTTCAAGTTCAATGGTGGGAAGCGATCAAAGGAAGCGGCGCTAATGCAGGCGGCGAAGACATCAACTAAATAGTCCATAACAAGTAGACTTATTATACGATGGCAAGACTTTTTGGTTTTTCTATTGACGGCAACCAAAAACCACCCTCAGTAATTTCCCCCGTTCCTCAAACCAATGAGGACGGGGTTGACCATTATATTGCGAGTGGTTTTTATGGTCAATATGTAGATATTGAAGGAGTATATAGAACCGAACACGATCTCATCAAAAGATATCGTGAAATGGCACTTCATCCAGAATGTGATGGAGCAATTGAAGATGTTGTAAATGAGGCAATTGTTAGTGATCTGTATGATTCACCTGTAGAGATTGAATTATCAAATCTCAATGCAAGTGACAAACTGAAAAAAATAATTAGAGAAGAATTTAAATATCTGAAAGAAATTTTAGATTTCGATAGAAAGGCACACGAAATCTTTAGAAACTGGTATGTTGATGGTAGAGTTTACTATCTCAAAGTTATTGATGTCAAGAATCCTCAGGCAGGAATCCAAGACCTGAGATATATTGACCCAATGAAAATTAAATACGTTCGTCAAGAAAAGAAAAAAGATCCAAGAACTAATATTAAAATCCCTGGTCAAAAAAACCAAACAGATGCATATTCATTAGAACCTCAGATTGAGGAGTATTTTGTATATACTCCAAAGTCAAATTATAGCAGCGGCACATTTAGTGGTGCTGGAAATAAAAAAGAATCTGTAAAAATTGCAAAAGATTCTATTGTTTATTGCAGTTCTGGTTTAGTAGATAGAAATAAGGGATCAGTTCTTTCATATCTTCACAAAGCAATTAAGTCACTCAATCAACTCAGAATGATTGAAGACTCTCTTGTCATCTATCGTTTGTCTAGAGCACCTGAGCGTCGTATTTTCTATATTGACGTTGGTAATCTTCCAAAGGTAAAAGCAGAGCAATACCTCAAAGAGGTTATGTCTCGCTATAGAAATAAACTTGCTTATGATGCAAACACGGGTGAAGTCCGCGATGACCGTAAGTTTATGTCAATGATGGAAGACTTCTGGCTTCCAAGAAGAGAAGGTGGTCGTGGCACAGAAATCACCACACTTCCTGGTGGTCAAAACCTTGGCGAACTTGCTGATATTGAGTATTTTCAAAAGAAACTTTATAGATCACTTGGAGTCCCAGAATCAAGAATTGCTGCCGATGGTGGTTTTAACCTTGGTCGTTCTTCTGAGATTCTGAGAGACGAACTTAAGTTTGCTAAGTTTGTTGGTCGTTTGAGAAAGAGATTCTCTCAGATGTTTAACGACATGTTGAGAACGCAATTGATTCTCAAGAATATTGTAACTCCCGAAGATTGGGAAGTTATGGCAGATCATATTCAATATGATTTCTTGTATGACAATCAGTTTGCAGAACTGAAGGAATCAGAAATGCTTCAAGGTAGACTCAGCAATCTTGCAACTATTGAACCATACATTGGTAAGTATTACTCTACCGAATATGTAAGAAAGAAAGTTCTTCGTCAAACCGACTCCGAAATCATTGAGATTGATGAGCAGATTGAAGATGAAATTAACAAAGGTATTATCCCAGCTCCTGGAACAGTAGATCCAATTACGGGAGAACCTTTACCTGGTGGTGAAATGGGAGGAGATCCAATGGCGATGGGTGCAGATGGTATGGGAATGGGTCAAGTTCCTATGGAACCAGATATGAATGCACAGGCATCTGCAGTAGATGCTCAGATGCAAAAGGACACCAAAAAAGCAGAGATATAAATAGAAAATATAATACATTAATTTTTTATGGATAAAATTATCGACCTGATTGCAACTGATGCTTCTCCATCAGAAGTATCCGATGCTATTAAGGGTGTTTTGTATGCGAAATCTGCCGAAAGAATTGATGCTGCTAGACCAATTGTAGCCTCTGGTTTATTCGGTGGTGAAGAATATGCAGATGATACTCAAGAGGATCAAGAATAATGGCAAGAACTTTATGTAAAGGTGCCGAAGTAGCATTACCAGTATCAACTGGAACTGCAACTAGTTTTTCAGAAGCAACTGTTGTTAGATTAGTAAATACAGATACTGCAGCACATGTTGTCAGTGTTGTTGAAACTCAGAGTGGAACTGGTATTGGATCATTTACAATGCCAGGAGGAACAGTTGAGTATTTGGAAAAAAATCCAACACAATGTGTCTTTGCTTCCGATGCTGCAGTTCTTGGTGCAAAAGTAGGATTTACTGGATAAACAAATGAAACTTATCACAGAAGAAATTAACAAGGTAGAATTTATTACCGAAGGCAAGGGTGTAAACAAGAAGTGCTATATTCAAGGCATTTTCTTGCAAGCAGAGCAAGTCAACCGTAACGGTAGAATGTATCCCATGCAAATCATGGAGAAAGAAGTCAATCGTTACAATGAAGCATTTGTCCAAAAAGGACGTGCTCTTGGAGAACTTGGTCACCCCGATGGACCTACTGTAAATCTTGACAGAGTTTCTCACAAGATTTGTGATCTCCACAGAGAAGGAAACAACTTTGTAGGAAAAGCACAACTTCTTTCTACCCCCATGGGTAAGATTGCTTCTTCTCTGATTAGTGAGGGAGTTACTCTTGGTGTTTCTTCTCGTGGTGTTGGTTCACTTAAGATGACCAATGAGGGTCATAAAATTGTTGGCGAAGATTTCATGTTAGCAACTGCTGCTGATATTGTCGCTGACCCTTCTGCACCTGATGCTTTTGTTTCAGGAATTATGGAAGGAAAAGAGTGGGTTTGGGAAGGAGGAATTCTTCGTGAGCAACTCGCAGAAACAACGAAGAGACGTATTAACACTCTCGTTGACCAAAGAAGACTTGAGGAGCATAAACTCCAATTGTGGAATAATTTCCTCTCAAATCTTTAATTTATAAATAAATATAGATTATAACAAGTAATCAGAAAAAAAAATGTCCGTTGGTAGCAATTTACAAGAAATGGAAAACGTAGTAACCAAAGGGGCTGCTCCTGCTGAGCCAATGCCTTCATCTGGCATTCCAGTTGAAGATCTCGGCGGACCTACTCCCGAAAATTATCGTCCCGATGACGATTCAGCAAAACTTGCAGATCCTGCAGCAACTCTGAAGCAAGTCAGAGATGTCGTCAATGCTAAGGCAGCACCTGCCGAAGCAGTTTCAGACGAAATCGAAGACGGTCAAGAAATTGTTGTAGAAGAAGAGACTGAAGAAGAAGTTGTTTCTGAAGAAGAAGAAGTTGTTGCTGAAGAGGAAGAAATCTCACCTGAGTATAGCATCGAAGAAGATGTTACTGCTCTCTTCGAAGGTGAAGAGTTGTCCGAGGAGTTCCAAGAGAAAGCACGCACCATTTTCGAAGCTGCCATTAAGACTAAGGTTGGAGAAATTCAAGAACAACTCCAATCTGCATATGAGCAAACTCTTGTAGAAGAAATTGCAACCATTAAAGAAGGTCTTGAGGAAAGACTCGACGCATACCTTGAGTATGTTGCTGATGAGTGGATCCAAGAGAACGCTCTTCAAGTTGAGCACGGTCTCAAGACCGAAATGACCGAATCATTCCTTGCTGGAATGAAGGGTCTTTTTGAAGAACATTATGTAACCATCCCTGAAGATAGATATGATGTAATTGAGAGCATGGTAGATAAACTAGATGAAATGGAGTCAAAACTCAACGAACAGATCGAAAGAAACGTCGCTCTGAATCGTAGATTAGCTGAGTCAGTTGCTGATGTAATCTTTGCAGAAGTTGCTGAAGGACTTGCCCTTTCCCAGAAAGACAAGCTTGCTACTCTCGCAGAAAATGTTGAGTTTGAAAGTGAAGCAGACTATCGTGAGAAGCTGGTTACTCTGAAGAAGTCTTACTTCCCAGAGCACAGCACTCAGAAAGAGCATACCGAGACCATTTCTGAGGGAACCGAAGTTGAAACTCAACAGGTTTCTTCCTTGATGGAGTCTTACATGCAGACTCTTGGTAGAGTCTCTAGAAAGTGATTTCTAGATTATACAGTTCAAACTAACTTTTTTAAAGAGGTAAATTCAAATGCAAATGCCTAGCTTAGAGCATCTGCAGGAGAAGTGGGCACCCCTTCTGGACTACGAAGGTCTTGATTCAATCAAAGATGCACATCGTAGAGCAGTAACCGCTCAGCTCCTGGAGAACCAAGAAATCGCTATCCGTGAAGAGAGAGAATTTCTTTCGGAAGCACCAACTAACTCCGTTTCAAGCGGTGGAGTTGCAAACTTCGATCCCGTTCTGATCTCCCTGATCAGACGCGCAATGCCTAACCTGGTCGCTTATGACCTCGCAGGCGTTCAACCAATGAACGGTCCTACTGGACTCATCTTCGCAATGCGCTCACGTTACAGCACGATGGGCGGCGCTGAAGCACTCTTCAACGAGGCAGATACAGCATTCTCAGCAAGTGGAATCAGCACCTCTGATCCATATGTCACCAACTCAGACGGCATTGCTGCTGGTTTCGGTACTGGTTCACAGGCAGGCACCAACCCTGGCGCTCTGAATCCTTCGAGCAATTCTACCCAAGCCGGTTATAACGTCGGTCAGGGCATGAATACCGAATTCGCTGAAGATCTTGGCGATGGTCAGACCTTCAACGAAATGGCATTCTCGATCGAGAAGGTCACCGTTACTGCAAAGTCACGCGCTCTGAAAGCTGAGTATTCACTCGAGCTCGCTCAAGACCTGAAGGCAATCCACGGTCTCAACGCTGAGGCTGAGTTGGCAAACATCCTGTCAACTGAGATCCTCGCTGAAATCAACCGCGAAGTCATCAGAACCATCTACAAGTCTGCTGAAACTGGCGCTACTGCTAATACAGCAACTCCTGGTACTTTCGACCTCGACGTTGACTCCAACGGTCGCTGGAGCGTTGAGAAGTTTAAGGGTCTGATTTTCCAAATCGAGCGCGATGCCAACGCAATCGCACAAAGAACTCGTAGAGGAAAGGGCAACATGATCCTCTGCTCCGCAGACGTTGCCTCCGCTCTGACCATGGCTGGTGTACTCGACTACACCCCTGCTCTGAATGCAAACCTGAACGTTGATGACACTGGCAACACCTTCGCAGGTGTCCTTGCTGGTAAGTATCGCGTCTACATCGACCCATATGCTGCCAACCTGGCTGCTGACCAGTATTACGTTGCTGGTTATAAGGGTTCTTCACCTTATGACGCAGGTCTCTTCTATTGCCCATACGTTCCTCTCCAAATGGTTCGTGCCGTTGGTCAGGACACCTTCCAGCCCAAGATTGGCTTCAAGACTCGTTACGGTATTGTTGCCAACCCATTCGCTGGCGCAACCCAAGGAACCGATCCTGGTGCTGTCAAGGCAAACGACAACCGTTACTACAGAAGAGTCAAGGTTTCCAACCTCATGTGATCTCGATTCACATATCTTCTTCAAGGGATCCGAAAGGATCCCTTTTTTTATCTAAATACAAATAAAACTGATAATGACAGTTTCACCTTTTAGAAACCAAATACAAAATAGAAACTTCTTATCTCCAGTAGGGTTTGAGTTTAAACTTGGGAAAGAACCTAAGGTTTCTTTTTTCTGTACTAGCGCAAGAATACCAGAACTTTCCTTACAAACAACGATTCAACCAACCTACCTTAAGGATATTGATTTTCCTGGAGAGAAGTTGACTTATGGTGATTTAACCTTAAGATTTTTGGTTGATGAAAACATGGAAAACTATATGAAGATCCATAATTGGTTGACTGGTCTTGGTTTTCCAGAAACAACTCAAGATTATGTTGATCTTATCTCAGATCCAACGGATGTAACACAACCTGGCGATATAAAGAGAGAATATAGTGACGGATCTTTATCAATCCTGAATAGCAATTTTAGAGTTAATACTATTGTAAAATTTAACGATCTTTTTCCAATCTCTCTATCTTCTTTGGAATTTGACACTGCTGCAACTGATGTCCAATACTTTACAGCAGAGGCAACTTTCAAGTATACTGTCTACTATATAACTGATTCTGACGGCAGAACGCGCTTATGAACATTGATCAAATTCAGGAGATGTGGCAGAAAGATTCTTCCATTGACCCTGATAATTTACATGATGAATCTTTAAAAATTCCTCAACTTCACGCTAAGTATTATACTGTATATAATACCATCAATCTTCTGAGAGAGAAGGCATTGGAGACTTACAATAGAGTAAGACTTGAAAGGTACAACTACTACACTGGGAAGGCACCAGCAGAGGTCTATGAGGAAGAACCCTTTCCCTATAAAGTTAGAGACAAAGAGGCAATACAGAGGCATATGGATGCCGATGAGAGACTCAATAAAATAAACCTCAAGATACGGTACTATGACCATATGTTGAGGTTTCTTGAGGACATTATTAAAACCATCTCAAATCGCACTTTTCAAATCAAAAATGCAATTGAGTGGCACAGATTTCAAGCAGGGTTTAATTGACCCTGCTTTTTTTATTATTCAGCGACTACTTCTGCCTCAGCAGATTCTGCAGGTGCTTCTTCAGGTTCAGGAAGAGTAACGCCTACTTGAGTCAGGTACTCAATGGCACCTTGGACTTTGAAAAACAATTCTCTATTCTTAGTTGCTGCTGCTTCTAATTCCGAACGCTGTTGAAGCAGTTGTTGCAAGTGTTGTTGTTGCTCAGTCATTTCAGTTTCTTGAGTAAGAATAATTTCATTTTATTTATACACTCTAAATACCTATAGGTGAAACTTATGGGTTATGTCTCATTTGATTATATCAAAGAAGAATGAGGTCTTCTTGCAGGTAAAAGCAGAACCTCATGTTTATTACGAATTAGCAGACCAGTTTACCTTTGAGGTTCCTGGTGCTAAGTTTATGCCTCAGTATCGTAGTAAGTACTGGGACGGAAAGATTCGTTTATTCAATACCCAGACTGGTGAGATATATGTCGGGTTATTGGATAAACTCACAAAGTTTTGTGACGACCACGAATATTCCTATGAGTTTGTAAACAACAAATTCTATGGTCTTCCTTTTGAAGTTAATGACTTCATCTCAAAGGAAGGTGTCAAGGATTATATGAATGCTATTTGTAAGTATTCCCCCCGCGAATACCAAGTAGAGGGAGTATACGACGCCCTAAGACATAATAGAAAGCTATTGATATCTCCAACTGCTTCTGGAAAGTCGTTGATGATATACTCGATTGTGAGATACTACGTTGAGAAAGGACAAAATACTC
>Ga0222714_10006306_pt1 | contig 11097 bp, 9 predicted proteins | sample C33_3DmetaG_FD_165048 | JGI IMG/M metagenome (GOLD analysis project Ga0222714, IMG submission 165048) | Estuarine water microbial communities from San Francisco Bay, California, United States - C33_3D | ecosystem: Environmental > Aquatic > Marine > Unclassified | place: USA: California... | reverse complement strand
TGCAGCCGGTGCAGGTCACGAAGTAGCCCCAGCGGAGGCGGACCTCCTGGCCGGGCGTGAGGCGGAAATACTTCTTCTCCGGGATCTCCATGAAGTCGGCGCGCTCGATGAGCAGCGTCTTGGAGAAGGGCACCTTGCGGGTGCCGGCGGAGGGGTCCTCGGGGTTGTTGACGGCCTCGAGCTCGTCGACCTGGCCTTCGGGGTAGTTCTCGATGACCAGGCGGACCGGGTCGAGCACCGCCATGAAGCGGGAGGAGGTCTTGTTGAGGTCGTCGCGCACGGCGTGCTCAAGGAGGGCGACGTCAGAGAGGGAATTATTCTTCGTGATGCCGATGGTCTCGCAGAACTTACGGACCGCGGCAGGCGTGTAGCCGCGGCGGCGCATGCCGGAGATGGTGGGCATGCGGGGATCGTCCCAGCCCGAGACGCGCTTCTCCTGCACGAGCTCGAGCAGGCGGCGCTTGGACATGACGGTGTAGGTCAGGTTGAGGCGGGCGAATTCGATCTGCTGCGGCTTGGCGGGGGTGTCGAGCGTGCGGAGGAGCCAGTCGTAGAAGGGGCGGTGCACCTCGAACTCCAGCGTGCAGATCGAGTGGGTGATGCCTTCGTAAGCGTCTTCGAGCGGGTGGGCGTAGTCGTACATCGGGTAGACGCACCACTTGTCGCCGGTGTTGTGGTGGTGGGCCTTGCGGATGCGGTAGATGACCGGGTCGCGCATGTGCATGTTCGGCGAGGCCATGTCGATCTTGGCGCGGAGCACGGCCTTGCCTTCGTCGAACTCGCCGCGGGTCATCTTTTCGAAGGCCGCGAGGTTCTCGTCGACGGACGCTTCGCGCGTGGGGCTCGGCTTGCCGGGGTGCTTCTCGTCGCCGTGGAATTCGCGGATCTGTTCCTGCGAAAGGAAGCAGACGTAGGCCTTGCCGAGCTTGATCAGCTTGATGGCGTCGGCGTGCATGCGCTCGAAGTAGTTCGAGGCCTGGTAGTAGTGCTCGTTCCACTCGAAGCCCAGCCAGCGGACGTCTTCCTTGATGGAGTCGACGTATTCGACCTCTTCCTTGGTCGGATTCGTGTCGTCCATGCGGAGGTGGCAGCGGCCCTTGAACTCGAGGGCGAGGCCGAAGTTCAGGCAGATGGACTTCGCGTGGCCGACGTGCAGGTAGCCGTTGGGCTCCGGGGGAAAGCGGGTGGCGATGGTCGCGTGCTTACCCGCGGCCAGGTCGGCGTCGATGATCTGCTGGATGAAGTGGCGGTGGGCCGCCGGCGCAGGGGTTTCGGAGGACATGGACGAAAAATCAGGAGAGGTGCAAAAGTACGAATCGGCGCGAGCGCCTGTGCAAAAGTGCAAAGGTGAGGGTCAGGCGGCGAAGGATTTCAGGCGGGCGAGGGTGGTGTCGCGGCCGAGGACGCGGAGGACTCCGAGGAGGTGGGCGCCGCCGCCCTGACCGGAGATCGCGAAGCGGGCCGGCGCGAAGTAGTCGGTCGGCTTGCGCTCGTGAGCGGCGCCGACGGCGGCGAAGGCGGCCTCGAGGGCGGGCTCGCTCCACTCAGCGGCTTCGAGGGCGGGCAGGAGCTCCCGGACGCGGGCCACGGGATCGCCGCCCTTCTTGGTGAGGTTGGCCTTGGCGCCTTCGTCTTTCTTGAAGTCGGCCGTGAAGAAGAAGCCCATGAACTCCGGCAGGTGCTCGAGCGAGATCACCTTCTCCTGGACGATGCCCAGGACCTCGGCGAGGCGGGCGTCGGTGACGGAGGCGTCGATGACCTTGGTCTCGAGGAGGATCGGACGGGCGAGGGCGGCGAACTCGGCGGCGGGCAGGCCGCGGAGCGTCTGCGCGTTGACGTGCGACATCTTCCGCTCGTCGAAACGGGCGTTGGACTGGTGGACCGCGGAGATCTCGAACTGGCGGACGATCTCGTCGATCGGCAGCACTTCCTTGCCGTCGGCCGGCGTCCAGCCGAGCAGGCAGAGGTAGTTGCGGACGGCGGAGGGCAGGTAGCGGCGCTGCTGGTATTCCTCGATGAGGGCGCCCTTGTCGCGCTTGGACATCTTGCCGGGGCCGTCGGTCTTGAGGATGAGCGGGATGTGGGCGTACTTCGGCGGCTCGACGCCGAAGGCCTTGAAGAGTTCGAGGTGCTTCGAGGTGTTGGAGAGGTGGTCCTCGCCGCGGATCACGTGCGTGATCTTCATCTCGATGTCGTCGACGACGTTGACGAAGTGGAAGACCGGTTCGCCGTTGGAGCGGAAGATCACGAAGTCGCGGTCTTCGACGCGGGCGACCTGGCCGCGGACCATGTCGTGCAGCACCATCGGGGCGGCGTCGACCTTCTCGTAATCCTTCTTCAGGTGGTCGTCGTAAGCGGCGGTGCGGGCGCCTTCGAGGCGGAGCCACCAGGCGCCGTCCTTCTCGTAGGCGCGGCCCTTGGCGGCGAGCTCCTGGAGCTTGGCCTTATAGAGTTCGGTGCGCTGCGACTGGAAGTAGGGACCGTAGTCGCCGCCGACCTCGGGGCCTTCGTCCCAATCCATGCCGAGCCAGCGCATCGAGTCGAAGATCACCTTCAGGAAGGCGTCGGAGTTACGCTCCTTGTCCGTGTCCTCGATGCGGAGGATGAACTTGCCGCCCGTGTGGCGGGCGTAGAGCCAGTTGAACAGGGCCGTACGGGCGCTTCCGATGTGGAAGAAGCCGGTGGGGCTGGGGGCGAAGCGGACGCGGACCTGGGACATGGGCGAAATAGAGGGATGGAGGGCTGGAGGGCCGGAGGACCAGAGGAGGGCCTGAGGGCAGGCGGGCCTGAAGGGGAAGGCGTAAGGGGGTCAGGGGGGTAGGGCAAGAAGGGAGGGGCTTGCCTGCGACTTCAGGGCACAAAAAAGGACAGGGGTAAGCCTGTCCTTCGATTAGTCTCGAGAGAGACCTTACTTGGCCTCGGCGGGCGGGGGGACGATGTCTTGGACCAGGCCGATGCCGGTGAAGTAGGCGTTGCGCTGGGAGATGCGCTGGGCGAACAGGCGGCTCTCTTCGGCGGTCGTGGCGTCCTTGGGGAGGTCGGCCTTGGCGGGGCGGATGAAGACGAAGTCGCCGTTGGCGGTGCGGATCGGGGAGGTCACCTTACCGACGCCGGCGGCTTCGATGAGCAGGCCGGTGTTCTCGTTGGCGGCGTTGAGGGCTTCCGGCACGCCGTAGACGGAGAAGGCCTCAGGGGAGGTCAGCGTGAGCTTGCGGGCCTTGGCGCTGTCGGTGAAGGTCTTGCCGGCGGCGAGGTCGGCCTGGATGCCCTTGGCGAGCTGGTTGGCTTCTTCGGCGAAGAGGCGGTTGAACTGCGACTTCTTCCACGCCTCGACGGCCTTGGCCTTGGCTTCTTCGAAGGTCGGCAGGCGGTCGGGCGTGCGCTGGTTGAGGAGGACGAAGGTCGCGCCGGCTTCGGAGCGGTAGACTTCGGTGCGCCATTCCTTTTCGGTGAGCGTGCCGGCGTCGCGCAAGGCTTGGTCGGGGACGCCGGCGATGGTCGGGGAGGCGGTCACATCGAAGGCGGGAATCGTGGTGACCTTGGCGTTCTTGGCCTTGATCCAGGCGGCGAATTCCTTGCTGTCGGCCTTGGTCTCATCGATCGGGAACTTCTCGGCGAGCTCATCGGAGAGCTGACCGGCGAGGTTCGTGACGGCGCGTTCGGCGCGGACGAGCTTCTCGAGTTCGGCGCGCTTGGCGAGGGCCTGTTCCTTGACCTTGCCGGTCTCGAACTTGAACTTCTCGGCCTGGTTGTAGCCCATGTTGATGATCTCGTCGTCGGTGACCGGGGCGGTGTCGGCGGCGGTCGAGGCGATGGTGTAGGCCGTCACGGTCACGCGGGCGGGGAGGCGATAGTCTTCGATGTTGGCGTTGAAGGCTTCCTTCACCTTGGCCTCGTCGACCTTCACGTCGGGCTTGAAGCCGGCGGCGGAGAAGGTCGCGACGTCGACGGTCCACTTGGTGCGTTCGCGGTCCAGGATGCGTTTGATCTGGCTGGCGGTCGCGTGGCCGGAGCCCGCGACGGCGCCGAGGGCCTTCTGGATGCGCCAGGTGTCCTTGATGTAGGTTTCGAAGCGGGCGCGGACGTCGAGGTCGGAGGCGTCGAGCTGCTTGGCGGCGAACTCGAGGAACTTGTTCAGGCCGTCGTTGCCCTTGCTGTCGGCGGCGGCGGTCGCTTCGCGGGCGATGCGGCGGATCTCGACGGCGGAAGGAGAGGGGATGCCGAGGCCGTCGGCGAGGGCGAGTTCGGCGACGCGCTGGACGAGTCCGTTGGGGTCCATGCGCTGGCCGGTCATCTGGCCGAAGAAGATGGCGTCGTTGAAGCGCTTACGGACGGCGGGGTCGTTGAGGTTGACGCCCTGATACATGTAGGCGGGTCCGCCGGTCAGGGCGCCGCGTCCGGCGAATCCGTAGAAGACGAAGGAGACCACGATGATCACGAGCAAGAAGCCGAAGATCAGACGGTGGTGCTTGCCGGTGGCGTTCTGGAGCCAGGTAATCATTCGGGCAACCTACCCGAGGCTTTCGGCGGGTGTCAACCCGTCCAAGTCCCTCCGGCGCTTGCTTTCACAGGGGTTGTTCACAACCCTTGGAGCGTGGCCAAGCCCCTCCAATGCATCGTCGCCGTGGCCCGGAACGGGGTTATCGGGCGCGATGGCAAGCTCCCTTGGCATATACCCGAAGACCTGGCCTGGTTCATGGACCAGACCGCCGGGGGCGTCATGATCGAGGGCCCGGCCTGCTACGCCGAGTTGGGCAAGGCCCTGCCGGGCCGGGGCACCGTGGTCGTTTCCCGCGACCCCGCCAAGTCCTTCCCGGGCGCCGAGCGCGCCGCATCCTTGGCCGAGGCCATCGTCATCGCCGACCGGATGGACGAATGGCCGGGCCCCATCTGGATCACCGGAGGGGAACGTATCTACGCCGAGGGTACCCCGCTCTGCGACCGCCTGCTGATCACCCGCATCGACCGCGATTTCGAGGGCGACCGTTTCTTCCCCGCCGACTGGCAGAAGATCTTCACCAAACTCGTCTCCTCGAAGAAGGGGGAGTATCAGGGGGTGGGGTATGCGTTTGAAATCTGGGAGCGCTGAAGCGAACGGCCGCCTCAGGGCGGCCGAAGGTAGGGGCGTGGCTACGCCGCGCCCTCCTTGGTGGAGTGCACGATAAATCGTGCCCCTACCATCGTTCGCCCTGCGGCGAACAAGTTAGCCCTATGTCGTGACGCGGTCCCGACCCTACCCGATAAGGCTAGGGCAGCACGCGGTGCTGCCCCTACCTCGCCCTTGCCCCCCTCGCGACGAGCGCCCATAGTCGCGTCATGCTGCTACCCCTGCTCCTGCTGGCCGCGATGCCGGCGACGATTTCCGACGAGGCCAAGGTCCCGCCGTATACGCTACCCGATCCGCTGGCATGCGCCGATGGGCGCAAGGTGACGGACGCGAAGACGTGGAACGAGGTCCGCCGTCCCGAGGTCTTCCGTCTCGTCGAGGAGAACATGTTCGGACGCACGCCGGATACGTCGAAGCTGCAGGCCGACGCCGTGGTCGAGGTCCGCGAGCAGTCCAAGGACGCGTTCGGCGGCAAGGCCACGCGCACGCAGTTCAAGGTCTGGCCGATCGGCAAGAAGGGTCCGTCGTTCGACATGCTGCTCTACGTGCCGAATGCGGCCAAGCGACCCGCGCCGGTCTTCGTCGGGCTCAATTTCGGCGGTAACCATACCACCGTCGAAGACCCGGCCGTCTTCGTCGCCTCGAGCTGGGTCTCGAAGCAGTGGGCCTTGAAGGGCACGACCCAGGCCGATCCGGCTTTGCGCGGCGGACAGGCGCGTCGCTGGGAGTTCGAGGCCCTGATCGACCGCGGTTATGCTTCGGCCACGGCCTACTACGGCGACTTCGAGCCCGATCACCCCGAGGGGTGGAAGAATGGTTTCCGCGCGGCCATCTCGCCCGGTGGCGTGAATACGAAGTGGCAGGACGGCGAGTGGGCCGCCATCGGCTGCTGGGCCTGGGGCCTGTCGCGCATGCTCGACGTCCTGGAGAAAGTCCCGTCCGTCGACGCCAAGCGGGCCGCGGTGCACGGCCACTCGCGTCTCGGCAAGGCTTCGCTCTGGGCCGGCGCGCAGGACCAGCGTTTCGCCTTCGTGATCTCGAACAACTCCGGCTGCGGCGGCGCCGCGCTCAACAAGCGCATCTTCGGCGAGACCGTCGGCGTCATCACGGGACACTACAAAGGCCGTGGTTTCCCCCACTGGTTCACCGCGCGCTTCGAGACCTTCTCCGAAAAGGAAGACCAGCTGCCGCTCGACGCGCATTACCTCCTCGCGCTCGCCGCGCCGCGTCCGCTCTACGTCGCCAGCGCCTCCGAAGACAGCTGGGCCGATCCGCTCGGCGAATTCCTCGGCGCCGTGCACGCCGACCCTGTCTACCATGTGCTCGGACAGCCCGGGCTCGGCACCAAGGAGCAGCCGCCGGTCAGCAAGCCCGTCGGACAGACCGTCGGTTACCATATCCGTCCTGGTAAGCACGACATCCTCCTCGAGGACTGGAAGAACTACGCCGATTTCGCGGACCGTGTGATGCCGGCCCGGTAAGGGCCGGCAGGGGAAGGGTTGACTCCCGGTGGCCTAAGCGGCTTCATCTGGGTCAGGTACCCGTATTTCAATGGATAGAATTCTGGCCTCCGAAGCCGGCGATTTGGGTTCGAATCCCAACGGGTGCACCACTTTACGCGAACGAGTCCGCGAGGGCTGGGGGCAGGGCTTGGGCTAGGTAACATTGGTAGGGGCAGCACCGCGTGCTGCCCTAGCTGTATCGGGCCGCCTCAGGCTTCCCGCTCGCCCGTCACCTTGCTGCCGACGGTGAGCATGACGACGAAGCCGATGAGGGCGTAGCAGACCGACGAACCGAGCAGCACGTTGCGCAATTCGAACACGTCGGTCATCCAGCCCATGATGATCGCGGCGAAAGGCAGGAAGCCGAAGAAGCTCAGGCCGGCGACGGCCGAGACGCGGCCGCGCAGTTCGGCGGGGGAGCGCTCCTGGACGATGGTATTGGCGAGTCCGACCAGCGTGGAGACACCGACGGCGAGGGCCACGAGCGAGGTGCCGGCCCAGACGAGCCCGTTCGCCTGGCTGAGGCTCACGAGCGCGCCGCAGGCGAGCACCATCCCGGTCAGGATCGCGAGGCGGCGCAAGGTCGGCCGCAGGGCCATGATGAGGAGCGAGCCGGAGACCGAGCCCGCGCCGGAGCAGAGCATGAGGAGGCCCATCTGCTCGGCCGTGGCGTGGAGGTCGTTCTTCGCGTACAGCGGGAGCAGCACGATGATGACCGGGAAGACGAAGAGCGTGTTGGTGGCGAGGAGCGCGACCATCGCGAGGCTGGGCTTGTCCTGACGCACATGGCGGAAGCCTTCGCCGGCGCCGCCCTGGCGCTTCTGTTCCTCCTCGGCCGTGCCCTGCGGGCGGCGCGGCAGCGTGGCCAAGGCGATCATCAGCGCGACGAAGGAAGCGGCGTTCAGGTAGAACGCCCATTCGGCGCCGTAGCGGCCGACGAGATAGCCGGCGGCGGCCGGACCCACGAGCCGGGTGGCGTGGAAGACCGCACGGTCGACGGAGATGGCCTTGGCGACGTTTTCCTTGGCCACGAGTTCCGGCACGATCGCGGCGGCGGCGGGCATCTCGAACGAACTGGAGACGCCGAGCAAGGCCGCGGCGACGATGAGGTGCCAGGTGTGCAGGGCGTCGTGGGCGACGAGCTGGCCGATCGCGAGCGCGAAGCCGATCTGGGCGACCTGGCAGACCTGCAGGATGAGGCGCTTGTCGTGACGGTCGGCGTAGGCGCCGCCCAGCCGGAAGAGCAGCAGCATCACGAGGCCGCTTGCGAGGTGCGGCGCGGCCTGCAGCAGACCCTCGTAGTTCTGCAACCCGTCACGCACCACGACTTCGGTCATCACCCAGCCGAGCGCCATGCCCTGCATCCAGGTGCCCGTCATCGAGATCCCTTCGCCGACCATGTAGCGCGTGAACGGCCCGTTCGGGAAACGTTCGGCGGCGGGAGGGGCGGAGGGGGAGGACATCTGAATCGAGAGTATGGAGTATCGAGTATCGAGTATAGGAAAAGAATGCAGGGTTATTTACCCCGAAACCCTATACTCGATACTCCATACTCTCTGCCGGCCGCTTACTTGCCTTTAAAGGCAGCCTCAGTCGCCTTCCACGCCGCGTCGACGGCGGGGCGGATGACCTCGAGCATCGCCGCATAACCGGCCTCCGAAGGGTGCAGGTTATCCTTGAGGTAGAGGCCGGGGCGCGGTTCGCCGTCGGGCAGGTTGAGGGCGGCGTTGATGTCGACGTAGCGGATGTCGGCATGGGCGGCGGCGAGGGCGCGGAAGCCTTCGTCGGCTTTCTTCATCTCGGCCCATTTGGTGCGACGCGACGGAGCCTGCGTGGTGGAGAGGAGCACGAGCTGGGCGTGCGGGTTCTCCGCGCGGAGACGGCGATGGTATTCGGTCACGCGCGCGACCACGGCTTCGGCGGTGTCGCCGGCGTTGATGTCGTTGCTGCCGCAATGGAAGACGACCACGCGAGGATGGTAAGGCAGGGTGATGCGATCCATGTAGCCGAGCACCTCGGTGGTCTTCGATCCGCCGAAACCGCGGTTGATCAGCGGATGCGGCGCGAAGTCGCGAGCGGCGGTCTTCCAGAGGCGCATCGAGCTGGCGCCGGAGAGCAGGAGCGCGCCTTGGGGCGGAGGGTTGGCTTTGTCCGCCGCCTCGAAGGCCGCGATGTCCTTGTCATACTTGGCGGACGAGAAGGCCGGCTTGGCGACGTCGGCCGCGAAGCCGGTGACGGCGAGGAGGAAGGCGAGGAGGAGTTTCATGTTGGAAGGGGTGGGGGTAGGGGCAGGGTGCGGGGTAGGGGTAGGAAAGGCAGGGAAGGGAGGAGGGCAAGGAAACGAGGACCGGAGGGCCGGAGGACACGAGGACACGAGGGCACGAGGGCAGGAGGGCCGTAAAGGGAGGCGTAAATGTGCGGTGAAAGCGGTCAGCGGCCAGAAACCTTGAACCACCATCTCTAGTCTCTCTGGCCCTCGTGACCTCCGGCCCACGAGCCCTCGCGTGATCGACCGCTATCCGCTAACACCCATCTCGGGTTTTGGCTTTTCTCTGTCATCGGTCATCCGTCATCTTTCATCTCAATTCACCCCCATGCCTAAAGTCCCTGGTCTCCTCAGCCCCTATGAAGCCGTCCGTGGTTTCGTCTACCTTCCCCGCCTCGTCTCGAAGATCCGCCTGCATGCCGCCGGCCAGCTGCACGCCGACTTCGTGAACAACCTGGGCAAGGCCTTCGACGACCGTTGCTGCCAGTATCTCGGCATCAAGTATGACGACCTGCGCGTCTGGGTCCTGCAGAACCCGTCCGCGACCTCCGAGCAGGTCCTCGCCTGGGCCGAAGCCAAGGGCCGTAAGCTTTCCACGAACGACATCGAGATCTGGAACGGCTTCATGACCAAGCGCGGCTGGCGCGACGAAGCCAACGAAGTACTCGTCCGTCGCCTGAAGGAGAACGGCCTCACCGCCGACGCCGGCGTGGACACGATGTTCGACTACATCGAGGTCGATGAAGGCCGTCCGGCCCGAAAAGCGGCGCTTTAAGGCCCGTTTTCGATAATACCCATATAATTAGGAGTTGAGAGGGGAGGCGGCCGGCCCAAGGCTGAACCTCCCCTTTTCACGAACCGTATCCTTACGGATACTCCTTCGCCTTGCCTCGTCCGCACACATCATCGCTCCGTCCTGCGGAGCACGGCCTCCAGGCCGGGGAGGGACGCACATGACCTTGGCGACGTTCCTCGCGGAGGCCGCCGCGCAGGCCGCCCCTGTCAAGGGCGTGGCGGCGGTCGCCAACAATTTCCAGGTCGCCTTGCTGGCGTTCAAGTCAGGCGGCTGGATCGTCGCGCTCATCGGCGCCGCCGCGATGGTCGGCCGCCTGCTGGTCGACGAAGCCGCGGACGCCAGCTGGCAGCGCTCCCTCCGCCACGTCCTCGCCGCCGCCATCTTCGCCGTCATCGCCTATTTCGTGATGTTCCAGTGGGAGCTCTCCTCGCTGAACAAAGCCATCGTGCAGGGACTCTGCGGGGCGGTCGCGCCGGAGCTGGTCGACTGGATCACGTCCAACATCCGTCGCAAGCTCGGCTACAAGGACAAGCAGCGGACCCCGGCCTGGAAGAACCTCTTCAAGCGCAAGAAGAAGGCCAAGCGTCGCCGCCGCGCCTCCGCCAAGAAGGCCGCCCCCGCATCGGCCCCGGCCAAGAAGGGCCCGCCCAAGAAAGGCGCCGCCAAGCCGGCCGCCAAGAAGGCTCCGGCCAAGCCTGCGCCTGAAAAGAAGCCGCGCGTCAGGAAGCCCTCCGCGCCGAAGCCCGACGACGGCCAGTCCACCCTCAACCTTTGAACCTCACCCTCCATGTGCGCCCAGCGTAGCCGCGGCCGATCCGCGAAGAACAACCTCATCCAAGCCGAGGTCGGCATCGTCGGCATGGCCGTCGTGACGTTGCTCGTCTCCCTCGCCGGCCTGTGGTTCAGCCACGAACTGCGCGACACCACCCAGCGCGTCAAGGACACGACCGTCAGCATCCAGACCTCGTTCGAAGCCTACAAGGCCGCGATGAAATCCGCCGACACCGGCGTGGTGCTCTTCACCGACCAAGGCACCAAGTCCGACAACAAGAACGTCGAAGTCACGGCGACCGCGGCCACCAGCGTCATCGAGGTCGCCGAACGAGACACCAGGGCGTCCGTGAAGCTGCTGGACCAGGTGCTCGAGCTGCTGGCGACCTATGAGACCGTGACGGTCACCTTCGGCGCCTCGGCTTTGATCTTCGCGCTGTTCGTCGCGATCCGTCGGTTCCGCATGTGAGCGGCCGGGCCGCTCAGGCGAAGTGACCGAAGCCGCGGACCTTGATCGGTTCGCCGTCGGCCAGGTCGCGGGCCAGGCCCGTGCCGGCTTCGACCACGCCCAGGTGCGTCAGCGGCGTGAGCGGGAAGGCCTTGCGGAAAGAAGCTTCGAGCAGGTCCGCCCGATCGGCGCTGACCGCGAACAGCA
>Ga0222714_10006304_pt1 | contig 11098 bp, 9 predicted proteins | sample C33_3DmetaG_FD_165048 | JGI IMG/M metagenome (GOLD analysis project Ga0222714, IMG submission 165048) | Estuarine water microbial communities from San Francisco Bay, California, United States - C33_3D | ecosystem: Environmental > Aquatic > Marine > Unclassified | place: USA: California... | reverse complement strand
ACCGTCCGGCGCGCCCGCGTCGTGATGATGATCGTCCAGCAGGTCGTGGCCGTCCAGCAAGTGGTGGTCGCTTTGTTGATCGTGATGCACGTCCAAGTCGTCCGCGTCGCGATGACGATCGTCCAAATCGTGCACGTAGTTTTGATTCAGACCGTCCGTCACGTCCGCAAACTGATGCGCAGCGTCGAGCTGATCAAGTTCGTTCACGCACTGGCGGTCGTCGTTACGATCGCGATGCCGCGCCACGTAACGATCATCATGTAGAGCGTTGGAAAGATGAAGGATCTACTCGTGCTCCGCGTAGAGGATCGGGAAGTCGTGATCACAATGCTCCGATTCATTTGGAGCGTGATGAAAAACGAGCATCAGCACCAGCCCTTGCACACGTTGAAGCAACGGTTGGTAAGAAGATTGCTGGCATTGTTGGCGATCAAGCGGCTAAGCGTTTGATCAGCAAACTTGCACTTGCGCTTGATGCATTTGAAAAGGGTCGCTACCAAGACGCAAAGCGCATCATCATTCCGATTACTCGTGAGTGTGAAGGCGTGCATCTCATTCATGAAATTGCCGGCTTGTCGTTGTATCGACTTGGACAATGGCGAGATGCTGCTGATCACCTCGAAAAGGCTCGCGCTGCGATGCCTGCTTCGACGTTGAACCATCCCGTTCTTGCTGACTGTTACCGGGCGTTGATGCGCTACGAAAAGGTTGATGAGTTGTGGAAGGAATTGAAGGACGCATCACCTGATCCAGCAATTGTGGCTGAAGGTCGTATCGTGGCTGCCAGTGCGCAGGCCGATAAGGGTGACATTCAGAACGCTGTTCGCATTATGCAACAGACCAAGAAGGATCCTGCAAAGGTTCGCGAACATCATCTTCGTGAATGGTACGTACTTGCCGATTTGTTTGACCGTTCGGGGGACGTGATCAATGCACGTGAATGGTTTGCCAAGATCGCCAATAACGATCCTGATTTTTCAGACGTTCGCGAGCGACTGTCAGCAATTGGCGCGCACTAGCGCGTCGCTAATTCGCGGATCACAAAACCAGTCCGCAGTTTTGGCGTAAAGAACGTTGACTTTGGTGGCATCAGCAAACCTTCGTTTGCCGTGCGCTGAATCTCGCTGACACTTACGGGGCGGATCAAAATCGCTGCGGTTGCATGTGTGCTGCGCAATTCGTGCTGTACTTCGCTGACTCCATGTTGGTATCGAACATCATGGGGCACGTTAGACAATGCATGCTCGAGATAGGCACTATCGAGATTTCGCACGCCTGCGAACTTCGATGCAATTGGTGTGAGCCAATGCGCAAAACCTGATTTGGAGACCAAACAGAGTGATCCTTGCTTATTCATTGTGGACAGTGTTGCATCATCGACTGGGTGAGCGTCGGAGATAGTGAAGTACGGCGATAGCGATGCTGCTAAATCTTTATACGTGATGTTTTCGTAGAGACGGTGAATCGCTGCAACGCTGAGTTGTTCATCTATCAATTCATTGATGTAGGTCATGGTGAGCTCGGCACCGGAAGTGCTGCCACCTAAACGGGCGCGAACCTCATCACGGTACGTCCGGCTGATTGCATAACGATGGTGGCCGTCGGCGATCACCACTGGGTGAGCAGCGATAGCAGATGAAATCTCATTGATGCGCCGAGTGTCGGTTACCCGTTCAATGCTGTGTATGACACCCTCGGTGTCAACGAGTGATCCCAGTTGTTCGCCCGGCTCAAGTAACAGTTCAGACAAGCCAGAGGCAAGAGATAATCCCCAAACAGGGGACAAATTGGCATCAGTAGCTCGAGTGAGTTCAAGTCGATCGGTCTTGGCCTTGGGTGTAGTCCTCTCGTGGGGCAAGACGCCGCCCGCGCCCTCGTCGACCACTTCTAAAGCACCAATAACACCAACTACGTAGCGCAGTTTTCCTGTTGTGTCAGTGAATTGCATTCTGTACACCGTGAAAGATGGTGCAGTGTCTCGCGTGAGAACTCCATTTCGAATCCAGTTGCTCATGATATGTGCAGCATCGTCATAGGGGTTGCCCGAATCGGAGACGGGCATATCGAGATTCACGATGTTGTTTTGGTGCCGCATAGCAAGTGCCAAGCGATCGCTGTCGGACAGCACGTCATACGGTGGTGAACACACTTCGTTTAACGGCAGGGTTTCTGAGTAACGAAGCGCCTGAAATGGTTCAAAACGAGGCACAATTACAGTGTGCCATTGAAGCCAGCTGTTTTGTGTGATCTGGATGGCGTCGTGTGGCTCACGCATCAGCCGATCCCAGGTTCAGTTGATGCGATTGCACGGATTCGTGAAGCAGGGCATCGCGTGCTGTTTGTCACCAATAATTCGTATGCAACCGCCGACGATCAAGCTCGAATCTTGGAAGAAATCGGAATTCCAGCATTAGGTGACGTTGTGACTGCTTCGCAGGCCGCTGGATCTTTGCTTGCGTCGGGAGATCGAGTGCTGACTTGTGGTGGACCAGGTGTCACACACGCTATTCAGGAATCTGGTGCAGTGATTGTCGGTAGATCTGATGATCCGAACTTTGACATGGCTACGCCGGTTGACGCTGTGGTTGTTGCGTTCCATCGCACATTTGATTTCGCAGGACTGACACGACTTTCGGCAAAGATTAGAGATGGTGCGCGGTTCATTGCGACTAACGATGACGCGACATACCCAACTCGAGATGGCGTCATCCCGGGTGGTGGGTCAATAGTCGCTGCTGTTGCTGCGGCAAGTGGAGTTCAACCGCATGTGGCAGGAAAGCCGAATGAACCAATGGCAGCGATGGTGAGACGCGTACTAGATATTTCTGATCTGTCGAGTGCATGGATGGTGGGCGACAGAGCGTCAACAGATGGAGAGTTTGCGCGCACTGTTGGATGCAGGTTTGCGCATGTGCAAAGTGGTGTTGGTAATTCTGAAAATGAATTGGCACATGCTGCGTTCGCAGGGGTGAATCTGGCTGCATTTGCCGATTTTCTCATCGGACAGAAACGCTAAGTCGTGAGTACACGCCGACAGTCGGTCGATAAGGCGTTACTACAGCGCGGTTTGTGCAACACGGTTGAGCAAGCCCATGATCTCATTCGATCTGGCGTGGTCAGAGTGAATGGATCAATTGTGCTGACAACCAATCGCCAAGTTGCATTGCATGACGAGGTGCTGGTCAGACACTCTGAACAATTCGTGTCACGTGGAGGCCTCAAGATTGAGGCCGCGCTCAATGAGTTTGGGATCGATGTTGTCGGTAAGCGTGTTCTTGATGCGGGTGCATCGACAGGTGGGTTCACCGACTGTGTGTTGCAACGTGGCGCCCGCGAAGTGGTTGCTGTTGACGTGGGGAAGTCTCAATTACATGAGCGCATAGCCAGTGACCCGCGCGTTGTCGTGATCGATTCATTCAATGTTCGACGCCTTGGCGAATCAGATTTGCCAATTGAGCTCGATCGCAACTTTGACATTGTTGTAGTTGACCTTTCCTTTATTTCTCTCCGAACTGTGGCTCGGTCATTGAGCACCAAATTGGAGCCATCAGGCGATCTGATCGTGCTGGTCAAACCACAGTTTGAAGCGACAAAGCGTGAGGTTGATAAAGGGCAAGGCGTGATTACGGATCAAGGGATTCGCGACCGCGTCCTGTCCGAAGTGAGTTCTGCGATGCATGAGCTCGGGTTGGCTGAGCGGGGTCGTACGGAATCGCCTGTCCGTGGTGCAGAGGGCAACATTGAATATTTGGTCTGGTATAAGTTTGAAGCGTGCGCATAACGATGGGTGAGATCTAATGGCCAATATTTTTGTTATCGCGCACCACACACGGGTGGAAATTCCCGGCCTCGTCGCAGATCTTCAGCGCTGGTCGTCAGAGCATGGGCACTATCTCTGGATGCACGAATTTGATGCTCGTGCTGTGAACTGTGTCGAACTTTCTGATTCCCGACATGCAATGGATGCAGATTTGGTGGTCAGCCTTGGTGGTGATGGAACCGTATTGCGCGCGGTCCATATGTTGGATGGAGCGCCGGTACCAATTTTGGGAGTCAATGTGGGGACGATTGGTTACCTCACCGAAATTGAACCTGATGAACTGATCGATGCGTTGAATCGATGGCAAACGGGTACTTCAGGAACTGATTATGTGATTGATGCGCGCATGATGCTAAATGTCACGCTCCACAAGGCTGATGGATCAAGTTCGGTCTCGTGGCGCGCGTTGAATGAGGCGGTGTTAGAAAAACATCAATCCGGTCACACCGTGTGGTTGGACGTGGTGATCAACGGTCAGAATTTCGCCCGATACTCGGCGGATGGTGTCATCGTCAGCACGCCAACAGGAAGTACTGCGTATTCAATGAGTGCGCGCGGCCCAGTGGTTTCACCTCGCCATCGTGCATTGCTGATCACCCCAGTTTCCCCACACATGTTGTTCGATCGCTCGCTTGTCCTTGATCCACACGAGTCGGTACACATCAAGGTCGTGGGTACTCGTCCTGTAGATCTCGCCATCGATGGTCGCGGTGTTGCCAGCCTGACGCAGAACGACCTGGTGGTGTATGCGCCAGATACCTGCCAAGCAATTTTCGTCAGACTGTTCAAAGAACCAAAGTTCCATCAAATCGTGCGGGCAAAGTTTGGTCTTGGCGAGGACTAGTGCTTTCCGAACTTCACATCGAAAATCTAGGAGTTATTGACACACTCGACTTGCAGTTGGACAGTGGTCTTGTTGCGCTCACCGGCGAAACGGGAGCAGGTAAAACCATGATTGTCGAGGCAATCAATTTGCTGGTAGGCGGCAGGGCAGATGCTGGAATAGTTCGTCCCGGTGCAACAGAAGCTCGAGTTGAAGGCCGCTTCGTGGTTGGCGAAGAAGAAATGATTCTGTGTCGAACGATCCCGCTCGATGGTCGTTCTCGTGCCTATATCAACGGGCGACTTGCAACAGTGGCGCAATTGTCCGAAATCGGTGCCGACTTGGTTGACATGCATGGTCAGCATGCACACCAGAGTTTGCTTGGGGCAAAGGCGCAACGAGAAGCTCTCGATACGTTTGCCGATGTTGACCTGGTGCCACTACGTGAAGCGCGCGCACGGTTAACTGAGATTGACGCAGCACTGGCAACGTTGGGTGGCGATGATCGGGCCCGTGCACGAGAAATTGACTTATTGCGTTTTCAGTCTCAAGAGATTGCCGATGCAGCGCTTGTGGGTGGAGATGAAGACGAACATTTATCCCGCGAAGAAGATGTGCTTGCTGATGCGGTGAATTATCGCGAGTCATTGTGGAAGGCGATTTCGGCGTTAACTCAAGACGACGGCGCTGCAGACTCTCTTGGCTCGGCTGTGGCGGCAATTGCGAATAAAGAACCATTCGCCGAAATTGTGACTCGAATCAAAGCTCTTCAGAGCGAGCTCGAGGACGTTTCGGCGCAAATGCGCGACGCGGCGGAACGAATAGAAGAAGATCCTGCGCGTTTGGACGACGTTCGAAAGCGACGACAGTTATTAGTTGATCTGCGCCGTAAGTATGGGGAATCACTCGCTGAAGTGATTCGCTATGGCGAAGAGGTCGGCGAACGGCTGCGCGAACTTGAATCCTTTGAGGCCCGCGCTGCGACCCTTGATGCTGAACGTGAACATGCAGTTGCCCAACTTGAAGTTGCACAACGAGTAGTAGGCAAGGCCCGTCGCGATGGTGCGGGTCCACTTGGTTCCAAAGTGCAAAAACACCTGCGAACACTTGCCATGGCTCATGCGCTGATTGAGGTTTCGGTGGGCGCTGACCCAGGAGACGACGTGGTGTTTCTGCTGGCAGCTAACCCAGGTTCACCTGTCATGCCGCTAACAAAAGTTGCATCGGGAGGCGAGTTGGCGCGAACGATGCTGGCGTTGCGTCTGGTGCTCAGTTCGGGTCCCGCAACGTTGGTATTCGATGAAGTCGATGCAGGAATTGGTGGTGAAGCAGCCGTTGCGGTAGCCCAAGCACTGGCTCAACTTGGTGTTCGTCACCAGGTGTTTGTGGTGACACACCTGCCACAAGTAGCGGCTTCTGCGCACACTCATATTCGGGTTTCGAAGAAGGTGCAAGATAATGCGACATTTGCTCTGGCGGCTTTGCTCACGGATGAAGAACGTGCGGAAGAGATTGCTCGCATGCTTTCGGGGGGCATAGCAGAAGCCACGGCCATTGAACATGCTCGTGAGTTGTTGCGTGATTCTCAAGGGAAAGTGGCAAAAAGCCAGTCAAGCGACAAGCGTTCTCGGCGGTAGTCGATTTCAGGGTATGCTTATCTCCCGTCGTGAGATAAACGGTTCCTCGGCAGAACCTAGACACCGGACGGAGAGCAATTATGCCAAAACACGTATTTGTGACAGGTGGTGTTGCGAGCTCTTTGGGTAAAGGACTCACCGCATCCTCCTTGGGGCGTTTGTTAAAAATGCGTGGTCTGCGTGTCACCATGCAAAAGCTCGATCCGTATATCAATGTCGATCCAGGAACGATGAATCCGTTTGAGCATGGCGAAGTATTCGTTACCGATGATGGAGGAGAAACCGATCTCGATCTCGGTCACTACGAACGATTCATCGATGAAAATCTCACTCGGGCATCAAATGCAACTACTGGCAGTATTTATCAAGCGGTGTTAGCTGCTGAGCGTCGCGGTGATTACCTCGGACGCACGGTTCAGGTCATCCCGCATGTCACCGATGAAATTCGCCGTCGAATTAAGCGTCTCGCAACTGATGATATTGATGTTGTGATCACCGAGATTGGTGGAACGGTAGGAGACATTGAGATTCTTCCTTTCCTCGAAGCGGTTCGGCAGTTCCGTAACGAAGTAGGCAGAGACAATGTTTGTTATGTGCATGTGACGTTGGTGCCATTTATTGGGCCGAGCGGCGAGCAGAAAACAAAACCTACCCAGCACAGCGTCACCGAGCTTCGGTCACGAGGCATTCAGCCAGACATCATCGTGTGTCGCAGCGATGAGCCGATTAGCGATGCACTGAAGCGCAAAATCTCGAACCAATGTGACGTTGAACAAAAGAACGTGATTAACGCGGCCGATGCACGAAACATCTATGAACTGCCACTGATCCTTCATGATGAAGGACTCGATACGCAGATTTGCAACGTTCTGCGGATTGATGCGCCTCTCGATCTCACGCCGTGGCGCGAAGTGGTAGCGCGCGTTGAGGCTTCCACTGCACCGGTGCGAATCGGCTTGATCGGCAAATATGTCGAGCTACAAGACGCATATCTTTCGGTTGTTGAAAGTTTGAAGCATGCCGGATTTCACCATGCGGCAAAGGTGGAAATCGTGTGGATTCAAGCCGAAAATGTTGAGGGTTTACTCGCTGAAGAGCAACTCGCAACTCTTGATGGCATTGTGATTCCTGGTGGTTTTGGTACACGAGGTGTAGAAGGAAAAATCAGGGCAGCCCAATATGCGCGGGAGCACAATGTGCCGTGTCTTGGGCTGTGCCTAGGAATGCAAGTGATGACCATCGAGTTTGCTCGCCATGTTCTCGGTCTTGCCGATGCCCATTCGACCGAGTTTGACGCTTCAACGCAGAATCCTGTAATTGATCTCATGGTTGACCAGCGTGATGTCACCGATTTGGGTGGCACGATGCGACTTGGCGCGTATTATGCGCAGTTGGAGCCTGGTACAAAAGTTGCGAATGCATACGGCCAACCGGTTGTGAGTGAGCGGCATCGTCATCGCTACGAGTTCAATTCGAAGTATCGTGCACGCTTTGAGGAATCGGGATTCATATGCAGCGGTTCGTCGCCCGATCGTCGTTTGGTTGAATTCATTGAACTGAATGACCATCCATTTTGGGTGGGGACACAAGCGCATCCAGAATTCAAGAGCAGGCCAGATCGGCCTCATCCTTTGTTTCGGGAGCTCATTGGTGCATCGCTAGGGCATCGGGTCAAGCGCATGAATGCACCAGAAACAAACAAGTCAACTGATTCTGCCTCTTCGCTGAGCTCCTGAATTCTGTGATGTCAACGCTGGCTCACAGCGAGCGTTTTCTCACATGGATGACGATTGAGCAGGGACGTTCACCCCGCACTATCGACGCCTATCGTCGCGACATTGCAATGTATGAAAAGTTTTTGTCCTCCCGGAATTGCGATGTGTTGACCAGTAACTCCGAAGTGGTCGAACATTACATTGCGTCGTTGCGTTCATCAGGAAAAGCTGAAAAATCAGTTGCACGAATGTACGCGGCGGTGCGAATGCTGCATCGTTTTCTCAATGAGGAGCGCATTCGAAGCGACAACCCAACGCTAGGTGTTGATGGGGTGAAAGTTCCTAGTGGAATTCCAAAAGCGTTGTCGGAGGATCAGGTCTCCCGAATTTTGGCATCCGCATCTGGGGTCGATTCGCTTGCGATACGCGACCGCGCACTACTTGAATTTTTGTACGCGACCGGCGCCCGAATATCAGAGGTGTGCGGGTTGAGCCTGTCCGACATTGATATGGAGTCGCAACTGGTCAGGTTGTTCGGAAAAGGTGCAAAAGAGCGAATCGTTCCCTTTGGAAACCACGCCAAGAATGCACTTGAGGAATGGCTTGGGGCAGGTGGCAGGCAAATGGTTGCCCCAGAGCAGTGGGCAAAGCGAGACCATGCCGATGCAGTGTTTCTTGGATCACGAGGCACTCGGTTGAGCCGACAAGCGGCATGGGGGATTGTGCGTAAGTATGCGCGCCTGGCTCAGATCGGAGAGGAGATCTCTCCCCACGTCTTGAGGCATTCGTGCGCTACGCACATGTTGGTTCATGGTGCTGATTTGAGGATTGTGCAAGAAATGCTTGGGCACGCATCGGTAAGCACGACTCAGATCTATACACGCGTGGACAACGAGGTGTTATTTCGTATGTACAAGGACGCTCATCCGCGGGCAAAGATCGGATTTGGGGTCAACACATGATGATGCACCTCGTTCGTCGGTTTGTTCGCTCAATTGGTGGACGTCGGCTTACAGAACAGCAATTGCTGTGGGTGAGTATCACCCTGAGTCACAGTGAACTTGCATTGTGGAACCAGATGAGCAGTCCCGATCAACGTCACAGTGTGTACGTCGGAGAGCGTTTTGTTGCTTTGGTGCCCGATGCGAATCAGCAGGAGTTAGCAGGGGCCCTGCTGCATGACATCGGGAAAATCGAAAGTCAGTTGAACACGTTAGAGCGAGTTGTTGCAACGATGATCGGCCCACGAACGTCACGCTTTCGTTCATATCACGATCATGAGCGAATTGGAGTCGAGTTGCTCACGCAGGCTGGATCGTCTGAAACAACTATTGGTGTGCTTAATGGTTGTGCATCACCCAAGGTTGTTCAGGCGTTTCGTGATGCTGACGACATCTAGCTGCGTGCTTAGCGCGGATAGAAACCGATTGCTCGGTGGGCGCGTTCAAGCGTGACATGGGCAACGGCTGTTGCCTTCTCTGCGCCGATGCGCAGCAGCCGACCAAGTTCGGCAGGGTCGCCTTTCAATTCGTTGTAACGCAGTTGAATAGGTGCAAGCATTTCTGCAACAGCAGCACCACAATCTGACTTAAGAGATCCATATTGGTGATATTGGTCAGCCAGAGTTGTCGCCGGCGTGTTTGTCACTGCGCTCAAGATATCGAGCAAGTTGGCAATACCAGGTTTTGTCTCTCGGTCGTAACGCACTTCATTGTCTGAATCAGTGACTGCACGTTTGAATTTCTTTTCGATCACCGATGGCGCGTCAAGCATGTATACACATCCAGCTTCGGTTTCAGACGACTTAGACATCTTTGATGTCGGGTCAGTTAAGTCCATAACACGAGCGCCCGCCGGAGGGGTTACGGCCTTTGGCAAGACAAATGTGTCGCCAAAACGATGATTAAAGCGGGTCGCGATATCGCGGGTGATTTCGACGTGTTGTCGTTGATCATCGCCGACTGGCACCTCGTTTGCGTCATAGAGCAAGATGTCTGCAGCCTGTAGCGCGGGATACGTAAACAAACCTGCAGATACGAAGTCTGCTTCTCGTTTTGCAGATTTATCTTTGAACTGAGTCATTCGGCTGAGTTCACCAAAACTGACAGTGCACTCCATAATCCAGCCAAGTTGGCTGTGTTCAATTACATGGGATTGAACAAAAACGGTTGCGATGTGAGGGTCAAGTCCAACAGCAAACAGCATTGCGGCGAGTTCAATGGTGTTTTTACCAAGCTCTCCAGGCGTGTCTGTGACAGTGAGCGCATGAAGGTCGACAATTCCGTGAAATACGTCATTGGTGTGTTGTCCGCTTACCCAATTACGCAAGGCCCCCAGGTAGTTTCCGAGGTGCACCTCACCCGTTGGTTGGATGCACGAAAGAACTCTGGCCACGGTGTAACGCTAGTAGACAAGGGCGATTCGGCTCAGGACATTTAGGGTTGGTGAACTAATCTGTTCGCATGGCTTTTGAGGTAGCAACCCCGGTTTATGACGGGCCGTTTGACCTCTTGCTGCATCTGATCCTGAAAGAAGAAGTGGATATCCACGAGGTGTCGCTGACACGAATTGTGGAGGCATATCTTGAAGAGATTCAGCGGATGCAGATGCTCGATCTCGACGTTGCAACAGAGTTTTTACTGATTGCATCAACATTGGTCGAATTAAAGACCAGGCGATTATTGCCAGGTAAGCAAGACATGGATCTTGATGAAGAACTCGCGCTGTGGTCAGAGCGCGATTTGCTGCTAGCGCGATTACTGGATTGCAAGACGTTTAAAGACGTTGCTTCGGTGTTCACGCAATTGGCGGAGCAGGCAAGCCTGAGTTACCCGCGTCGGTCAGGTCCAGATGAACGATTCGCAGACTTGATGCCAGACATGTTGGAAGGCGTTACGCCCGTACGTCTGCAGCGAGCATTTTTGCGTGCAACCCAACCAAAGCCACCGACAGCAATCGACTGGTATCACGTTGCTCCGATTAGGGCGAGCGTTGCGGAAGCGTTGATGGAAATGCTGGAGACGCTGCCAAAACTTGGCAAGGTGACCTTTAAGCAAATCACCGAAGCAATTCACGATCGAATCGAAGTGGTTGTTCGATTTCT
>Ga0222714_10006303_pt1 | contig 11099 bp, 5 predicted proteins | sample C33_3DmetaG_FD_165048 | JGI IMG/M metagenome (GOLD analysis project Ga0222714, IMG submission 165048) | Estuarine water microbial communities from San Francisco Bay, California, United States - C33_3D | ecosystem: Environmental > Aquatic > Marine > Unclassified | place: USA: California... | reverse complement strand
CGCGAACACGTAATCGAATTATAAATCATCTTTTCGGTCATCTCCATGAGTTTCAGCACGTCAATCAACCAACATCTACCTTTACAAAACTACATGCACTGATTGATGCGCTACGGGAATCGTCTACGTGCGCGCCACGCACCCGCTCAATTTTAATTCTTGAACGATGTACGCTAAATAAGGCTGATGAAGAGATGAATGAGTAGTCAACTGCAGAGTTTTGCAATTACAAAATGCTATTTCATCTACAAACGTTTCCCTGAACGGGTATGACGCGGCGAAGGGTCACGTACAGCCTTGCGTTTCAACTCGACTTCTTTGGCGCCGCGCTTAATCGCATTCAGTCTCTGCAGCATCTGTGGCACCCTGATGACGTCGTCTTCGTTTACTTGATCCTTTGTGGTGGCGTCTTTTAGTTTTGTCTCGTCTTCGTCTTCGTCGGCGTCGTCTTCGTTGTCGGCTTCATCCTCGTTTTCCGCTTCATCCTCGTTCTCCACTTCATCCTCGTTCGTTGAGCGGCGCATATATCCAAAGTCATCGATTGTTTCGTGCGTCCGTTTGACGTATTGCACCGTTTCCTCATCGTCGATGATTGAACCGCTATTCGCAAGGAGCGTGTCAACCAAAAACGTTCCGCGATACAAACGCTCACATCGCGTCTGATGACGTTCGGTATACGCTTTAATCGCTTGAATGATTTGCGAAATACCGCGAACTTTACTCAACTCTTCCATGCCGTGTGTACGAAATACGGCGGCGAGAACGTGCTGAGCGACGTGACACGTCCTGGAGTTCGTGTTCCACTCCCGAACGCATTCCAAAACTCTAGTCAATTTATCAGCTTGCAAAGGCGCCACGCACTCTCTCAAACGCTCGTCTCCGTGTTCGAAGTCGTCCTCCAACAGGCGCGTGAGCACGCGCAACAACGCACCGGGACGCTCGAGACGTAATGCGAGATCAATCGCACGTGTGACATCTCCCTGACGTTCGGCGTTGAAAAACTCTTGTTCACTTTGCACCGCGAGCGCGTGCTTCTCCGCCTCTTCTGCACTCGTCGTCGCCGTCGAATCGCGCCAGAGCGACATTGATGCGTCAGTGCCGCCAGTTGCTATCCAATCACCATCGCCGCCAACCGCAATCGCCCACGCTTTGTCTTCGTGCGCATCAATGGACGACACGCACGCGCCGGCGTTGACAGTCCAGAGATTCATCATGCCGTCACCACCAGTCGTTACTAACTGCGCGCCGCGAGAAAGAAAACGAATGGACAACACCGCCGCACTGTGGCCTTCGAGTGTTCGCAAGCACGTGCCATTCGTATCGCTTCCGGCGCGATCGTCGACGCTCCAAATCTTCACAAGCTTGTCTCCGCCCGCCGTCGCCAATACGCGGTCTGACGGCGAAAACGCGCACGCCCAAACTCCTCGCCGATGTCCACGCAAAGTGGCGAGTGGTACGAGATCTGGCATCTTCCAAAGCTTCGCCGTCTTATCGCTCGAACACGTGGCAATCATGCGCAAATGTGGCGCGACAGCTACGCCATTGAGTGGTTTGTCGTGCGCCACAGTAGCGGCAGTGGCGTGCAATTCGTGAGCGTCGTCGGCGTCGCCCTCCGCCGCTACCCGCAGCGCGCCGTCAATATCCCACACGCGTAAAACTCTGTCCGCGCCACCTGAAACCGCAAATGGAGCACCTCGCTTTGATGACTTTGGAGGAAATGCTACGGCAGCAACCGCGCCGACGTGGCCTTCCCCGACGGCAACGCATGCTTTCGTTGCGCCATTCCACAGGCGCACGCTATGGTCCTTCGCGCCAGTAATGATGAGCGCCGTGCCGTCACTCGCGAGCGCTGAATCGACGCACAAAACAACAGCACTGTGGCCTGTGAGTGAACCGACACAGGACATCGTAGACGGATCGAATACGCGCACCGTTGGTGAATTTGTAACGACTGCCATTTGTTTTGGCGGACGCGTCAGAGCGTGAAGCTCGTCGTCATCGTCACCTTCAGCCGCTGCTAATTCCTTCGCGCGATTCTCTTCTTCGGCATCGGCTTGAGCGTCGGGTACAAATGTTAAACCTATGATTTCGTCGGTGTTCGCGACGATTTCGCGCTCAATCTCTAGCGCTTTCGATTCACTGTTAACGCTGTACGTCAGCAATCGAGCGTCGCCGCTCACGGCGGTGATATGGTGCCCGTGGTGCGTAATCGCACATTTTGTAAACGTTCCCGCGGCAGCCTCAAAATCGTCATCCTCGTCATCGCCGCCTTTCGTGAGCGTCTTAGCCACGAGTGGTGCGGATTCAACCGATGCTTTCGCCGCGCCTTCGCGCCACACCCGAATGCGGCCGCTGTCTCCGCTCACGCAAAACACTACGCCACCGTTTACTGGTGCCTTTATGCCAGTCTCCCGAATGATTGAAGAATTTCCGTCTAGAATGACGCAGTCTTCGATGGTTTCGTGAACCGCCGTCGTCGTTCGCGGCTTCAACGTGTCTAATTCAAATGTTTTCACGATCTTATCGCGACCAGCGGTGAGCAACGTATTCGATTCGACGTCGATGCGAATAGCGGTAATCGCACTCACGTGCGCATCAGCCATAGATTTTACCAACCCATTATTCTTCTTATCGTTAAGCGACCAAACACAGAGCGAACCATCTTCCGCTGCGGTGTACACACGCGCGGCGTTAATCGACGGATGAAAAGCAACCGCCGTGAGCGCGCCGCCGTGAGCGCCGCGAAAAGCATGCGTACAATACCCGCGCTCAATATCCCACACGCGCGCGGTGCGATCGGCACTCCCCGTACATAATAACGATCCGGTATTATCAATCGCCATGTCAAGTACCGGTGACGATTTGTGCGGCTGCCATGTCTTTAAGCGCCTGAGTGTCGTAGATGACTCGTATTCCAACCGCGTCACGTGTCCGCTTCGACTCGCGCAAAACACTTTCCGACCCGATCGGTCGATCGCAATCGATGTCAACGCTTCTTCATCGCCATCGTAGCGCGCTAATTCGCTCACGCTCGACGTCACGCTCGTTTCCTTTGTTTCAGTCTTCTGCTTCTTGCTTCCTTGTCTCTTGGCAGCCGTCGTAGTCGTCGTCGTGCGACTGCGCACGAGCGCCACGCCACCCTCCGCCGTGGCGCACGCATAGGTAACGTCATCAATCGTCACATCACCCGTCGTCGACGTCGACGTTTGCGTGAGCGCTAACGGCGCACCGCGACCGACGTAGAACGCATTCAACGTTGCAGCTTTAACATACGTCGCGCGAGTCGGTCGTGCACCGGTTTGGCGGTCACCCATCGCGCGCGTCCGTCGTCGTCCTCGTCGTCGTCGTCTTCAACACGTGCTATGAATGTGTGCGCGTGATTTCCCTTGCGTCACTTGGTCGTCGTCGTCGTCGTCGAATCGCCGTCGCTCGCTCGGGCGTCGACGAGTGACGCGCGTCGCAGCCGCCAGAAAACGACCGTGAACCCACATGTCCGACTCTGGTTTTTGGACCGCTGGACTGGGAACCCTACGAATGATGTCGCGGGAGTGTGCGACGCACGACCGAGGTTGACACGATACGAGCGCATCATGTCTGCGGCGTCATGCGTAGGGCGTAAATCCGCCGTCGAAGAAGAAGACGCGTCCGAGCTGCGTCTCGGCGCCGACTTTGCCGATGCGCACTGCTTGAGCATGGCTGAAGTGAAGATCGTGCAGACTTCGAAATTAGAAGATGACGCCGAGCGTGGGGAAGAAACGTCGACGACGAGAACTCGGGTATTTGAAAAGACAAAGGCATATTGCGAACGCTTCACCGGCTCGACGTCGGCGGCGGCGGCTCAGACGATCCGAAACTTGCTTCAAGACGCGGGATTGCACGATTTCGAGGGGGCGGTCATCTCGAACCTCAAGCCGGTGGATTTCGACGAGGCGAAGACACTCGTGCCTAGCTTAGATGTGGAGGATCGCGAATTTACGGAGGAATCGATCCAGGCAATGTTAGATGAAATGGCAAACGTGAGAAAGTTTGAATAGAGCAAGCGCGCTCGTTGTAATTAAATTGATCGAGAACCATGTATATACGCAGCGCAGCTAGACATTTGTAGTGTTTGTTTCCGCAATCAAACCGCCAGCGCCGGACGGGAGCCACATTGCGCGATCGCTCATTTCTACTCCATCTTCATCCTCGTCCTTTTTCAATTGAAAATACATGTTCTCCTCCTCAGGGCGGAACAAGTACCCTGTGGCGACGTAATACGCCAATGTGGCGAGTTCAGAGAAGAAAGCAGCGGTCCATCTGAGCTCGTACTCCACCGTAGACTTTAACAAATATACAACGATTCGAGTGAAGTAAATGTACGCCACAGTCATGACGTAAAAGTGACGGAAAAGCTCCAGTTTGTGCAGATTTCTAGCTTGTTTTTCTGACGCATCTGAGCTATCGCGCAAGTGTTTTATACTCCATACAATCGGCACCAGCACCGCGCAACAGCACATGATGTCAATCATGATGAACATTGATTGCCATGCAAAGAATCCTTCATCTGCTGGACCTTCTTCATCAATCACTAACGTCGCAATGTTCGCCAAAACTTGCAGCGGGATGACAGCCATGAGCAGATTCTTTTCACGTTGATGGAGGAAGGGCTTGAGAAAAGACCATCCCATGCCAACGAGCGCGATGACGACAAACAACAGCATCGACCTACACACTGTGAAGACGTAGAACGCGGCAGTCCAGCCTGCGGAAGAACCCGAAATACGCGTCAAGTGATAGCGACCGGCTTGCGTGAGCACGGACAGCGACTTAAACGTCACAAGCGCGAGCATCAGCCAGTGTATTTTTCGTACCCCGCGGCGACCCTGAGCCTTTCCTAAGGTGTATGCCCAAGCTGCGGCCGCACACACGTCTAGCAAAAAGAACAAGTAGTACACGCTGGGTAAGGACTTCTCACCCCGTCCCAAGTAATCAAGTCTCCCGCTCGAATCTTTATTCGCAAACGTTGTGGTGATTCCGAAACTCACAACCGTGTGCGGTTCACAATTCGCGAAGAACAGCATATAATCGCCCCCATTCGTTATGTCTTGCGTGAATTCGTACGTGCTCACTTCACGCTCACCCGCCTTCAACTGCGCATCCATGTCGGCGAACGTAAAGGTCTGCTGCACGAAATCCACATCTAAAACGCACGCGCCATCCGCTAACGCCGCATCGAGCGCGCCCTCATCTCGTCCTGCGGTTAAGAAAAATCCAAACTTCGTCTTATCCGGCGGTGCTGCGTGCTCGGGGAGGTAAATCCGTGGCTCTTTCAGCGTGATCTCCACCAACCCACCCGGCGCGAATCCAAATGGCTCGCGGAGGAGAATCAAGCTACGATCGTCGCGCACGACGTCGTAGTGCGTGATGCGCGCGTTAGCTCCGCGCGCGGCGACGAGCATTGCCACCATCGCCATCGCCATCATCTTTGATGGCGACAACGACCTCATCGCCATCGAGAGCACGACGTTGTGTGACGCCTCAGTTCCGGCCTATGGATAGCTCGTCTGTGCACACGCACACTCACACAAACCTTTGGTCCACAAACCAAATGGTGATTTCCAACGACCGACGCGAACGCGCACTGATGATGTGACAAGTGATGTACAACTACAAATGACCTACTGCTATGCACGCATACTCCGCGCGTGGCGCCGAAATAAAACTAATACACCTCTTTCGCCGTCGTCCTATTCGCTCGCTTCAAGACATTCTTGTCTCGCTTTAAGAATCTTCGGTCGCTCGCGGCCAAAGCTTTTTCCAACGCCTTAGCCTTGCGCTTGGCGATGACTTTGCGCACAGGCGCGGCTTTCACTCGCGGCTGATTCGCCGCCGCCCTCGCCGCCGCCGTCGTCAAAGTCGGCGTCTTTCCCACGACTGGTGGCGGCACGGCGGCGGCGTACGCACTCGTCGTTGGAACGACGGTAGGCGCGTGTGCCGCCAATGCTACTCCACCGCCACCCAGAGTCATGTCGCAATCCGTATTCGCCATCGCCTTTAGCGCTCGCATGCGCTCCTTCTTCCGTCGACCTTTCGCCATAGCGAGTGAATATCTCGCGCGGCGCGTTCTGCCAAGCCTCACAACGCGATGCGTCGTGTTGTCTGGCGCACGGCGTGCGCCGCTGTCGTCGCACGCCTGACGACATCGACGTCGACGTCGACGATACCAACGCGCGCACTCGTCGCGCAGCACCAGCGACGACACGCGACGAGCGCAGGGAGAAGTGCGAAAGACGACGACGACGACGACGACGACGACGTCGAGACCGCTGACGACTATGAAAAGATGATGGCGATGGAGGATTCGTACGGAAGTGGCGTGATGCAAGAAGAGAAGTCTGGACGCGCGGAAACACCAGAAGAGAAGCGTCAAAGGATTGCTCTCGACCTCGAACGACGAGGGGTGCTGGTTGGTGATCGTGTGCGCGTGGCAGTGCGCGTTGGAGCGCCTCTCCCAGAACGCGCGAAGAAAACGCGCGAAGGCGTCGCGAGCGAGATGGTGCGTCGAGAGACGATGACGACGCCATCGACGTCGTCTGCAAGCAATCATAACATCACTGACTCCTCTACCGGCGCGCAGAAGCAGAGGCGCTGGATGACGCGCGCGGTCCATGGATACGTCGTGTGCGTGCGTAACGGACGCGTCGGCGTCAAGCGCACGGGCTTGGCCGACTCCGACGAGTGGTTTCCAACGTATCCGCAATCGTGGGTCACGGTACTAGACGTTGGAGAGATGTGGGAAATGAATACGGGTCCGAGGAACTTGGCTGGTGCTAGCGACGACGATATGTATGAATATCAAAAAGCCACCGGGCAGCTGAAAGACGATGACCAAGACGTGAAATAAAAGGCACAGCAGAGCGGCGTAGAATGCAACTGTAGAATAGACGTGTTAGAATAGGTACTATAGAATAGAATGAAAATGCAAAAATGCGACGCATAGCGTCGATATGCATAAAACTCTCTACACAGACATTATTGAGGTGCGAGTGATTTCAAGGGGACTTCATCGCTGTAGTGCAGCACCAAAAGTCACGTTCGCGACGATAGCGTTCTTCGCCCTTGATGCGCACGAGAAGAAGGCCCATATAACTTGTCGGACGGAGCAAGCCAAAGAAGTAGAGAACGGCAAGCGCGAGGAACACAAAGGCTCCTACGCCGATGAGACCAAAGCCGAATTCCTCGAGATCTTCATCTACTGGCGATTTTCGCGTGTAGTCTCTTCCAGGGACATAAGCGGCCTGAGTGCTTACGCCAGCCAAATTCGGCAGACCCGCCGCTCGCAACAGTTCCACTGTTAGGGGCGACTCAAGATTCGAGGCGAAGGACATCGCCTCTTCCTCTGATAAGGTCAGAATTTCAAATTCTACGCCAAGTTTCGGAACCCAATCCGCGTTCGAGTACTGAAGAAGCTTTCTCGTTGGCAAGCTGTCGGAAACGTCGGTTATGCTGATTATGTACACGTCCTTCTCAGTGATACGCGATGACGCCGTCGCTGCAACGATGCCTCGTACAAAATTCAATCTCGCTCCTTGATCGAATTTTTCAAGCGTGTATCCTTCGAGTGCCATTTTAACTTGGAGAATCTGAGCCGTAACTTCGGGCACCGAACCGGGCGAGGGCGACGCAGACGGAGAAGAACCAGACGACGGAGAAGAACCAGGCGACGGAGAAGAACCAGGCGACGGGGGAACTGATCCACCTCCCGGGGCGGTTCCAGAGCAGCTGTAGTAGCACAGCGGCAACTCGGACACAGGCGGGGGTTCTTCCCACTGCGAACGCCCATAACATACAGAAGCGACACCTGGATAAACGGTAGGAATGGCAAAGGTGTGCGTTGACTTCACCGCCCCTGCACCCGTGCTCGAAAACTGGCTCGCGCTAATGCCGCTCCACTCGCTTTGAACGGCTGCATCGGCAACGATTTTTGAAGCAATCTTACTGATTGTCGCTGCACTGGCAAGCTTATGGAATGCTTGTCCAGCAACGAATGAATTCATAACTTCGATCTCAACTCTAAAGTGAATGGAATCGTACGAAACGGCAGCAGACTGCACGATTGGCCAAGTTGCGGTTCTCTCGCGCCTGACTTCGTAAAACGCTAAGTGCCTCGCCGGTTCAGTCTTCACCATGCACGGCTTCATACATTGTCCGCTGAGGAAAGCTTTGAAGCCATTACGAATGTATTGGATGCCATAGCAGGTCTCCAAAGGATCGAGTCCGGCAGACGGGCCGATTACGTCGCATGCATCCGTGGAAGTGCCAGTTGATCTATCCAAGCCAGCGTTGCTCAAGGGTGCCAGCCCTGGCTCGACAAGTCTATACTCATCGCCAGAAGAATCGAGGTATTTCGTCAGAAGACCACTAACTGTGGGGGTGAGAACAGACGTGTCTTTCATATGCACTGTGCCTCCAGAGCACGTGTCCGTGCTTGCGTCGTACACAGATGTAGATACGGCGGTGCCATACGTCGGTGACGGTCGATTCCACGTGCATCCATCTTCACACGTTTCACCCAAGCAAACACACTTCAGATTAGTATTACTGAACGGCGGTAGTGCTAACTTCTCGTCACACGTCAAGGTTTGCAGAACCGCGCTTTCAATCGCCATCGCTAGCGTAAGAGAGACTTGTATATCACAGATGCTCTGAGACCGCGGGAGAGTAAGCTTGAAATCATACGTCATCGTGTGCGAGCTCAGCGTTGGAGGTGGGCCGGGACTTTCCTCACCATATGCCGCAGACCAAGACGCAATTACCTGAGGAAGTCTGTTGTGAAATCCTTTCCATGCAAGAGGAGTGTACATGATGTCAACGCGCTCGATATCCAGACCACCCGTAGGAACGGACAAGCCGTAGTTGCTGATGCTTTTGCTTGACGTGTCATCGAGGACTGCGCTTTCAAAATCGACATCCAAGTAATCATTCCTATGAGATCCCGGAAAGATAGCTTTACGCAAAGAGCCATCCGAGAAAGTAACGTACGCCGTGTAGTCGCAGCCGTCATCGCAGAAATCCCGATTGGCGGCGCTCGTCTCCATCGGATTTATCGTCTTGAGCACGTCGTAGTTGTCCGGATTTACAACCAATCGCGAGTTTCCAACGTATTTTGATGGTTTGTAAACCTGTGTGAGAACTTGAGTGGCGCTCGTCCGAAGTGGAACACTACTATAGCGACAATTCAGTTCGGCGCAGCTTATTGTTGCCCATATGAGAACCAAAGGAACTTTGAAATAGTGCGGAAACTTCCAGGTGGGCGTGACTGCATAAAAATCTTGAGCGGTGTTATTCCACCGCCTGTAGTTGTAGTAAGCGTAGTTACCGCACGTGCACTCATCATGAAAGATACGACCCCCATCTTTGACAATCAGAGGATCACTTGGATTGCTCGTCCCACTCTTCATCGAGCCCTCAATGTGCTCAAGAATTTCTGCCAAGTTGTAATCGGCGAGTTGCCCAAAGTTCATATCTCGTTCTTGGTCACCATCGCCGCTTTGCATGACGCTTTGTTTATAACACTTTATCTTTCCATCGTCAGTGACGAGCTGTCGCTTAAGTTTAGTGCAGTTAGTCGAGTTGCCTCGAAACCCATAGGCATCTGTGTGTATGAACACGTCGATGAACTCATTTCTAACCGCATCGTAGCCCCAGTCGGAAGCTGCATTGCCACCTTCACTCCCCAAAGCGCCCCCTTTGTAAGGATAATTACCATTCTCATAGTCACCTCCAGCGTGTCCCATACCAAACGCGTGACCTTGTTCATGGTAGAAGACGCCTTTAAAATCAGGTGTACCAGAGCCGTGGTGTCCACCGCCGAGACCGCCTCCGCCGGTTCGATACACGCCATTTTCATCTCTGTATATGAGTGAGGCGTAGTAGTGCGTGGAGAACTCCCTCTCGCCGTCAATTCTAGAAATCATGTGCGTGAATTTCAGTCCACTGGATTCGCCGGCAAAAAAATCCGCGTACGTGTCGTCGAGTGCCGCAGTTGAATCGACGGTGTAGTCTGACCGAATGGGCCGACTCATATCGTCCCGATAGCGAGCACGAAAGGCTGGCTTAGCCCGACCCGTCGCACTCGTTCGTGGCAGAATGATCCAGTAGTCGCTCTGGATAATTCCAAGTGGGTGCAAGGTGTTGAGAAATGTTGAGAATGGATACTTGGCCCAGTGCTCCTGAGCCTTTTCCTCGCCCATCCAACCGTGCGTCTCCCTCGTCACCGTGTTCCCGCGTCTATCCAACATCGACTCGTACGCTCCAAACATGAACAGCGGCACGGAGAAAGTCTTCATGTTTATTATCGGACCAACTGGAATAGACAATTTCGCAGTTTGTCCCTCATTCGCCGTCACGATCACGGATAGCCCTCCGGCGACGTACCTCGCGTCCAACACGACTGAGTACGCCGTCTCGCTATACTTCCTCGCCATCGGGTCGCTACCCCCGTGCGTGCTCGGAAGCTGCGAAGGATCGTTGAGCGAAAGCTGCATCCACTGCGGGTCCAAACCAGTGTTCGAAAACAGGAGCTTGGGGGCCGTCACCGCCGCGCCGAATTCAATCACGAAGAGCGTCGAACGATTCCCGCTCAGGTGCGCGTCCAAGTACACGTCGTCGCTCGTCTTATACCACGACCTATTCGGCGCCGTGAACATGTACGCCTGACCGATTTTCATCGACGTCACGCGCACCGTGCCCGAGGCCGCGAGCGCCGGCGTCGACACCGTCGTCGCCGTCGGCGGCACGTACGGCGCCAGCACCGCCCCACGCGCCGCGCGGCCAACGCACGCGACGAGCGCGAGCAGCACGCGCGCCGCGCGCGGCGCGCGTCTTCCGCGCCCATCGCCCTCGGCTCGACGCGTCGCAACGTCGCGCCCCGTCGCCATCGCGTCGCGACGTCGCGACGCACGCCAACGCCAACGCGTCGTCCGTGGTCCGTGTGTGCGATTATTGCGTCCCCCCGCTCTGCCGCTGGATGATGGCACGCGCGGCTCGAGCTCGATGTCGTTATCCACGACGACGACACACTGCGACGACGACGACGACGACGACGACGACGACGCGAT
>Ga0222714_10006302_pt1 | contig 11103 bp, 7 predicted proteins | sample C33_3DmetaG_FD_165048 | JGI IMG/M metagenome (GOLD analysis project Ga0222714, IMG submission 165048) | Estuarine water microbial communities from San Francisco Bay, California, United States - C33_3D | ecosystem: Environmental > Aquatic > Marine > Unclassified | place: USA: California... | reverse complement strand
TATGAGATTTTAACGTATGCAGGGACAGTTTTACATAAAGCTGACCCTTTTGCTTTTTATGCTGAAAAACCGCCTCATACAGCTTCTAAAGTATTTCAATTAGAAGGGTATCAGTGGCAAGATCAACAGTATTTTAATCAAAAAAAGCAATCTTATGATCAACCGATGTTTGTCTATGAAGTTCATTTAGGATCATGGCGTAAAGAAGACGGTAAGTATTTAACTTACCAACGACTTGTAGAAACTTTGATTCCGTATGTGAAAGATCAAGGCTTTACACATATTGAATTAATGCCGGTGTACGAACATCCTTTTGATGGTTCATGGGGATATCAAGGGACAGGCTACTTTTCAGCAACGTCTCGCTTTGGAAATCCTCATGATTTGATGTATTTTATTGATCAATGTCACCAACAAGGACTTGGTGTCATCATGGATTGGGTCTTAGGTCACATTTGCAAAGATGCACATGGTTTATCTTTTTTTGATGGCACGCCACTTTATGAATTTGACGATCAGCTACGAAGAGAAAACACGACTTGGGGAACAGATAACTTAGATTTTTATAAAGGAATTACAAAAAGCTTTATGAAATCAGCATTATCTTTTTGGGTCGATTATTACCATGTTGATGGCTTTCGAATTGATGCCGTTTCTAATTTATTATTTTATTTAGGGAATCCTAATATTGGCACGAATGAAGGTGCCATTCAATTTCTAAAAGAAGCGTCTTCGATGCTCTATCAAAAAGATGATCGCATTTTATTTATGGCAGAAGATTCAACTGATTTTCCAAAAGTTACGCATCCACTTAAAGATGGTGGATTAGGGTTTAATTATAAGTGGAACATGGGATTTATGAATGATGTTTTAAGATATTTTAAAGAAGATCCTATCCATCGTAAATATCATCATCATAAAATCACATTCGGATTAATGTATGCTTTTAATGAATCATTTATCCTTCCTTTTTCACATGATGAAGTGGTTCATATGAAAGGATCATTGATTAATAAAATGCCTGGAGATTACTTTCAAAAGTTTGCAAATTGGCGTCTTTTACTCGGACTACTCACAACTCATCCAGGAAAAAAACTTTTATTTATGGGTGGTGAATTCGCACAGTTCAGTGAATGGGCACACGAGAGTCAATTAGATTGGCATTTATTCGACTATGAAGCCCATCAAAAAGGCAATCAATTTTTTAAAGATTTACTTCAAGTATATAAACATCATGATGCATTTTATCAAAGAGATTTATTTTCTGATACCTTTGAATGGCTTGTTGTCGATGATCAAGACCAAAGTATCTTTGCATTCATGAGGCATTCAGAAAACAACCACATGCTTGTTGTTTTAAATATGACACCAAATGTTCACCATGGATATCAAATTGGTGTGCCACTGAGTGGCGTTTATGAAGAAGTTTTGAATAGTGATCACGAACGTTATTTTGGATCAAATATCTATAATGGTTTACCTATTCATAGTCATCAAGAATCAAGACAAGGGAAACCGTACCATATTTCTGTTACAATAGGACCATTATCCATGGCAATTTTTCAATATAAAGGAGAATCACATGACATTTAGTAACTTGCCTTATAAAAGACCTGATGTTGACGTTTTAATAAAAAAAGCTCAGGCAATTGAATCAAAGTTAACACAAGAAAGTAATCCTGAAAAAGCGATTGAAATCATCCAAACTTTTTTTCAACTTCAAGATGATGTTGATATGATGGCACAACTAGCAAATATTCGATATTCACTCAATACAAGTGATTATTTTTATGAAGCAGAAAGAACCTTTTTTGATGAGCAAGGTCCAAACGTTACCGAAGCGATTCAAAAAGTCATTCATACGATTTTATCATTAGAATATAGAGAGGCACTTACAAATCATTTTGGTACCTTATTTTTTAATAAGTATGAACAACAAATTAAAACCTTTCATCCAAGTATTAAAGACGATTTAGTGAAAGAAAATAAACTTGTCACTGAATACTCAAAACTCATTGCTTCTGCACGTATCGACTTTGATGGTCAAACATTAAACTTATCAAAAATGGCACCTTATATGCAATCTTTAGACAGAAATATCCGTCATCAAGCCCAACTTGCAGTCTCACATTTTTTTGAATCTAAAGAAGATGCACTTGATGATATTTATGATCAACTTGTCCAAGTAAGACACCAAATCGCTACTAAACTCGGTTATGAAAATTTTATTCAGCTTGGTTATGACCGCTTAGGAAGGCTTGATTATACTCAAAAAGATGTTGAAGTTTACCGTAAGCAAATCGAAAAAGATGTTGTTCCATATGTACAAACCCTTGTGTCTCGTCAACAAAAGAGATTGAAATTAGACAACATTAAAAGTTATGACATGGGTATTAAATTTTTATCAGGTAGTGCAAAACCAAAAGGTGACAAAGACACTTTATTAAAGGCAGCTTCAACTATGTATCAAGAGATGGATCCAACTATCAATCAGTTTTTTGAATTCATGTTAGATCATGAACTTCTCGATTTAGATGCAAGAGAAAATAAAGAGTCTGGTGGATATGCAACTCTGATTCCAAATTATGGGTATCCTTTTATTTTCGCTAATTTTAATGGCACAGCGCATGATGTGGATGTATTAACCCATGAAGCTGGTCATGCCCTTCAAATGTATTTATCAAAAGATTTAATTCCTGAATATCGTCATCCGACATTAGAAGCAGCAGAAATTCACTCGATGAGTATGGAATTTTTTGCATGGCCATGGATGGCGCATTTTTTCAAAGAAGATACTCAAAAATATTATTTTCAACATTTAGCAGGTTCGGTCTCTTTCTTACCATATGGTGCGCTGGTCGATCATTTCCAACATGAAGTATATGGACATCCTTTCATGTCAAAAGAAGAAAGAAAAAATATCTTTCATCAACTAGAAAAAAGATACATGCCACATACAGATTATGATGACGATTCATTTTTAAGTAAAGGAACCTATTGGTATCGTCAAATTCATATTTTTTCAGACCCATTTTATTATATTGATTATACGCTTGCTCAAGTCGTCGCCTTCTATTTCTGGCATGCATTTAGAGAAGATAAAGCAAGTGCTTTAAAAACGTATTTAAGCGTCTGCAAAGTAGGTGGATCATTGACATTTAGTGATATTTTAAAGCATCATGACTTACCATTACCGTTTAATGAAAATATGATTGCATCTCTCATGAAACCACTTCAATCGTATTTAGATTCAATTGATGATCAACTACTATAAAAAAAAGCGCAATGCGCTTTTTTTATGCAGTGTCTCGCTCAACTAAATAAACATCAATAATATCATGAAAAGTTTCAAGTTCTATACCATGAATCAATTTATTTAACAAATTAAAAGATTGTTTTCCCATAAAATTAATCGATTGATGGATGGTTGTAATACTTGGGGACATCCAACGAGCATGTGGTGTATTATCATAACCAATGACTGCAATATCGTTTGGAATATGTAACCCTTTTTCTTTAAGCATATTCACAACAACAAATGCAAGTGTATCTGAAAAACAGAAGATGGCATCTACATTCGGTTTAGATTGAATGATTTCACCAATCATAAAAATATCTGGATTAATTAAATCCATGTCATAAATTTCAGCATGTAATCCATGAGCATCTAATTCAGTAATAAATCCGGTTGTTCTTTCATGGGTTGTCAGTAAAAAAGAAGGGCCTCTAAAAACTAAAATATTTTTACATCCTCTGTCGATGAGTTTTTTTGCAGCAAGTTGACCACCTTTAATATTATTTGAAGTAATGGATGGAATGGTTTCATCTAAAATATGATCGACTGTAATGACAGGGATGTTAAGTTCTAATAGTTTTTCAGTATTAGAAAAATTAGAAGCAATGATTAACCCTTCAATATTGTATTGTTCGAAAAATTGTAAATATTCAAGTTCTCTTTTAGGGTCATCTTGCGTATGACAAAACATGATTTTGTAGCCATAAATGGAAGCCTGAACTTCAATCCCTTCAAGAAGTTCACCATAAAAAGCATGTCCAATATGAGGGACAATCACACCGACAATTTTAGAACTACGATTGGTAAGTGAACGTGCGAGTTGATTTGGAATAAACCCCATCTCTTCGATGATTTTTTCAACGAGTTCTTTGGTATGTTCATGAACGTACCCTTTTTTATTGATGACTCGAGAAACAGTCGATACAGAGACATTTGCTTTTTTAGCAACATCACGAATGGTTGGTTTCATGTTTAACTCCTAATATAAAACCATATGGTTGTTTTAAATCCCCTGATTCAATCAATATCTCAAGATCATTGAGTTTAGGACTATTTTCTAAGACTTGATCGTGATAGTTTATATATAAAATAAGGGATTGATTGAGCACATGTTTTTTTATGATGATCATGTCATGCAATGTATCAATTGTTAGATCGGGTACTGACATTAAAGGTAGTGTCTTTTTAAGATCGATTAATTTTTTCATAAAAGTAAACATCTCGTGATCTTGCTTTTTTTGATCCCAAATCATTGGTCTGCGATTATCAGGATCATGGAAGCCTGTCATCCCAACTTCATCACCATAATAAATATTGGGTGAACCTGCTTGTATAAACATAAGTAAATATGCAATTTTCATACGTCTAGGATCATCATTTAAACGTTTTTTAATACGAATAGTATCATGTGAACATACAAGATTAAACATCGCATTAATGACATGTTTTGGCGTACGTGCTAAATACCGGTTCATATCATGTTTGAATGTATGAATATCGGTTTGATGTTCTAAGAATTTCCATAAAGGGACACTTAAGTCATAATTCATCACAGCATCCATTTGATCCCCTAATAACCAAGGAAGCGAACTGTCCCAGTTTTCACCCAAAATAAAGACATCTTTTTTTAATGCTCTAGATGAAGCTCTTATTTTTCTTAAAAAATCATGACTGACCTCATTTGAAACATCTAATCGCCAACCATCAATATCATAATGTTTGATCCAGTATGTCACAACATCTAATAAATAATCTTCAACAAGTGGATGGGATGTATTCCATTTAGGCATCATGGGTGTAAAACCAAAGGTTTCATACCTGTTTTTACGATTTTGATAACGTTTCGGTTTGCCATGTTCATTAAGCTCAAAATCTACGACTGGGAATTCATGAATGAAAAAACAATCTTTGTATTTGGAATGGGTTCCATTTTTTACAACATCTTGAAACATTGGATGTAAAAACCCGCAGTGATTAAAAACGCCATCTAACATTATTTTTATTCCGTGTTGATGACATGTGTCTACAAGTAACTTAAATTCGTCATTGGTGCCAAACTGAGGATCAATAAGATGATAATCAATCGTATCGTATTTGTGCATCGAAGACGCGTAAAAAATAGGGGTGAAATAAATGCCTTGAACGCCAAGTTCTTTTAAGTAAGGAATTTTTGAGGTGATTCCACTTAAATTCCCTCCCATTTGAAGATCGTTAGTAACGTTTTCAATGGACCAATCTGCTTTTTCATGATCAGTATAAAAACGATCAGGAAAGATTTGATACCAAACCATATTTTTTGACCAAGAAGGTGTATCCATTACATCTTCATGATTTAAATACGGAAAATTAAAGTAATGACTTAAATCGTACGTTTTAAACAAAACGCCATCATAGATTTCTTTAATACCTTGTGTTCCATATAGATAAGATTGGTTATCAGAAGTAATTAAAAAAGCATATTTTACTCTTTTATGTTGAGGTTGTATATTTATAAAGTAGTATGTAAATAAATCATCAGTATATCTTTTTTCCATCTTATGAATATCATGAACCCAACTAAATTGACCATCAATGTCTTTCCATTCAAAAGGGTCACCATATATAATAGAAACAGAAAAATCATCAACTTTATCTGTTTGTAGTAAAAGATGAAGGTTATTTTGGTCATAGGCATAACTCAAATGAGATTTAGCTTGATGAAAAATCGCGTGTTTATTCATATTTTCCTCTTCCTATCAATTATATCATGCTTATGAATACGTATTCATAAAAGATTATGAAACCGCTAACATTATTTATTTTTTTGAATGTTTGTGCTACAATATCCACGGTATCAAGGGATACATCGGAGGAAAATATGCGTCAAAGTGGCATCTTGCTTCATATATCAAGTTTACCAGGACCTTATGGTATTGGTTCTTTTGGTGATGGTGCGTATCAATTTATTGATTTTTTAAAAAAATCTAAACAGTCATACTGGCAAATCCTACCTTTAGGACCAACCTCTTATGGGGATTCACCCTATCAAACATTTTCTGGTAATGCACTGAATCATTATTTTATTGATTTAGATCTTTTAATTGAAGAAGGATTACTTACCAAAAAAGACATCATCATGCACAAACCGAATCCAAAAGATATTAATTATGGTGCACTCTATCAAGACCGTTTGCCAATTTTAAAAAAAGCATTTCATCATTTTGAGAGAAATAAAGCATATACACGATTCATAAATCAACATGCATCTTGGCTAGATGACTATGCAATGTTTATGTCCCTTAAAACATTTTTTGCTGGACAGTCTTTCAATTTATGGCCAGAAGATATAAAAATGCGTTACGATTATGCACTCACATATTATCTTGACCTATTAAAAGAAGATATTGAATTTCATAAGTTCCTTCAATTTAAAGCATATCAACAGTGGTTGACTTTGAAAACATATGCAAACAAAAAAGGTATTCAAATCATAGGTGATATTCCAATTTATCTCGCTTATGATTCAACTGAAGTTTGGACACAACCTGAAGTCTTCCAGTTAAATCAAGAAAGAGAAATGACACATGTTGCAGGTGTTCCACCAGATGGATTTTCTGAAGATGGGCAACTATGGGGAAATCCACTTTATAACTGGGGTTATTTAAAAGAGACAAACTATGATTTTTGGGTCGCTCGAATGACATTACAATCCAAACTTTATGACATGATTCGAATAGATCATTTTATTGGATTTGAACATTACTACAGTATTCCAGCAACGGAAAAGACAGCTAGAAACGGTCAGTGGTTAGATGGTCCAAGTTATGCTCTATTTGAAGCCATAAAAGCACGTTTAGGTCAGTTAAATATTATCGCAGAAGATTTAGGTCGTATGACCCAAGGTGTCATAGAACTATTAAAAAATACTGGTTTTCCTGGAATGAAACTCACACAGTTTGCACTATTTGATGAGAGTAATAATGCATCATTACCCCATGGTTTTTCAAAAAATTCAGTTGCGTATACAGGAACCCATGATAATGAAACAACAAAATCTTGGTTTAAACATTTAGATGCACAAACAAAAAGACATGTTTTAAGATATACCAATACTGGATCCCGTGAAAGTGTCACGTATGGGTTAATCAAAGAGACGTTGAAATGTCCTTCTAAAATTGCCATTATACCTTTTCAAGATTATTTAGAACTAGGAGATGCTGGTCGAATGAATGAACCTTCTACAATCGGGAAGAATTGGCGTTATCGAACACTTCACAAAGATTTTACGATTCAATTACAACGTAAAATTGCCATGCTTACCAAACTATATGGTCGACACAAAGAACAGCGTGATCAAGTTTATATAGAATCATAATTCGTTGACAAAATACAACCTTTTATATATAATAACAATGTTAACCTTATAAGGAGGAAATAACATGGTATTTGATCAAGTCAAAGACATTATTGTAGAAGAGTTAAGCGTAGATGCTAACCTCATTACAATGGAAGCAAGATTATCTGAAGATTTAGGTGCTGATTCTATTGATGCAGTTGAGCTTATCATGAAAATAGAAGACACATTTGAAGTTTCAGTTTCTGATGAACAAGCACAAGCCATCAAGTCAGTTGGCGACATTGTTCGTTATTTAGAAGAAAACAAATAATAAAAAAAGGCGAGCAATCGCCTTTTTTCTTTTAAAAAGTCGTTTTTTTTTGTATAATAAGTCATGTTAGCAAGGAGTTGACATGCATGAGAAGTTATGATCCTAAAATCATTGAAACAAAGTGGCAGAAGCGCTGGCTTGAACAAAAAATATTCAAGTCGAATGTGAACCCACATCAACAAAAATATTATGTGTTAGATATGTTTCCATATCCAAGTGCTGCCGGTCTTCATGTCGGACATATTGAAGGCTATACAGCAACAGATATTATTTCTAGATTGAAACGTATGCAAGGCTATAACGTGATGCATCCCATGGGTTGGGATGCTTTTGGACTTCCAGCTGAACAATATGCATTAAAAACCGGTAAAGATCCTAAAACGTTTACGTATGAAAACATTAAAAATTTTAAAAGCCAAATGATTAGAGCTGGTAAAGGGATTGATTGGGATAGAGAACTTGCGACATCGGATCCAGAGTACTTTCACTGGACGCAGTGGATTTTTAAAAAGCTATATGAAAACGGCCTCGCAGTCTTAAAAGATGTCGAAGTGAATTTTTGTGAGGCATTAGGTACTGTTTTAGCCAATGATGAAATCGTCAATGAAAACGGTAAGATGTATTCTGAAAGAGGACATCACCCTGTTGTTAAAAAAGCGATGCGTCAATGGGTATTAAAAATCACAAGTTATGCAGACCGTTTACTTGAAGATTTAGATCTTCTTGAATGGCCAGAGTATTTAAAAGATATGCAACGTAATTGGATTGGTAAATCAGTAGGTGCGATGGTTGATTTTAAAGTCCATCAGTATCATGAAACCATTCAAGTTTTTACAACACGTCCAGATACTTTATTCGGAGCAACTTATATGGTACTCGCCCCAGAACATCCAATGGTATTACATATCACGAGTGATGATGAAATGGCAGATGTCAAAGCATACATCGAAAAAACAAAACAAAAATTAGATATCGAAAGAAATCAAGAGCAAGAAAAAACAGGCGTGTTTACAGGTGCGTTTGCCATCAATCCAGTGAACCATAAAAAGATTCCAATTTGGATTGCTGATTATGTCTTGCCACAATACGGAACAGGTGCAATCATGGCTGTTCCAGCACATGATGAGAGAGATTATGCATTTGCAAAAAGGTTTGATTTAGATATTGTATCAGTGATTGAACATGATGAAGATAGCGTATTTTCTGGAGACGGCAAGCATATTCATTCTGACTTTTTAGACGGACTTTACAATCAAGATGCCATAAAGAAAATGATCACATATTTAGATCAACATGACATTGGTTATGCACATACGACTTATAAAATGAGAGATTGGGTCTTTTCAAGACAACGTTATTGGGGAGAACCATTTCCGGTTGTATTTGATGAGCAAGATCAAATTCACTTATTAAAAGATGAAGATTTACCACTTGTTTTACCAATCATGGATAATATTATTCCAAGTGGTACTGGCGAAAGCCCACTTGTGAATGCAAAAGATTGGGTATATACCAATTATGATGGCAAATCCGTTCGTCGTGATACAAATACCATGCCACAACTTGCAGGAAGTTCTTGGTATTTCATAGGATATTTACTTAAAGGACCTCTTGGTATGGTGCCTTTAGATTCTAAAGAAGCAAAAGAAATACTCGAGTATTATTTACCTGTGGATTTATATATTGGTGGGACTGAACATGCAGTTGGACATTTACTTTATGCGCGTTTTTGGACAAAGTTTTTATTTGATCTTGGTTATGTTTCAGTAAAAGAACCTTTTACAAAACTATTTAATCAAGGGATGATTTTAGGTGAAGATCATTCAAAAATGAGTAAATCGTTAGGGAATACTGTCAATCCTGATGATGTAATTGAAACGTATGGCGCAGATGCACTACGTCTATTTGAAATGTTTTTAGGTCCACTTGATGCCGATAAACCATGGTCTTCAGAAGGTCTTAATGGTGCGAGAAAATTTTTAGATCGTGTCTTTAGAATGTTTGAATTTGTCGTCGAAGACGATCAAGAAACACTTGAAATGAGTTATCATCAAATGGTTAAAAAAGTAACCGAAGATTATGAAAAACTTGCATTTAATACAGCAATTAGTCAAATGATGATTTTTGTGAATGAGGTTTATAAAAATCAAAAAATTGGAAGAAATCAAGCAAGAAACTTCTTAAAATGTTTGAATCCAATATGTCCTCATCTTACTGAAGAATTAAACGAAATCGAGTTGCACTATCACGAACCACTGATGTATTCTGAATTTCCAACGTATGATGCAGCAAAAACATTAGCATCATTTGTTGAAATTGCGATACAGGTGAACGGCAAATTAAGAGGGAAACTCCAAGTGGATAGAGATACGGATAAAGAAGTATTAGAAAATCTTGCTAAAGAAGAATCCAATGTGATGAAACATTTAGAAGGTTTACAAATATATAAAGTCATTGTGATTCCTAATAAACTTGTTAATATTGTTGCAAAATAGACACTTTGTGTCTATTTTTTTATTTTTACCAATAAATACCTACTTTTTGACGTAATATATATGTAAGGAACTTACATGCCAACAATTGAAACCTACATTTTATCCTTTCAAAAAGGTCAATTTGAACAATTTGACGATTTTTACCACTTGACATATAAACAAGTGTTTTTCAGCTTAAAAAAATATATAAAAGATACGATGCTCGTTGAAGACTTGATACAAGAAGTTTATATGAAGTTTTTAAATAAAATTCAAGATATCGATATTTCTAAGCAGGTGATCAGTTATTTAACAACGATGGCAAGAAACTTAGCAATCGATCATTTAAGAAAAACGCAACCCGTGACTTTTGATGAAATCACTGTGTATCATGCACTAGATGAACATCAAATAGATAAAGATTATTTATGGTTACTGAATCATCTGGAAGCTCAGGATAAAGACATCGTTTACATGCACGTGATTGAAAATATGATATTTAAAGATATTTCAGTCATCATTGATATGCCACTTGGAACCGTATTATGGCGCTATCAAAAAGCAATGAAAACAATGAAGGAGGTTATGAAACATGAATCTAAAAAAACAACTTAGAACGCATATTAAAAAAGCACATATTCCAGATGTGTCAAAAGCAATCATCGATCAACTTCCGCATTCAAAAGGA
>Ga0222714_10006301_pt1 | contig 11103 bp, 8 predicted proteins | sample C33_3DmetaG_FD_165048 | JGI IMG/M metagenome (GOLD analysis project Ga0222714, IMG submission 165048) | Estuarine water microbial communities from San Francisco Bay, California, United States - C33_3D | ecosystem: Environmental > Aquatic > Marine > Unclassified | place: USA: California... | reverse complement strand
CATCTATCGCGATGCGGCCGACTCTTTGGACGACATCACCGAACCGCGCATCGGCGTCTCACGGTGGCGGCCCGCGTTTCAAAATGACTTCGCCGCACGGATGGATTGGTGTGTGAATGATTTCGACAAAGCCAATCACGCCCCCAAGGTCGTTGTGAATAAAAGCAAAGGTTCACAGCCGCTGAAACTCACCGCCAAAGCAGGCAGCAGCCTCAAGCTGGATGCGGCTGGCACTGCCGATCCCGACGATGACATCATCCTCTACAAGTGGTGGATCTATGCCGAGCCATCCACCCAGGCCGGTGCCAAGATCGAAAGCGCCAACAGGACTCAAGCGAAACTGGTCGTTCCCCCGACCAAGAATCCCGGCGATATCCATGTCATCCTCGAGGTGACCGACAATGGCGCACCAGCACTAACCACTTACCGCCGAGTGATCGTCTCGGTTACGCCCTGATTCAGCGTTCAAGCGAGGTCGAATTCAGCTTTGCCAAATTGCAGGGACAAGGGCAATATCCTGCCAATATTGGTTGCTGTAATACTTTTCAGGACTCGCCGCATGAAACGCTTTGTCATCCTCTCTTTGATTGCCGCCTTGCTGGCGGGCACGTGGACGGCTTTTGCCGCCACGAAGGCCGAGCCGGCACCTGCCTTGGCCCAGAAAGAAACCAAGTCTGGCGGCAGCAGCAGTCCGGGAATCGCAGCCGCCCAAGCTCTTTCCACCATCACGGGCGTGGCCATCTCTCCCTTGCTCGGCGTCAGTGCAGTCGGAGCCTGGACCTATTTTGAGACGCCCAAAGAAAAGCGCGGCCAGCTTTCCTGGTATGCCCAACCGTGGTTCTGGCTGTCCGCATTTGTGCTGGTAGGTTTGTGCTTTGCCAAGGACACGGTAGGCACTGCTTTGCCAACGGTTTTGAAGAAACCGCTGGATACAGCAGACGCCGTGGAAAACAAGATCAGCGGTCTGGTAGCCGTGGGCGCGTTTGTGCCGATGGTCGCCTCGGTGTTTCCTGATCTGGTATCCAATGAGCAAGCCTCGATCGCCGCTCCGTGGTTCATGGCCGTCATCAATCCGGCTGGCCTGCTGAACTTCATCCTCATCCCCATCGCGATGATCTCCTTTATCATCGTCTGGTTGGCGGCCCATTCCATCAATATCCTCATCTTGCTTAGCCCGTTCACGACTGTGGATGCCGCACTGAAATCATTTCGCCTGTTCCTGCTTTCGTTGGTCGCCGGCGGTTCAATGATGGATCCCAAGATCGGGGCAGCCATCTCGCTCATCATCATCTTTATCGCCTACTTCATCGCCGGCTGGTCGTTCCGCGTGACCACCTTGGGCAGTGTTTATATCTGGGATGTGCTCGCTCTTCGTCGTACGCGGACCATCCCGCAAAAGGATAGTGTCTGGGGTTTCCTCTCCGCCGAAATCAGCAAGGTCCCCATCCGCACTTACGGCAAACTGACGCGGGATGCGGCCGGACGCCTCGTTTTCGAATATCGTCCTTGGCTCGTCCTTCCAAAGCGCACCTTGGTCCTGCCAACCGGTGATTACGCCGTGGGCAAAGGCTTGATCAGTTCCTTCATCGTCAAAGAGGAAGGTGAAAATGAGCATGAAGTGCTGACCTTGCCGCCGCGCTATCGGACACACGAAGAGGCAGTCTCCCGCGTCTATGAACTGAAAGGCGTGCGAGACATCGGCATCATGAAGGGCTTCAAAGCCGTCATCACCGCCCTCTTCGGTGGCCATCCCGACACCGCCGCTGTTTAGTTCAACTTGTCCAGCGCCGGGAAAGGAAAATCCGCCGAGTTCACGTGCTGCTCGCGCATGATCTTTTCCAGCTTGGCCACGATCTCAGGATTTTCTGCCGAGACATCCTTGGTCTCAGCGGGATCAGTGGCCAAGTTGTAGAGCTGGATATGATATTCCGGCCCGCCTTTTTTGCGTAGCAGATCACGACGGATGCCTTTCCAATCTCCCATGCGCACGCTTTGCTGACCGGTGTAGGCCGCGATTTCGCGATAGAGGAAAGCGCGCTCGGGTTGCTTCTTACCAAGTATCGTCGGGGCAAAGGAGATTCCATCCAGCCCCTTCGGGGTCTTGTTCTTGCCGCCAACGAGCTCAAGCAAGGTCGGCATCCAGTCCTCAAAACCGGTCACGCGATCACTGGCTGAACCGGCCTTCACCTTGCCCTTCCAACGAACGATGCAAGGTTCGCGATAACCGCCTTCATAAAGAGTGCCCTTGCCATCACGCAACCCGCCGCTGGAATTGAAAAAAGCACAATCTGTGCCGGCCAGCCCTTGGTGTGTCCCGTTGAGCGGGCCGTTATCACTGGTGAAAACGAAAATGGTATTCTCATCCAAACCCTCGTCTTTGATGAGCTTCATCAGGAAGCCAATCTCCTTATCCATCCGCGTGATCATGGCGGCATAGGCGGCCTTGGGTTTGAAGTGCGGGATGTAGCCCTTGCCCCCCACATACGGCGGATCATCCCAGAGGCCGAGGTATTCCTTCAGCGAATCATCGGGCACCTGCAAAGACACATGCGGCACCGTGGTGGGCCAGTAGAGGAAGAAAGGACGCGACTTGTTACTGCGCACGAATTCACGCGCCTGTGCCGCGATCAAATCAGCCGAGTATTCAGTGCCTTGGAAACGCTTGTAGGTCTCTGCCTTGGTCGGGTCTTCCTCCGGTGTGAGTTGGTCGTGGGCGGAGAACGGCGGGTTCTTCAGATCGATGGTCTTGTCATTATCCCAGAGGTAAACTGGGTAAAAATTGTGCGCCACCCCCTGACAATTGTAGCCGAACCAACGGTTGAATCCCTGTTTCAACGGTTCACCCGTGCTACCCGGACCGCCCAAGCCCCACTTACCGAAACCGCCGGTCACATAACCCAAAGTTTGGAATAGCTCAGCCATGGTCACCGTGGCATCAGGGATCGGGTATTGGCCTTCGGAAGTAGGCTTGCCCATGCGCGGCAATTGCACCCCAGGCATCTGACGATTGTTCCGGATGAACGCATGGCCCGGATGCATGCCGGTCATCAGGACACACCGTGAAGGCGCACACACGGCATTGCCCGCGTAATGCTGGGTGAAGCGCATTCCCTCCGCTGCCATGCGGTCCAGATTGGGCGTCTTGATCTTGGTCTGGCCAAAGGCACCGATATCTCCATAGCCCAGATCATCCGCCAGGATGAAAACCACATTGGGTTGCTTGCTGGCGGCTTGGACATGGAACGTCGCGATCAACAGCAGGAAACACACTGCCCGGCGGAGAAGCGGGGTAATCATGACCGGAATCATAGTAAGCCAACCTTGACAACGCAACCTTCTCGCCACACCTCTCATGTTGACTTTCGCCACCCGGTCCGGCTGACTCAAGTTCATCAAATCCTTATCTATGCGCTGCTTCCTCGCGGTATTTCTGGTACTCACCATCCTGACCGGATGTATAACCGGACAGGTTCCCCAATCCACTCCGGCAACGGCTACCCAACCCGCACGAGCGGTGATTCCCAAGCTCTCGGGTAAACTGACCATTGATGGCAAATTGGATGAAGCCGTCTGGAAGCGGGCACTGGTGCTGACACCCTTCACCCCGAATCGCGGTGAGGGCAAAGACTCGGAGTCAACCAAGGTTTTGACCTGGTATGATGACACCGCGTTGCATCTCGGCTGGGTCTGTATGGACAAGGATATCCAAGCCACCTTCACGAATCGTGACAGCATGTTCTGGAACGAAGAAGTGACAGAACTCTTTCTCGCTCCCGACAAACTCGACAAATACTACGAGCTGCAATGGAACCCGCTCGGAGCCGTCTTTGACGCCATTATCCACAACACCCTCGGACCAGATGGCATCTCCAAGAAGATCGATGGCGATTGGGCCTTCACCGCCAAGGGCATGCGAAGCGCGGTGAAAGTGGACGGCACCGTGGCCGATGCATCCGATGAAGATCGCTCTTGGACAGTGGAAGCAGTCATCCCATTTTCCGATCTAGGCGTCACCACCCCCAAACCGGGAACCATCTGGCGCGGCAACTTCTACCGCTTCTCCCGCGGCAAGAATAAGCCTGAGCTGCAACTGAGCTGGTCCCCCACCCGCCTGCCCAGCTTTCACCAACCAAACCGGTTCGGGTATCTGGAATTCGGCAAATGAAGCACTTTTTCAAATAGTCCGACCATATGCCGGGAACTATATTGCCAAGAATTACCGGGGGCGTTACACAATCAATTGATCAATGTAATGGCAAGATCCAACCGTTTAGACCTGAATATTGTCTAATAACAACTGGCAACTGTGTTCCGAGACATCGGGCACAAGAAATTAAGTTCCATACGATTTTTTTGTAACTAAAGGGCCAGAATACTTAAGTAGCGAGGTGAAGACTTATGAACCTTAAAGCCATATTAGCCGTATCCATTCTGGCCAACGTCCTGTTAGGAGCACTGGCATTGCGTTCGCCATCGCCAGCACCTGTAGTTGAAAAGGCGGAGCCAGCTCCCGCCCAGCCCGCCCCCAAAACCAAAGTGATACAACAAACGGTCACCAATACGGTGACGAAACGGATCACTTGGGAGATGGTGGAATCGGGCGATTACAAGGAATACATCGCCAACCTGCGGTCCATCGGCTGCCCGGAGGAGACCATCCGCGACATCATCATCGCCGATGTGAACAAGCTTTACGAAAAGAAGAAGAAAGAAGCGCGCGGAACCCCCAAGAAATTCGAGTATTGGAAAGGCGGGAACCCTTTTGCCGGAGTAATGGATACAGAATTGATGCAAAAGCTCCGGGTCTTGGATGAAGAAAAGAACGCCGTGTTACGAGCCTTGGGCATCACGCCCGATGCCAAAACAGAAATGGCCCAGGCGATGGTGATGAACCCACTGGAGACAGCACTTGATTTTCTTTCGGATGAAAAGAAGTCACGGGTGGTCAAGTTGATGACGGATATGCAGTCAAAGATGATGGAGGCCAGCAAAGATGGCACCGATCCGGAAGCCATGGGCAAGGCCATGAAAGACATGGAGACTGCGCTCAAAGGAGTGCTGTCTCCCCAAGAGTATCTGGATTATCAACTACGGTTCTCCATGACGGCCAATATGATGCGGAGCCAGTTGACTGGCTTTGATCCAAACGAAGGAGAATTCATGAAGGTGTTCACATTGCGGGAGGCGTTTGACAGTGAATACTCGCCCATGAGCCGGGGAAATGAAAATGAGGAACAACGCAAAGCGCGCGAGGCAGCGGAGAAGAAGCTGAAAGAAGATATCAAGACCTCACTCGGAACGCAGCGTTACGCCGAATACGAGCGGGCGCAGGACTGGAGCTTCCAGCAAATGTACCGTGCGGCCAAAAAAGCTGACCTGGACACGGCCGAAGCGGTTAAAGTGTATGACATGAAGAAAGCCGCCGAAACAGCGACCACTGAGATACGCAATAATAAAGACTTAACGCAGGAACAAAGGACTCAGGCGCTGCAAGGTATCCAACAACAGACCGAAGCTTCGGTAAAAGCAGTCTTAGGCGAAAAAGGCTGGGATCAATACAACCGGGGCAATAACACCTACTGGATAAAGAATATCCATCGGTGAAATCACTTTGGCGACCATCACAGACTAACTCATTAAGGCTTCGATCGCTTCTACTTCCACAGGGATGTCGGCCATGAGGTCCACCGGGCCATCTTCAGTGACGAGGATATCATTCTCCAAGCGGATGCCGATGCCCTCGGCGGGGATATAGATGCCCGGCTCTACGGTCATCACCCATCCGGCGGCCATCGGCTCGGTGGTGAAGCCCACGTCGTGCACGTCTAATCCCATAGGATGCCCCAGACCGTGCATGAAATACTTGCGACAGGCCGGATTGTCGGGGTCTTGCTTCTTGATGTCCGAGGCTTTCAGGAGATCCAGTTTCAGGAGTTCCTCATTCATCATGTCCCATGATTCGCGTTGCCAATCGCGGGCAAGTTTACCAGCCACAGCACCTTTGATGCTGGCGCGCATCACGCGTAGGACAGCGTTGTAAATCTGTTTCTGGCGGCGAGTGAATTTGCCACTCACGGGAATGGTGCGGGTGAGATCGGAATTGTAGTTCGCATAGGCCGCCGCGACATCGAGCAATAGCAGGTCGCCCTTCTTGCAGACCTGATCGTTCTGGTGGTAGTGCAGTACGCAAGCATTGGCACCCGAAGCGATGATAGGGCCGTAGGCAAAGGTGGCGCGGTTCCGGGTGAATTCATGGATGAATTCCGCCTCGACCTCATATTCGGTCACACCTGGCTTCACAAAGTCCAAAACCCGTCGAAAACCCTTATCCGTGATGGAGCAGGCTTTCTGGATGAGGTCCACCTCCTGCTTGGATTTCACGACGCGGAGCTGATGCATCACACGGGCAAGCCGCCGATAATCGTGTAGCGGATAGCGCGCCTGCACATCACGGATGAACCGTGCATCACGGGTTTGCACCTCCACAGCAGCGCGTTTGTGCTCGTTGGTATTCAGATACACATGCTCAACCTCGCACATCAGCATGTGGAGCACGGAGTTCAGTTCCGAGAGCCACTTCACCGTCTTGATGCCAGAAATTTTCTGCGCGTCCTCCTTGGAATGCTTGTAACCTTCCCAAACCTTCAGATGCTCGTTCGGTTCACGCAAGAACAGCACTTCACGCAATTTGGGATCAAAGGCATCTGGAGCGATAAGTAACAATGACTCCTCTTGCTCGATGCCTGAGAGATAAAATAGGTCGGCATTCGCGGCCATGGGTAGGGTCCCATCGGCATTAGTCGGCAGAATGTCATTCGCATTCACCACAGCGAGGGAGTTCGGCAGCAACAGCTTTTTGAGCCGTTCGCGGTTTTCAACAAACAACGCGGAATCGATGGAAGTGTGGCGCATGGAGGAAACGTTGCGGGATTTTAAGCTGAAAGACAATAGGGATAAACCACGGAATAAGCTGAATACACAGATAAGTTATCGACTAAAAAAGTGGTGGGCGTTGTTTCCAGATGCGCCATGCCATATAGTCCAATCCGACAGTGAACATTCCGCGCAAACTGAAGTGGTGCATTATCGGCGTAATTAGCGTCGGAGTGATAGTCCTTGCGGGTGTCCAAGTGAATGCCTGGCTGAACCCGCCGCCGATGTATGAGGGGCAGCCGGTAGCGCAGTGGGTAAGGGAGCTGGGTGATGCGAATTACCAGACGGCGCATCGGGCTCAGACTACGGTGCCAAACATCGGCCCGGACGCGACGCCGTATCTCATCAAGCTGCTGGAAGAACCGGAAAGCCGGTTTGATACCTTCCGTAACAGCGTTGCCCGCAAATTTCCCTGGCTGAAACTGAAACCTTATGATTACGCCCGGGCGCGCTCCACGGCCATGCAATTACTCGGTCAGATGGCTCCGGGTGATACGAAAGCCGTGCCCGCGCTGATACGTGCCCTGAGCGACAAGGATGAGACCTTGGCTGTAGCAGCGAAGGAGTCGCTATCCCAAGCGGGTGAAGCTGCGGTATTACCGCTAGTGGATGTCCTCAAGGATAAGTCCGCCTCGGTCCGCTTCCTCGCCGTCTCAACGCTGGCGGATCTGGGACCCAATACCGAGGCCGCTTTGCCAGCACTGTTGGAGACATTGCATGATGAAGTTCTTGAACTACGCAGTGCAGCAATCGTCGCCTTGGCGAGAAGTGGCGCCGAGGTGAAGACTTTGCTGCCAGCCTTTGTGCGGGCTGCGGGCGATAATGCGGTCACGGTGCGACTGGACGCCATCAATGCCATCGCCACCTTTCAAGCGGAAGCTGCTCCAGCCACCCTGCCCCTCGCCCGCTTGCTCACGGATGAGGAGCAATGGGTACGCAGCAGTGCGGCGTTTGCTCTGGGCCAGATCGGCCCCGCAGCCGGGGAAGCTGCTCCCGCTTTACGTGAAGTCTTGAATGATCCATCTGCTCATGTGCGGGTCACGGCCGGGACCTCTCTCTGGAAGATCACCGGCAAGAGTGATGGTCTGGTGCCAGTATTCCTAGGTGCCTTGAAGGAGTCTGACCTACGGTTGCGGAACTACGCCGCGCAGTCACTAATACAACTGGGACCACCCGCGTATCCGCATACGATGGAAGTATTCGCCGTCTTGAAAGATGAGTTTGAACCGGGTCGCTATCATTCGGTCTTGCGCTTGTTGGGAGACGCCGATGAGACCTTGCTGCCTTACTTGGAACCGGCCCTGAAGGATGCCGATGCGCGTATCCGCGGAGCAGGAGTCTTCGTGTTAGGACGGTTGGCTGAGCGGCAACCGGAGGCACTGAAGCGGCTCAGGCTTTCCCTGAAAGATAGCGATGCCAGTGTCCGAGAGGCGGCTGAACGGGCGTTGCGCAATCTGGAACTGAATGGCGGGACGGGTGGGAATTGACGCCCGTAGCCAGAGCCTCTCCATTCAGCTTAGACAACTTTCAAATGTTCGATTAAACTCCCACACGAATTTAGCTGCCTGAATTAGCGGCAGATTTCGATTGAATGAGGCGGCGTATTGCCGCGGAATAGACGCCTATTTTATGAAGTTGGACGACGCACAGAAAAAGACGGTTATCGGCTGGATTGACCAGGGTTTGAAACTCGCCGAGATCCAGAAACGTCTCAGCGCCGAATTGGGCCTGAACCCGACCTATATGGAGCTGCGTTTCCTGGTGGATGACCTGAAGGTGATGCCCAAGGACCCGGAGCCGGCCAAACAAGAACCGGCTCCCGCTGCCCCCAAGGCTCCAGCCTCGGCTGAGGGCGAAGAGGGATATGACGAAGCCACGCCTGCTCCATTACCAGCTGCTGGCGGCACCGGCAAGGTCTCCGTAAGCCTCGACCAGATCACCCGTCCCGGCGCGATGATCAGCGGCAAGGTGACTTTCAGCGACGGCAATACCGCCGAGTGGTATCTGGACCAGATGGGCCGCCTCGGGGTGGTACCCGCTGTGCAGGGTTACAAGCCAACGCAGGAAGATGTGCAGAGCTTCCAGATGGAATTGCAGGCCCAGATCCAGAAGATGGGCTTTTAAGCATCGCTTATCCGCAATATTGGCTAAGCGCTGAGCAAGGCAGATGTTTACGTTTTTCTGCCTTGTGATTGAGTAAAAGAAATAGTTTCAACGTCACAGTATTAATCGATTATGGACCTGACCCGCACCGCCTTCGGCACCTGGAATGGTGGCCGTTTCATGCACTTCGGCGAACCGGTGAGCGACGAACGTTTTGTCTCGCTCATCCGTCTCGCCTACGATTCCGGCATCCGCACGTTCGTCACGGCCGATGTCTATGGCACCGGCGCAGCCGATGAGATGCTCGGCAAGGCGCTCGCCGGCATCCCGCGCGACACCTACTGCCTCGTGGGTACCATCGGGCACGATTTCTACGAAGGCAAACGCGAGGGCTCAAAAGGTTTCCCGCGCTTCACGCAACCCGCCCTGCGCGGACCGGAGAAGTATGCGGACTACGTGAAGTTCGCCACGGAGAAAGCGCTCGAACGCTGCCAGGCGTCCAAGTTTGACCTGCTCTTCCTGCATAATCCCGACGCGATCGGCTACACCAGCGAAGCTGTGTGGAAGGCGATGGAACAGATGAAGGATCAAGGACTCACAGACCGTCTTGGTGTCGCCCCTGGGCCCGCGAACGGTTTCAGTCTCGATATCATCAATTGCTTCGAGAAGTTCGATGGGCTGATCGACTGGGCCATGATCATCTTGAATCCGCTCGAGCCGTGGCCGGGCCGTTACGTGTTGCCGGCGGCGGAGAAGCACAATGTGAAGTTGCTTACGCGTGTGGTGGATTACGGTGGGATTTTCCACGATGACGTGAAGCCGGGCCACAAGTTCGCCGAGTGGGATCACCGCACCTATCGCCCCACGGGCTGGGTGGAAGCCGGTGTGTCCAAGGTGGACCAGATGCGCAGTATCGCGAAGAATCACAACCTTACTATGCTGCAACTCGCCTCCGCATGGAACCTCTCGCACGCGAGCGTGAAGAGTGTCATCCCGACGCTCATCCAGGAGATCGATCCGAACTCAAAACCGATCGAGGACAAGGTGAAAGAACTCGCCGCGTTGCCAGATGTGAAGCTCACGGCCGAAGAGATGGAGACCATCAATCGCATCGGTGACAACACCGGTTGCATGGCGCTCAAGGGCGGCAATCCAGATCACCAAGGCGACAACCTGCCGGACCGCTGGTCGCTCACTCCTGAGTTGATCGAGGTCGGCAAGCGCTGGAACATCCAGCCTGAGCGCGACCTCATCTGCACGCATCACTAAGCCGCAGACCGCATTTACGAAAACAGCCGCCGGAAGCAGTTCCGGCGGCTGTTTTTATTTCGTCAGAAAACTTCCTTAGAACTTCAAGCTCTTCATACCTTCCTGCAGGCTCTTCGTCGCGTTCTTCAATCCCGGCGCATATTTGTCCGCGAGTGATGTCAGCAACTCCTTCTGCGGTGCGGTCAATGTCGCATTGCTCGCCACCTTCTGTATGTAAGGGATCGCCGCCGTCGCATCGCCCTTGCGGAGCGAATTCACGATCTGGCCCACCTCGCTCTGCACGCCATCCAAGGCCCCGAAATTCTTTTGCACCATGAAGGCAGAGAGAATGTCTCCCGTCTGCTTGACCAAGGTGGTTTGCTCTGGCGTCAGCTTGGCTTGCACGAGCTTCTGGTAGTAATCCAGCGCCGCAACATCTTGCCCGGCCAACACCGATTTCAACGCGTTATCCAGGTAACCCTTGAGCGATGCATCACCCGTCAATTTCTCGCCGAGCTGCATCACCGAAGACTGCACTTCTTTGCTCAGGTCTTGCAGCAATGTGTCGGAAGTATTCTGCGCCGTAGCGAGCAGTTTCTGCCCCAAATCCACCGCCACTGCTTTCGCCGTGGCGACCGTCTGGGTCGCTGCTTGCGTCAGCGCCGGTTTGGCATCCTCAATCGCCTTGGCGACCGCCGATGTCTCCGGTTTGGGGCCCTCGGCGGGTGCTTGCGATTTACCGCAACCGGTAACCAGTGCCGCCGAAATCAATCCCACTCCAAAAATCACATGTTTCATTTTCATAAAAGCCGCGTGAAC
>Ga0222714_10006300_pt1 | contig 11103 bp, 21 predicted proteins | sample C33_3DmetaG_FD_165048 | JGI IMG/M metagenome (GOLD analysis project Ga0222714, IMG submission 165048) | Estuarine water microbial communities from San Francisco Bay, California, United States - C33_3D | ecosystem: Environmental > Aquatic > Marine > Unclassified | place: USA: California... | reverse complement strand
GAAATGAACTTCAGAAGATAGACCCTACTTGTTATATCAAAGGAACTTACGAAGATGAATCATTTGACCCATGTGGTGCTTTTGTTGCAGGTGAGTTTGATTATGATGATATGGAAGATTACGATGAGGTGTATGATTGGGATGAAGCCGATGAGGATGATTTCTATAATGAAAGTTGGTTCGAACAATTATTTCAATTAGAGAATGATTTGGAAAGAGCGTATTTAGAATACTTACAAGATAGAAAAGATAACCCACAAGATTATGAATAAAACTTATGAGATAACAATCAAATATTTAGATGGTGAGGTTGAAACCACTACCATCAATACTCATGATATCAAGTGGAGTTTAGAACAATACATTAGAAACAGAAAAATATTTAACGAATTTAATGTTGTAGTAAAAGAAAATGGGAAAGAAGTTAAAGGGAATCTATAAAGAAAAATTAGATTGGGATGATATGACCCACGGCGAAGCCTCTCATCATATTGGAAAAAAAATGACCGAAAAGGTTCATAAGACTAAAAAAGATTATAAAAGAAAACCCAAATTTAATAAATGGGAAAACTTAAAAGATGAAGAACATGACGAATGGATTTAAAGATTGGGTATTGGGTATGACATTTTTTTTGATACTTGCATGGATATTACAATTCATCGGTAATCGTATGTTCCCTTATGCTCATTATTCACTAATTGAATGTTGGGGTATTGTTATGTTATTTGTTACTATAAAGACAGGAATAGATTCTTGGAATAGTGAGGAATAATGAGATACGCAACTGGGAAATATCCAATAGAAAAGATTAATAATAATCTTTATCAAGTTCTAGCAGAATGGCCAATCGAACGAATTAAAGACCCTCAAGGTGTTAGGGAATGGTTGGGATGTGATTCTGCATTTAAACACAACCAAAGAGGAGTATATTTATTTTGTAATAAAATCGAAGAAGCACAAATAATAGAATGATGAATTGGGTAACCTACTTTAGACAGATGACAAATACTGTCAAACTAAAATCAAAAGATAAGTACACACAAATCGGTGTAGTTATAGTTGGTGAGGATAACGAGATTGTATCAACCGGATACAATTCTTTTCCACGAGGTATCGATGATAGAATCGATTCAAGACAAGAAAGACCAGAGAAGTATTATTGGTTTGAACATGCAGAACGAAATGCAATTTACAACGCAGCAAGAATAGGTGTATCTACGAGAGGTACTACAATGTATTTGAGTTGTGGTATGCCATGTGCAGATTGTGCCAGAGGAATTATCAATGCAGGTATTAAACAAATTTTTTGTGAAAGAGTTGATGTTACTAAAGGAGAACATTGGGCAGAATCCCAAGAAAGAAGTTATGATATGTTTATTGAAGCAGATGTTGATATAAGATTTTACGATGATTATTTAATTTAAAATTATGACAGCAGAAGAACAAATTGAAGAAATCCTAATGGAAGCTTCGGCATTGGGATTACGAGTAGAAATACTGGAAACTGCACAAAAATATCTCAATGAAGGATACGATAGAGTAACTTCATATGAAATGGCATATCAAGAGTGGATTAAATAATCCACTTTTTTGATATTTATAGGTATGAAATATACACCATTAGATAATATTGGATTACCAACCTATGATTCAACTGGAAAGTTGTCAACCTTATTAGCACCGGGTAATAACTATCCATCTAATCAGCTGGGTATTCCTAAATCTAAACTTGTATCAACAAAGGAAAAAAATATTGTATTAAAAGGTATATACGATGAAAATGAAACAACATATCCACTCGTAGACCCAGTTTCACTAAATATAATTCCTATTAAAAATACATCCTTTAGATTTATTGTTAACTTATCTTCTGGTAAATCATATACATCACAAGCATTTTATGATGATTTAATTGCAGCATATAATGAACGAAACCCATGGTTTAATTCTTATGCAGTTCCAAACATTACTTTGGATTTAAATTTCTTAAAACAATATAATTTATTAAATAAATTTAAAATAACTGAGGCTTATTGTGAAACCGAAATTACTTCAACAATTGATAATGAAGAAGAAATTTGTACTTACATCGATTGGTTAGTAAGTAAACAAGAAAAAGATATAGAGTTGTTACCAATAAATCAGCTGGGAACATGGGAATATAAACCCGATGGTGATTTGGGAGCAGGTGTTCAAACTCAATATGATTCTATGATTAAAGATAAAGATCCTGACCCCGAAGCAATTGGTGCAGAAATTATTCGAGAAGATTATAGTTTTGACTTGCCAGATCCACCCACAATAAAAGAAGGATTACAACCATTACCACCTGAAGAAATTATACCAAAATTAGTGGAGGCTATTTTAAGTGAAAGAGTTCCACCTGGCAAAAAACTTTATAGTTTCTTTGGTGGTAGTGTATTTGGAGCTATCCTTGGGATTACATTGGGTGCCGTAGTTACTGTAATAACTGGTGGATTGGCTGGATTGGCAATCGGAGGTATAGTTGCATCATTATCACCATCAGGAATTAATAAATTACAGTCCGCACTTGGAAAGTTTAAAGGTTCTTGGTTAGAATTCATTTTAGGAAGAGAATCAGATAGAGGTGCATTTGAAGATAAAAAATATGTTTTCGGAAGAGAAGTTAAAGGTGATACCGCCGATTGGAATAGATTATTATTGGCAGCAAAAGGTCAAATGGGTGTGACAAAATATGACCAAACCCATGTGAAACAAGCTCTACAAATTATATTTTCACAAGCAGGAAGTGATATTAAACCTGCAGATTTATCATATCCAATAAAAGTGGGCGGTGAGACCAAACGAATGCAAGTTATACCTCAATCATCAACAAGTGTAAAAATAAATTTAAAATAAAAGGAGGTACTTATGAGAACAACAAGGTCATTCACAACGGTAGGTTGGGAAAAATATTTAGTACCTGATAATCCATTTGTTCAAAACTTTTTGGATAAGAATGGTAATGATGTACTTTGGCAAATTGCACAAAACATACACAACTCAATTTTAGATGGAAAAGATTCTTTAGCATTTGTGGTACATACAAACGCTGGTTCGGTTGTTATGATTGAAAGACATGATTTTGATATTGTATTAGATTATTGTAATGAATGGTTTGTAAAAAAGGAAATGTACGAACGATGTGCAGAAATACAAAAGTTCAAAACTAACTTGAAAAATAAAGTTACAAGAAAACAATTAAACGATTCGAGAAAGATACAAAAGAATCTCATTTAATACTTATTAGAAAACAAGTTATATGGGTGGTCTAATTTGGTTTGAATATAAAAACCAAGATGATTTAAAAGTAATTGATATAGATTCTTCTAAATTGGAAGTTGTTAAAGTTACTGACTTTGATACACACAAAACCAATATAGAACTTTCTATACAAAAATTTAATTCCCAAATAAAATGGGATGATATGTGGACTCTACATGAATCCAACGAACGGTTATCCCGAAATCAAATTTTATTTTTATTATTAAAAGATAATTCACCAATAGGTCATGTTTGGTATATTGGCGAATATCTTTATAACGCGTTCGTATCACAAGAACGAAATACAGGTGAATCACAATGGTTCATCCAACAAACAATGTCAGATAGATTTAAAAATGGTTACGATACAATAACACTTTATACAGAAGAATGGAACATTCGTGCCGTTAAGTTTTGGGAAAAGTTAGGTTTTGGTATTATTCACAAAAAAGATTTAATTGAATATGGGAGAGAACTTATCCATCAAACACAAGGAAATGACTGAACAAATTGCAGAAATCAAAAGACCTAAAGGTCCAATCAAGTTTCAATTACAACTCAATGATGAACAAAAAGTTGCAAAAGAAAAAATTCTAAGTAACGCAATTACAATACTAAGTGGTAAAGCGGGCAGCGGTAAAACACTTCTTGCTTGTCAAACTGCATTGGATATGTTATTTAAGAAAGAAGTTAAACAAATAATCATTACTCGTCCAACCGTATCAAAAGAAGAGATTGGTTTCTTGCCGGGAGATTTAAGAGAAAAGATGGAGCCGTGGATGCAACCAATCTATGCAAACTTCTATCAACTATATAATAAAGATAAAATAGATAAGATATTGGCAGATGGGATTGTAGAGATTGTACCACTTGCGTTCATGAGAGGAAGAACCTTCTTGGATTCATTTATTATTGTTGATGAGGCACAGAACTGTACCAATGAACAAATGGAAATGATTACATCTCGTTTGGGATTAAGAAGTAAGATGGTAGTTTGTGGGGATACACAACAAGTGGATTTAAAATATAAAGGGGATAGTGGATTTAAGTTCTTGGTATCTGCTGCAAAGAAAATTAAGGATATGGATTCACATACTTTACTTACAAACCATAGACATCCTGTGGTGGATACTCTATTAGATGCGTATGAAGAATTTTATGAAGTTGCATCAAATTTATCAGGTTCTATTAAAAAATGATTAAATACATCACTTATTTAAAGTTTATTATATTTATATAAGAATAAAAATAGAGAAAAAATATTATGAAAGGAACATTTTTTTCCGCGGATTTTGTTGAAGATAATAACGGTAATCTAAGATTGTTAGAGGTTAATACCGATACAACCGTTTCTGCAAACAATTTAACATATTTAAATTTTGATAATCTCAAAGATGTATTACAGCTTAATAATATTACAAAAGTTACTGTAATTCATAAACCAGTAATTCATCAGGAAATTGTTAATAAACTAGCACAATACTTAGTATCCGATGCACCTTTTATTGTAGAATTCAATGAAGTAAAGGAACAGGTAACTAGAATATATCCAACTATTGTTGAAGATGCGGATGATTTGTTTATCCTAAGAATGGCATATGATGAATCTGCTATTTTTGATAGTGAATATGCAAAAGGAACATTAAATACTTTACAATTATTTGTGGATTATAATCAAGAGGATATGGTGACTGAATTCTATCACTCTTCTTCTTTATCAACTACCGATACACTAACACGAGAGTTTAATCCAAATAATTTACCTGATTGTTTAGTAAAAAATATTAGTGATGAAAGTCATTCTGCAATTGGGTTTTATAAAATAGGAGCCGAATCTGAAGCAGATACATCCGAAACTAGATGGAATTCATTTATTAATTCTGTTACAGGAGAAGATATTCTTATTCAGAAATATCATAAAAGTTTAGAAACACTATCGAATAATAGAGTTTCCTCAATAAGAACATTTTCAATAATTTATGGTGCAGATTTATCTTTAATCCATGTTGGTCAGTTTCAAGAAAACTCTGTTTTTGAATTACCAACTGAGCCAATTTATAATGATAATCAATATGTAAATAGAATTGATGCAAAACATTACTATGAATTTGCAACTAATTTTATTAAATACGATGGTAGAGTTGATGGTATATTAAACACACATTTAGTAATTAAAGCAGATGATACTGAAATAGAAATAGGTAATCTTGCAGTAGGTGATGATATTAAATCATATTACATTGGTGGTACTGATTTAACAGAAGATGATTTTACTTACCCTACATGGAAAATAGAAGGAAACACACTACCATCTGGTTCTGAGTTAACAACATCAACCGTTATTTATAAAAACAGTAAACCATTAGAAAATAAAACACTATGTAGATTGACCGTAAACAATAATGAGGATTCTTTGTATGTATCAACATATAAATCATTCTTGGTTTATGATAGTGGAATGGATTCAATTGTATGGAAACAATCTCGAGATGTTCAAGCAACAACCGATTATTTAATTGATTATGATGGTTCGATGGCACAAGTTACAACCTCCGATATCTTAATAATAAATGAAGATGATTTTGGTTTGGTTGAAATAGATGTAGAAGATACTGATACATATATTATTGCAGGTTCAACACCAATCAACTCATTCGTAACTCACAACTCACCTTGTTTTGTTGCAGGTACACAAATATCTCTTTCAAATGGTGATATGAAAAACATTGAAGATGTTGTTAATGGAGATGAGGTATTAACATTTAATATGTTAACCCAAGTTGTTGAAGCAAATGTAGTTAATGCTGTTTTTAGTAAAAAAGTAGATGCAACTGTTGAATACGAATTGGATAATGGTGATATAGTAAGATGTACTTTGGACCACCCACTATATGTTGAAAATAAAGGATGGTCATCATATGATAATGGATTATCAAATAAATTATATAGTTTAGAGACACCTGTTAATAAGATTGAGATTGGTGATACTTTAAGATTAGTTGATGGTAATTCTAAAATAGTTAACATCAATCAAATCAACGAACCAGTTGTTGTTTATAATTTACAAGATGTTGAAAACAACCACAACTTTTTTGCTAACAATGTATTAGTTCATAATAGATTATATACACCAAAATTATAAGAACCATGATAAAACCAACTGAATATAAGTCAATAAGTATTATTGATGCTAAATTGAGACAAGGTTCTCCAATTAGTGATGAAAAAAAAGAAAAGGGGTTTACTATATTATCAAAACTAATGGAGTTGATAAAAGTTAAACATTCTTAATTTTTTTATAATCACTTATGAGTCCAATAGAATATCTACAGCAAAAGGTTGTTAGTATAATCAAACCCAGTTCTGTTGCGGGTGTGGGTTTTTTCGCCATAAAAGATATTGAAGAGGGTACGTTTATTTTTGAACCTTGGACAGGCGAAACGGGTATATATTCAATAACACAAGAAGAATTATTTACATTACCGGTTGAACTTGAAAAAAGTATATACGAAACTTTTGATAATAAACTTTATTCACATGATGAAAATAATGAAATTTCATTATTAAGATTTGAATATGGTAAAATATTTTTTCCTTTAATTAAAGGATGTCATTGGGTATTTGTTTGGCCATCAATGTTTTTAAATAGTGGATTGAGTAAAGCTAATGTAGACACCCTATCAAACAAAGGTGCTTTCGCCATTAAAAAAATTAAGAAAGGTGAAGAAATATTAGCAAACTATGGTTCTCAATTTAAAACAAACCCAAAAAACTTTATATGACAGCATTTGAATATGTTAAAAATCATGTAAATGTAAAATTGGCACCAAGTACAGTACAAGGAGTTGGTGTGTTTGCATTAAGAACAATTAAAGAGGGTGAGCCCCTATTTGTTAATTGGGAGGGTGAATCTGGAGAATATTTTTTAAATCAAGATGATTTTTTCCAATTAGACGAAAATGTACAATATCATTTATACGATATGTTTTCTTTCGATAATCATATGGGTAGTTGGAAAATGAGAATAATTCTTAACAAGGATTGTCATTGGATATTTAAAAATCCCCTACATTGGGTTAATAGTTGTTCATGGAATGAAGAACCTAATATGGATAGAGATTTATTAATCTCTAAAAAAAATATAAAGTGTGGCAGCGAATTATTTACAAAATACGGCAAGTATGAAAAGCTTAGGAGATTTCGAACAATATAATTTATCTGAAAAATATACAATCTATAAAACAACATATAATAGAAAATACTCTAAAGATGATTTTTTAAATAGAGTAAAACAAAACGAGTTGTTGTACCATGGTAAAAAATCAGAATACCCCAATTCACTTGAATTACACATTGAATGTGATGAATTTAAATCGGTAGATACCCAATCTTTAAATTTTTTAGAATCAAAGTTATCCACACCCATAAATACATATGTAACATCAAGTTGGATATATGTTCAAATTCCCGAATTTAAAATAGAATGGATGCATACACACGATTGGGTTGAATCATCAAACAGAACCATCTTAAAAACACAATGGACCTATGTTTTTTATATTCAGATACCTCCAAACTTAAAAGATGATGAGGGTAATTTGATTTTTAAAACAGAAGATGATATACTTCATTCATTTACACCAAAGGAAAATGATATAATATTTTTTCCCGGCGATTTACCCCACATGCCAATACCAACATTACAAGCAAAATCAAATAGAATTGTATATACAACAAACATTAACTATAATTTTACACACACCAGAGAAACAAACAAAAGAATTAATTTTTATGATTATGTAACTAACTAATTATGCTATATAAAATAATAAAATTAAATGTTGATTTGATATCTTTAGAGGATGAAATAAATACAAATGTCAAGAATGTAAAAATACAATCTAACAAAAGAATATTAATGATTCAATCAAAGATTTTTTCACATCTAATAGAAAATATTTTAGATGAATTAAAATTAATGACTGGTGAAAATTTCAATACATATGTTAAAACTATTTTTACTTTCACCGAAAACAATAATGAAGAAATTAAATTTACCAAACAATTAAAAAATGATATAAATCTAATATCAAAGTATTCATTTATTTTTTTTACAAAATCTTTAAATAGTAAAATTTTAATAAATTCACAAACCGGTATAAATGAAATATCAGTAGATGATGGTGACCTATTACTATTTAAAACTGAAAATTTTATAGGAAGTAGTTGTTCAATACCAAATAGAATTGGTATTTATGGTTCTATAACAAATTTTGTAGATGATGATAAATTAAATAAAACAATTATATGAATCTAACTAAAGAACAATGTGAGTATTTGATTAATTTGGCCGAATCTAAAGATGAGTGGAAACGAATAAGATTTGGTGTTAAAACATCGTATAGAACCGTTGTACTTGCATTAGAAGATGGTGATATTAAAAACTTGATTATTGAATATTGTAAAACACAATTAAATATAGATATAATCAATCTTGAAGTTGGTATTATAAAATATTTCCCCGGCGATGTATTTGCTAGACATATAGATATGGGAGGAACAAAACATACTAAGGATTTTATATATAACATAAATGTTTTATTAAATGATGATTATGAGGGTGGTGAATTTTATTTAAATGATGTTCCATACCCAAAACCGATGGGAGAGATTTATCATTACAAATCAAATGAATATCATGAAGTTAAAAAAATAACAAAAGGTACACGATACTCTGCATTATTTTTTTTACGATTTAGAGATTTAAAAAAAGATACAACTAAAATAAAAAGTGTTATATGAATTATGAAATTATTAAAAAATGATATTTTTACTTACCAACTTGAAGAAAACGTACTAACAAGTATAGAGTGTAAAAATTTAATAGATGAATTTAATAAATTCAAAACGGCAGAAACCATAGTTGGTACTATAAATTATAGAGATGCAAAAATTGGTCTTTATGATGATGAAAGTATTCTTTTAAAAAAAGTTCGTAAAATAGTATCAATTAAAACAAATACTGATATTGATAATCAAGAAACCCCAATTTCTTTTATTAAATATGAAACGGGCAATCAATATAAACCCCATCACGATTTTTTTGGCAACATAGAAAATATACCCCAACCACAAATGGGAGACAGGTTAATAACAAGTATTATATATTTAAATGATAATTATATTGGAGGTGAAACTGTATTTCCTTCTGAAAATATTAAAATAAAGGGTAGAGTTGGTGATTTATTATTTTGGAAAAATTTAAATGAAGATAGAACACCAAATAGGAGAACTAAACATGCAGGATTACCTGTTATAGATGGTATTAAATATATTTTAGTTATTTGGATACGAGAAAAAAAATTTAATAACGATAATAAAAAAACATTATTATAAAATGATTGTAGATTTTCTAACACAAGATGAGTTAAATTATATTAATGATTCCCTTTCAAAGAATATGGGAATGAGTGAAATTGAATATAAAACTTTACAAAAAAAACATCCATACGCAGTAATGAGAGATGATAATGCACTTATATTATCATCAATGAAACATTATGGATTACATGATAGTGAACTTAATAAATTTATATTAAATAAATTTGGAAATCCGGATTATGATATAGATTTTTTCTATGAACTGATTTATGATACGGGCGATTACACAACACCACATAGAGATGCATATTATGTGTTACAAACAACTTTAATACTACTATCTGATTCATTTACTGGAGGTAAACTATTAGTTGATGATACTGATATGAATTTAACAAAAAAAGGTCAATATATTTCATTCAACGGTCATACACACATACATTCTGTGACATCGGTAGAGTCAGGACAACGAAGAGTATTGGTTATCATGTTTAATAAAAAACAATCTTTACTGTGAAAATTTTGTTAGTGGGGATAGGTAGATGTGGAACAATATCATTATCAAATGCTTTTGGTAATCAAAAATATCATGTTATAGCAGAACCATTTAATATGGATACCACACATACTAATCTTGATGAAAAAAAATTTCAATTTGGGTGGTGGAATAGAAATAAAGAAGAACAACTTGATTTTTTTATTAATAAAGAAAAAAATATCTTGGTTAAAACATTAGTAGGACAAATCCCAACAGAATATCATGGTTTTGAAAATTGGAAATCATTTATATTTGAATTTGTAAAAAAATTTGATAAGGTACTATGGATAGATAGAAAAAATTTAGATGAACATTTTTTAAGTATAATTAACCTAACATATAAAGTTAATAATCAACCAAATGAAGATATGGGCCCATGGTACAAAAAATGGCATACAAGTGATATACCTCTCAGAGTTATAGATGAGTTTGAAAAAAGTGGGTTACGAGAAAAGTTAATTCACAATAAAGAGATATTACATGAAACTATTAAAAAGTTAGAAGGAAATATTATTTGGTATGAAGACCTATATGGGGAGGACAGAAATAAATCTTTAGAAATTATCAATTCATGGGGTATCGATAATATTAATTCTGAAGAATTAAATAAGTATTTGCATCCATCAAAAAGATTAAAACAAACTATTGAAAAGCAAATAATATAATGAAATCAAGATTATTTATAGTTCCGGGAGTTGGTAGATATAGTAACGAGGTAATGAACGGGTATCGGTATTCTGGATATAATCTAGTTAAAGATGTAAACGATTTAAATCTATCAATACATATTCCTATTAAATTAGATATAAATTCAAACTTCCCTCAGCTAGAAAGATTAGTGTGGTGGTGGAAAAAAAATTAAAAAAATAGTAGTTATGAAACCTCGATTATTTTGTTT
>Ga0222714_10006299_pt1 | contig 11103 bp, 21 predicted proteins | sample C33_3DmetaG_FD_165048 | JGI IMG/M metagenome (GOLD analysis project Ga0222714, IMG submission 165048) | Estuarine water microbial communities from San Francisco Bay, California, United States - C33_3D | ecosystem: Environmental > Aquatic > Marine > Unclassified | place: USA: California... | reverse complement strand
AAAGAGAGTACGGAGTAGAGAAAACAACCGCCCTATACCGTGATTATAAGAATGCGCTTAATAACTGTTTAAACTTTCAAATTCAAAGTTATTCAGCAAGTATAGTAAACCGTGCAGCTTTACAAATAAACAGGAGATTTCAAAGGGAGAACATTGTAGGACAGGTTATTTGTCAGATACATGACCAGTTAATCTGCCAAGTTAGGGAAGAAGACGTATCGAGGGCTTGTGAGATCGTTCAGGACTGTATGGAGAATACGACTAAACTAGACGGAGTAGAGTTAATTGCGATTCCAGAAGTTTCGGTAAATTTTAGAGATGGACATTAAGTTGTTTTTTTAATAGAAAACTTCTATCTTTAGGATGTTAAAGAGTATAGAGACCAAATAGTCAGGTGGCGGAATTGGTAGACGCTTAAGGCAGGGCAGTATCTCAGTTATACATAAGTCCTATCCATACAGGTTCGAATCCTGTCCTGACTACAAATTAAAAATAAAAGTTATGAAAAATAAAGTATGGCATAAAGTTGAAATTGTGACAGATGAGCAAACTATTGAAATTTACCCAATGGAGATGTACGAAGGTATCATTGTGGAAACAAAAGAATTGGACGGCAAAACGGCAAGTCCAAGATTGTATCTTAACAAAGATGAGATGGAATTATTGATCGAAAGAATGATAGAGATGATGAAATATGTTAAACAGTAATAATATGAAAACATATAGAAAAATAGCAACAGTACAAGCTAAACTATTTGAAGAGGGTGATGAGGATGGCTTTGTACATGCAGGTGGAATGATGGGAATGTTAGAAGATACTCACTGGGGAATAAAACCAACATTAATTCCATTTGTTAAGACCTTAGAAAACGATAACTATAAAGGAGAATTTGGTAAGAATTATCTATGTATTGGAATTAAAGGAGAGAGATGGTTAGTTGAGAAAGAAATATTCGAATCAACATACGAAGAAGTAAACAGATAGTCAGGTGGCGTAATTGGTAAACGTCATTAGTGTGGGATTAAATGTATGCTCTGTCAAGCCAATGACGTAATTGGTCACATCCTACTACGGGTGCATACAGCTAATACAGGTTCGAATCCTGTCCTGACTACAAAGTATGGTGTAACAAATGCCTGAGCCAGAATTAGCTACAAAAATCAGGGATATGTAGGTCGTGACTTACCACGAATATAGTCAGGTGGCGTAATGGGAAACGCACCAAGTCCGAGACACGAAAGTGGAGTAGGCATCCAAATGGGAGAGAGCAGGTTCGATTCCTGTCCTGACTACTAAAATTAAGTTATGGAAAATAACCGAAGATCATTTTTTAAAGGACTAGCAGCATTTGCTAGTGGAGTTGCGGCTGCTAAAGTAGCTTCGTACGTACCAAAGAGAGAAGAACCAAAAGAAGAGCAGATGGTAACTAACTATCTTACTATTACGCACGAAGGAGTAGAATATCATCCGCTTGTTGTAAAGAAGACAGACGCAGATAGAATGATACCCGCCGAAAAACCAAAAAATGAATTCGGCATAGTAGGATATAAAGCAACAATTAGAAAAGCAAACGTATGAACAACATAGATCGCCAATATAAAGAACTATCATATCATATTCTGAATTTTGGAATAGATAAAGCAGACCGTACAGGTACGGGAACCAAATCAATCTTCGGTTGGCAGATTAGACACAATATGAAGGATGGATTTCCATTACTAACTACAAAGAAGATGGCTTGGAAATCAATCGTAACAGAATTGATTTGGTTTTTAAGAGGTGATACTAATATCAAATTCTTAGTTGAGAATAATTGTCATATTTGGGATGGTGATGCTTATAAGAATTACTTAAGAGCACATTCTGAATGCGTTGATGGACTGGAATCTAAAGAAGAATTTATCAACAAAATCAAAACAGATGATAAGTTTGCTAAGAAGTGGGGTGAATTAGGGCCAATCTACGGCAAGCAGTGGAGAGAGTGGAGAAAGAATAGATGGGACAGAATTGATATGGAAAATCATATTGAATATATTGACCAAATAGGTGATTTAGTAAAAGAACTTAAAACAAATCCAGATAGTAGAAGATTAATGGTTAGTGCTTGGAATGTAGGTGAGTTAGGTCAAATGGTACTTCCGCCATGTCATTATGGATTTCAAGTTTATACGAGAGAGTTGAATTTATCTGAACGACGTAATTTAGTTACTCCTGAAATGCACCGACAAATTTATACCGGAGGAGATTCAAGCACGCTATCACATTCAGAAATAGATCAGTGGGGTGTTCCTAAACGAGCTATCTCATTAATGTGGAATCAACGTTCAGTAGATACATTCCTCGGTTTACCATTCAACATAGCATCTTATGGTTTATTACTTGAGATTATTGCTAAAGAAGTAAATATGATACCTGAAGATTTGATTGGCAATTTAGGTGACGTACATTTATATTATAATCATATTGAACAAGCTAAAGAACAACTCAGCAGAACACCTTATGAGCTACCTAAACTAAATATCAATACTGAATGGTGGGATAAACCATTTACTGAGGCAGTTATGTCGGATAATTTCTGCAAATGTCTATTAGAAGAAGACATTCAGCTGTCTAACTATGAATCACACCCGGCAATTAAAGCCCCTCTAAGTAATTAAGTTATGACATATGAAAGATTTTTAAAAATAACAATGCAGCTTAAACAGCAAGATGAATTGTTAAGTGAATTGTACACAAAGCAAGTTGATTTGCTAGACTTTGTAGATCCATACCACGCTGTAATTACCGAGTTAATTAAAGAAGTGTATGGAGACGAGGGATATGATTGGTGGAGTTGGTTTTGCTATGAAAATGAATACGGTACTAGAGGATTTGAAGCTTGGGACGAAAATAAAAACTTAATTTGTCAGAGTTTTGAGTCTTTATGGGAGTATTTGGAAAAAATTAAACCCGAGAAAAAATAAATGTTTTGCAGAGTTCTATATATTTATCAAAAATAAACAAGGTACTTAGCAGGCCTTCAGTTATAAACATTAATTAACCGTTCACCGGAAGGGAACACAAACTTGAAACTATGACGTTCATTAGACCATTCGAATTGGATCAATTTGATCTTTTGTGGAAAGATTTATTCAATGCTTCTCCGCAATTTTACGACATCACACAGAAAATTACACACCCCGTAGACATCTTTGAAACACAAGACGGTATTCGTTTTGAGATTGCTGCAGTAGGCCTTAACGAAGAAGATATTGAAATTCTCGTTGAAGGAGAGCAGCTTCGTATTAGATACGAAAGAACAAAACCAATAGACCAAGAAGCAATAATTTACAGGGGAATTAAAAGATCTGGGTTTGATCTAAGTTGGAAGATTTCTTCTAAGTTCGATCTCTCCAAACTAGAGGCTTCTCTCGATAAAGGATTGCTTGTGCTATGCATTCCAGTTGCTGAAGGAAAGGCTATACGTAAGGTTGAAATTAAACCTTTAAAAACACTTTCCGAGAAAAAATAAAAAAGGCCTGCTAAGTATTAGGTTATGAAATCAGAATTCCTTAAATTTCAAGATAAGATTTTTGTAGTTAAAAGACTTCTAAGAGAAGACTTGAATCCAAACATAGATGCTTGGAAAGAATATCTTAGAGCCGATACCGTATTGAAGAAAGACGGAGTACTATACTTTCTTGAAACTATCCCCGATTTAGAAATTATTGAAGAATTTAAATAAAAAACATGAGTAATTTAAGTCCACTAAACGGTTACATCGTTATTAAACCGATCGAAGAGGAAGAACAGATGTACGGTAACATTGTTATTCCAGATCTCGGAAAAGAAAGACCAGAGATGGGAGAAGTAGTTTCTATTTCAGAAACTTATAACTACAACTCAGATAAGTTTGTACCTTCTCAACTCTCCGTTGGAGATAAAGTCCTTATTCCAAAGTTAGGTTCTGTAAGAATTACAGTAGAAGGTGACGAATATTTTATCTGTAAAGAACAAGACATTTACTCAAAAATAGCTTAATATGACAACAACAGTTTTCGGAACAGAATTAAAGAACAAACTACTAGCAGGTATTAAGAAACTAAATCAATCAGTTTCTTCCACACTAGGCCCTGGAGGTAGAACAGTTTTAATTAAAGAACAATCAGGAGAGGTTAAAGTAACTAAGGATGGTGTTACAGTTGCTCGTTCTTTTCATGAATTAGAAGATCAAGTAGAAGATCTTGGTGCACAGCTTGTAAAACAGGTATCTATTAAGTCTGCTAATGAAGCAGGCGATGGTACTACAACTTCCACTCTACTTGCTACTACTATGGTAGAAGAGGGTCTGAAGTTGATTAACCAAGGTTCTAATCCCGTAGAAGTAAAAAAAGGTATTGATAAGTATGTAGGACAGGTTGTTAGTAGGCTTAAAGAGATTGCTAAGGATATTGCCTCTCAAGATCAAATTAAGCAAGTAGCTACTATTTCAGCTAATAATGACACCGAGGTAGGTGAATTAATTTCTACAGCGATTGAAAAAGTAGGTCGTGAAGGTATTGTTACTATTGAAGAATCTAAAACAGGAGAGACAAGTCTTGAGATCGTAGAAGGTATGCAATTTGATAGAGGTTATAAATCTCCATACTTTGTTACGAATAATACAAGTATGCAGGCTGTACTAAATGAGCCGTATGTTATGATCTATGACGGACGTATTACAAAAGCTGCAGAACTTCTTAATGCTTTGAGTAAAGCTAATTCTGATAGTAAATCTATCCTTATTGTAGCAGAAGATATTGAGGATGAAGCATTGGCTACTTTGATTGTAAATAAAATGAGAGGAGTTGTAAGTGTGGTGGCAGTAAAAGCTCCCGATTTCGGAGAAAGGCGTACATTGATTCTAGAAGATCTAGCTATCCTAACAGGAGGCCAAGTTATTTCTAAGAACAAAGGACATAAACTCGACAAACTTACTCCTATACAGCTTGTAGAAATGTTCGGAAAAGCTAGGATAGTTAACGTATCTAAAGAAAACACTACAGTAGTAGACGGACAAGGAACTGTAGAAGCGATTGGTGCAAGAGCAGAAGAGATTAAAGATCAGGTTGAAAAAGCTACTTCTTTCTACGAAAAAGAAAAGCTTCAAGAAAGGCTTGGAAAACTGGTAGGCGGTGTAGCTATTATTTCAGTAGGCGGTAACTCTGATATCGAAATTAAAGAGAAAAGAGATAGAGTAGAAGATGCTTTATTTGCTACTAAAGCAGCACTCGTGGAAGGGGTAGTACCCGGAGGAGGCATTGCTCTTATCGAAGCATTTAACGGTCTTTCAATTAAACCAAAAGAAGTCTCTGCAGATGAAATGCTCGGCTTTGATATAGTACGTAAAGCATGCTTTCAACCATTTAAAACAATTCTCAGTAATTGCGGAATAGAGGATTACTATTCTATTCTTAGAGAAGTTGCTGATGCTAGGATGGGCTTAGTAGGTAATGGCGGTGAGGATATGCTGTTTACCTATAATGCTAAGACTCAAAACGTAGTTACAGCCCAAGAATCAGGTCTTCTCGATCCAGCTAAAGTAACACGTACTGCTATCGAAAATGCAGCTTCTGTTGCCGGAACAATTCTCACTACTGAATCAGTTATTTTTGAGAAAAAAGACGATAAAAAGAAGGAAGAAGAGATGAATATGGGTAATTTCTAGTTAGTTTCTTTTAGAGTTCTATTTATATTAGGCATTTCAGTAAAGAATCCATATATTTAGGAGATGAAATTAGTTTTAATTAGCGATACACATAACAGGCATAAACACTTGACTTCTAAAGGAACAAACTATTTTCTTCCTCCCGGAGACTTGCTTATTCACGCAGGAGATTTTTCCGGAGTTGGAGGAAAAGACGAAGTAGAAAGCTTTTTGGAGTGGTGTACTAAGTTTGCGAGTAACTATACTTACGGGATTGTCTTCGTAGCTGGAAACCATGACCGTTCTTTTGATCCTAAGTTTAACCGTTACGGAGAAGATACAGAAGGTGTAAAGCCGGTTTGGCTTCAAAAAGAGTTGCTCGGCTTACCTTCAAACGTAGCTTACTTAGAAAATAGTTCGGTAAACATAGGGGGAGTTAATATCTGGGGGTCTCCAATTACTCCTTGGTTTCACGGAGACAGGTGGGCTTTTAATAAGCATAGAGGAGCTGAGATTTGGGAAGTGTGGGATCAAATACCTCAAGAAACAGATGTAGTAGTTACACACGGACCAGTGTCTTATAAACTAGACTATATTCCAGGGACACAAGAGTATGTGGGATGTGATCAGTTACGGACTGCTGTACAGAAGGTAAAACCTCTTATACACGTAAGCGGACATATACATGAGAGTTACGGGTACGACTATGATGTGGATACACATTACTTCAATGCTAGTACTTGTGATGAGTTTTACTATCCGTCTAATAAACCCTGGGAAGTAGAAGCTGATTGGAGTAATAGAGAAATAAACATTTTATAATATGGAAAAGAAATTAATAGACTTTGATAAGTACGCAAAAATTCCACTAAAGCTCACAAAACTTAGAGACAATAGGTTTTTCGGAGAACATCCAAATCAAATCTACGAGGGAGCTGTGAAAGAGGGTATTTTACATTTAGAGTTGTCTAACAAGTACCAATGTTTCTTTATCTTAGATGGTCCGGATAGATATTTTCATACCTCCGAAGTAAAGAAAATTGAAGAACATCCAGGATATGATCTTGTAACAACTCTAAACTCAACTTATAGAGTAGAATTTACAATGAGTGCTATACCGGGAGTTCAAGAAAAGTATTCGTTGAAGTTGGAAGATCCAGAATAAGTTCATATTTTTATAAAAAGAAGAGAAATGGTATTTTATTTTACAGCATCATGGTGCTCCCCTTGCAAAATGTTTAGACCAATCTTACAGCAGGTTCAGTCAGAGCTTGGAATCAATGTAAACATTGTCGATGTAGATAATCAAAAAGATCTCGCACAAAAGTACGGCATTACTAGCGTTCCTACTATTCTAGTAGAGAGTAACGGCAGTATAGTTTATAGAAACTCCGGTGTAATGTCTAAACCGCAACTCACTCAAGTGTTATCACAATTCAGATAATTTATTTATTAACTAAAAAAAGAAAAATGAAAAAAGTAATCGCAATTTTCGCAATCGTAGCTTTGGCTGCTTGTGGAGGTACTTCTACAGAAGTAACCGCCGACTCAGTTGCTGTTCAAGTTGACAGTGCTGTTGGTGCAGTTGATTCGACTGTAGCTCAAATTGCTGCCGATAGTGCAGTAGCTAAGTAACAATCCCGAGATGTCGAGGGTAACGCTCGGAAAGGATACCGTTGAAACTCCTTTTGCTATTTATTATAAGTTCTTTGTACATATGGGCCTATCTTGGAATTGATCCGGATGTTGAGGTAATACTACATGCAGGCGTTTGGTAGAGTCGCCTTAAAAAACTGCAAACAATAACTGACGAAATGTCAACAATGACCTTCGATGACGTAATGTCTTTCGTAGGCGCTGATTACGCTCTAGCAGCCTAATTAGCCTCGGGTGAGTAACCTAGGAACAGAACTACTTCGAGCGTTCACGATCGACTCGCTAAATAAGGACCGTGGAATGGGAGACTTCGAGACATCTTGAAGCAACTCTCCGACTGAAGCTAAAGTCGTAAAAAGATAGGTAATTTCCTAGTTGGTAAATTAGGTGGTGGAAACGACCATAAAGGTCAGCCCTACGGTGCAGTAGAAATACAGTACTAAGCATGTGAGACGTTAGTATTATTGTCGCTTTCGGAGACGCAGGTTCGAGTCCTGCTAGGTCCACATTTTATAATCAATGCCGGGGTGTCGTAAAGGTAGCCGAGGAGGACTTAAAATCCTCTGGGCAGAAAAAGCTCGTGCGGGTTCGAGTCCCGCTCCCGGTACTAAAGTTTAAATTATGTTTTTTTATATCTATCTTGTAAGTGTTACGTACTGTCTTTGGAGAGTCTTTAAAAGCTATAAACGTATTTCTATGGATGGTGTTATTGGTCCTACACCAGGATTAGAAACTCTTGCTATTATAGTCTTTGCACCCGTACTCGCTATTGTCGACATTACTCTTATTTGGATTCGTATCTACAAAGAAGCCGAAGAAGCTAAGAGAAGGAGTAACGACATATTTTAATTAATTGTAGAGTGGTGAAATGCGTATACGCAAGGCAAACACACCCACTCGTCTCGTGGGCGCTGAATTCGAAATAGATGTTTGGATATGGGTTGACCACAAAGCCGGCTTATTTTGTCCAACATTGAATCACAGTTTGAAGGTTCGACTCCTTCCTCTACAGCCTGAACACAGTAAGTCTAAACTAACTAGCCACTAGGCCAGTGGATCGAAAAGCAGCCGTGGCATACCGTAAGATCTGCTCGCTTAATAGCTCCTAATCGTTAGTAGGCACAGTTAGCAACTCTGGAGGCGTTACAAAAGTTGCAGAAAGGTTGATTGGGACCGGGTTGCAGGGTAATGCCTGACCTGACTGGATAGTAACGCCAATCATAAAAGCAGATGTCCACGCACCCATCTTCTGCTTTCCTAAACTTTTGACACGCACGGCAACCGAAGGCATACTAGACACTGCTTAGGCAATGCGAACGACCACGAAGAATACCTCACTGTGCGTAGGTAAGTATGAAGTTCTTCTGACTGTGGGGAATAGACCCACTCTATAGTCGGGTGGCGGAAGAAGGGCAGCACTGATAAAGCTGATTCCTCACGGTAGACGCTAAACTCGGAAACCTTGTTAGGTAGTGAACGTAAGAGTTGGATAACTGCGGTTATCATACAGGTTCGAATCCTGTCCTGACTACGAGGGGAAAGTAACTTAAAGAGGGCCCTAAATGGAGAATCTGTAAAGCTTGTCTAGGCTAGATACAGTGCGACCGCCGGTAATGAAACTCAGAAAGTGACCACGGGGAGAGACCCGACCAGCCCCGATGCTGAAATTGGTAGACAGACTAGACTTAGGATCTAGCGCCGCAAGGCATGTCGGTTCGAGTCCGACTCAGGGCACATACGTTAATAGAAATCTATATGAACTTAGCTTGGAAAGTTGTACTACTCTTATTACTCTTATCAGGATGTGTAAGTACTAAACCCGTAGTGAATAATGGACTAGTAGAGTTATCCAAAGAAGGAGATTATATCAGACCTATAAAAACACCGAACGGATACTACTACAATAATCCTAGAGGCGGTAAGTTAGTCCATATTAAGCAATAACTGCTACGTATAGGTTCGAATTCTGTCTTGATTATTAAATTAAAAAGTCAAGCTAAAAGTTGGTAGGTTGATTTTTTCTTTTTAATATTCAATTATAAATAAAATACTATGTCACAAAATTTTAACCTCAACATTTCATTAGACAAGACTACTCCTATCGTTTGCGAAGAATGTAGCAACGAGAGTTTTATACAAGTCACGTTTCTCCGCAAAGTAAGTAAGTTTATTACAGGAACTGATCAAGATGCTTTGATTCCTGTCCCGAGTTTTTCTTGTAGTAAATGCGGACATGTAAACGTAGAATTTTTACCAAAAGATTTGCAATAAATGAACTTAGTAGATAAGTGTATTTGGCATCCGTGGGCTACAGACGAAGAGGGATGGTGTTGGAAGTGTGCTGAAAAAGAAAGCGAAGAAACTTTTATAGACGTAAATTTTTACCAGGTGAATGATAAAATAGATAGACCCAAAGACGATATTACTTGGGAAGTAATGAAGGATCTAACTTCTAGAGCAAAAAGAGGTGTAGAAAAGTATGATACAACTCTAGCAGAGAACAATCATCAGAATATGCTGCAACATGCCTACGAAGAAGCTCTTGACCTAGCTCAGTATTTAAAAAAAGAAATCACAACTCTCAATACAGTTCAAGATTTAACTAAACAGTATTCTAATGATTTAGAACTAGGAGTAAAAATAAGAGAGTTGTATGGTCAAAGGTAAGACAGTTTCATTTTCACAATACTCTATTTACAAACAGTGTAACTACCGGTGGTATCTTGACTACGTTAAAAAGCTTCAACCGTTTAAACCTAGTATACATTTAATATTCGGTACTGCTTTTCATGAGACCCTGCAGAACTACCTGAAAGTTATGTATGAAGAATCCGCTACTGCAGCAGATAAGATACATCTTCCGACTTACTTTAAAACAAAGTTTATAGAGCTTTATAGAGAAAACTGTCAACCAGATCATTTCTCTACTCCAGAAGAACTTTCAGAGTTTTACGAGGATGCAGTATCTATCTTAGATTTTTTTAAGAAGAAGAGGAATTTGTTCTTTAGTAAAAAGAATACTGAGCTTATTGGTATAGAGATTCCTATTAACGGACCTATCGTAGAGAGTATTCCTGGAGTTACTATGAAAGGTTTTATTGATTTAATAACCTATGATAAAATTCTAGACAAGTATACAATCTACGATATTAAAACTTCTACTAGAGGCTGGTCTGATTACGAAAAGAAAGACCAGGTAAAGGTGAATCAAATACTCTTATACAAGAGATTCTTTTCAAATTTAAAGGGAATCCCGGAAGATAAGATAGACGTTCAATTTTTTATAGTACGTAGGAAAATCAATGAGAATTTAGAATTTGCACCTAAGAGAGTTCAAGAGTTTATACCTGCAAACGGAACTAAGAAAGTAAAAGACGCTTTTGAAGATATTCAGAAGTTTGTTGTAGAGGCGTTCACACCGGAAGGAGACTACCGGGAAAAAGAGTATCCTAAAGACCCTAAAAAATGTAAGTTTTGTCCATACAACGATAAACCTAATCTCTGTGATAAAAAAAATAACTAGATATATAATTCTATATATAGTACTATCTATTTATTATAAAATAGAAAACTATGCACATTGGAAAAAAGGGGGATATACTCACAACAGTAAGACTTCAGGATGAGTTATTCGAGAATTTTAAAGCTGAAGCTGTAAAGAATAAAATTACTATGAGAAATCTGTTAGAGAGAGCAATGTTCTTATATTTAACAGAGGAAGAGTTTAGAAAGAAGATTAACAATCAATTAAACGCTCGCTACATAAAACCAACAGAATAAA
>Ga0222714_10006297_pt1 | contig 11105 bp, 11 predicted proteins | sample C33_3DmetaG_FD_165048 | JGI IMG/M metagenome (GOLD analysis project Ga0222714, IMG submission 165048) | Estuarine water microbial communities from San Francisco Bay, California, United States - C33_3D | ecosystem: Environmental > Aquatic > Marine > Unclassified | place: USA: California... | reverse complement strand
CCTCTACTCAACATTGGTGATAGACTTGTCGAGTATAACTTCTCTCAGCACATTCTTGATGATTTTGTCTTCGAACTTCTTATCTTCTTCTTTATCATACCCTCCAAGAGCCGATTTATAAAACTTGAAATAGTCTTCGCATTCTTCTGTTCCAAGGGTATCCACCTCCGGTTTCTTATTGTTATACCAGTTATGCAACTGATTATAATTCTTTTTGGCGACACATTTAACTGCTTTACGTAGATGACTATTGTCGCCATCTTCCTTGTCCCACTTTTCCTCATTTTTTATATAGACGGTTTCCCGTTTTAAATCGGTGCAATGTAGTGGTCGGGTATGCAGATCCATTCCTTTAATACGATCCATCATGACCTGAGATATGCCATTGACGAATCCCATATTACCGGTTTGAATAAACTCATCCATTGTAACTTCGATAGAATTAATGAAATCAGAGAACGTGATGGCATCTTTGCAAGTTTCGTTCAAGAATACATTGAGATTGAACTTGTTGTTGCAATTGGTATTTGTATTATTATTATTATTGCCGAGTTTGCCGTCTTTCACCGCCTCTAATAACATTTGTTGTTGCGAAAATAATTGTTTGGTCTGTTCTATGACAAGGTCTTTGAACTCTTGGTTTTGTTTAAGCAATTCGAGAACCACGGACATATCTACCATTTGACCTTGGGTTGGAGGTTCTGTGTGAGTTGTTTCAACCGAGGGTTCTTGTAATATATGTTTGCAAACACGTTTATGATACCATAGACTATTTCTAGCATTATAAGTCTTGCCACAGTCGCAGACAAATTCACATTTGGCATTAATTTGAACGTTATCCGTTCTATTTGTTCTATTTTGATGTTTAGCGGTGGATAAATGCTTATTATAGTTGCTTAGTTTGCAGCATTTGAACGAGCAATTTTCGCAGACAAATGTGTCGGCATCATTTGGCATTTTATTTGTTCTAAACCGTCTATATACAATAGAACGAAAAAATGCTCTAAATCATTTTCAGCGTAATATATTTAATTTTTTGTGGTAACACATTTTATAACAAAAAATCGTAAGTCAAAGCATTATGCAGATAAACGACTTTTTCAAGGAGGGTCGTTGCGAACTTTTCCTGGCACTTTTTAAAATTGGACATTTATTTTTGTCCATTTTCAAATAGCGATGCCATTTCTTTTCTTGGTTTTTATAAATAATTAACGTAAAATATGTAATTTGGGGGGTCCCCCTTGTGGGACCGGTTTATTAATATTCCACTCATTTCTGCATATTTATTGAAACGGGTGTTTTCAAGGGTTTTATCGTTCATTATTTGCAAGGTTCTCGTTACTCTTGAAAATAATCTATATAATACAATTGGATTGTCCTCTACTCAGCCTCGGTGATGGAGTTCGCGGTTGTATCAATTGACATATTTTATTATTTTGTTCAATTAATAATTCTTTGAATTCTTGGTTTTGTTGAAGCAATTCGAGAACAAGTGACATATCTACTTGTGTTGGGAGGTGTGATTGAACAGTTTCAATCGATGGTTCTTGTATTATATATTTACAAATACGTTTATGATTATATAAAGATGCTCTATGATTGTAGTTTTTTCCACATTCACATATATATGATCGTTCTCGTGGCGTTTGTGTTGTATGAATTGCATTATGTTTAATAGATTGTAAATGTTTATTAAAGTCGCCCTTTTTATAGCATCTATAATCACACGTTTCGCAAACAAATTTATAGTCTCTTGTAATAGTTTCAGCTAATCTAGTTGCACACTTAATATGCTTTTTATTATTGAAATGTGCATTGAATACATCTAATGTATTGAAACAAGATAATTTACACGTTTCGCAAAAATGTTTGGATTTAATACTTTCGGTATTTACAGTTAAATTTGTCACACATTTCGGTTCAGGAAATGGTTCAATACTATTGAGAGTTGCATTTAATGATACAAAATGTTCTTGTTCTTTCTTACGAGCATCAGAAAGATCAACGCAATTATAAAACGCGATTATTTCCATTGTCCAGTTAGACCAACCGCCGCACTGTCGAATTGTATTGTATAGTTTGCACGAATAATTACTAGACTTTGCATTGTTGCAACCTTGTTTATGTGCGTGTTTGCGTTGTACGAAATTGGTGGTATGTCCGACATATACGTCAGTTACGTTCTCATCTTTACAAGAAATCTTATAAATGATGGTGTTTGAATAATCCATTTCAACTTGTGGCATTATATAATAACGTCATAATCCTTTTATGTGTGTTTCCATCAACTTTTATCAGGAATTATTGCGCCAAGGTTCTCAATTATAAATATGTAATTTGGCGATAAGGTCCCCCATAGTGGGACCCGTATCTGAATATATACCCAACCATCCTATAAAATTAACGAAAGTTTTAATTTATCTATTTTTAACATCGTAATGTAGTTATCTCCGTATTTTTGTTGATATTCATCTACAATATTACGCCCGTATTTGCATCTATAATATTTCACCTTTCCATATTCACGAGCCTTTTCTCTTCCACCTTTTGTTTCATAGTGTTTACGTTGAGCCTGTCGGTTATACTCCTTTGACCCGTATTCGGGTTTTTCTAATATAATTTTGTTGTTGAAAAATGCATTCATTAGTGACATATCTATATATATATATATGAGAAATTTTTATTTCAATTATTCCATATATAAAAAAACCGCAAAAAGAAGATGCAATGCGGACGAATATATTAAGTTTAGTGGTGCCCAAAAAAAATATAGGCATTCTAACGGAGAAACGGTTTGCGTCCTTGAATAAGTTAATAGAACTTGAACTCTAAATATTTTGATTCATTGCACAAATAGAGTTGGTGAGAGGTTTGCTAAGATGAACTTGAAACTTATCGCTATTTTTTAAGTTGTGTATGTCGTGTAATAATAATTTTGTATGCTCGAAAATGGCAACATCGCCAAGAATGCCGTCCCCTCTGGTATAATAATGTAATAAATGGGAGTTATCATAAACCCTCCACTTGAGAATGATATTCATATTTGATACTTTTTTGTGAATATCTCTTTCATTGATCAACTCGTATATATCGTAAAGAATTCTAGTTTGTTCATCTTCATATAAGGTTTTGTCAATTTCAATATTGAGAACGTGCGAGAAATTTCCATATTTGCCGATATACTTCTTATACATAGTGGTATTATCCATATTAGTTATACTAGTTATACAATAATAAATGTGAATAAATAATATCAATGTTATATGCAATTTCACGAAGAGTACGGTTTGAAATGCAACCCGGTTTAAAACGATGGTTTTCGCGGATGATTATTGTCAGGTTCTCAATGTTCTTGAAAATAATCTATATAATGAATGTCGAATGTCCTTTACCCAAAATGTAGTACGCCAATGGCATTCATCGTATAGGTATAAGGGGATGTCATATGTTATCAGCTTCTATTCAGAGGGGGGGTCTATTATAAGGCTTCGGTGGTACTTTTGATGATTGAACAGTTGTCTTTTGTCGATTTTGGGGGAGCGATGCAATGGGGTTTCTTGCATTATAGATAGTGAAAACATACGGCATTATTATTGACGCACCCCATACAGGGATATAGTAAATAGGACGCATATACTAAATATACTGTGGCGGTATATAATGATTAAATCGTTTTCACAATAAAATAATAAATCGCTTTAAAATTTGCACAGACCTTTTGCACAGACCTTTTGCACAGACCTTTGCACAGACCTTTGCACAGACCTTTTCACAGACCTTTTCACAGACCTTTTCACAGACCTTTGCACGCGGTTCAAAATGTAACTGGTTTCTCAATATCCTACTCATTTCTGCATATCTATTAAAAAGAGGATTTAAAGAGAGGCTTGGTCGGTATGTATTGGTAGGTTCTCAATATAATAGTAATCTATATATTGAATGTCGAGTGTCCAGTACTTTATTTGTCTGTACTTTATATATGGCAACAAAATCAAAACGAACTTTACGCGGTAGAAGAAAAACGTTTAAGCGTGGTGGAAGAAAAACTTTTAGACGCGGTGGAAATCCACCAGATAATGATGAATGTGGGATATGTAAAGACCCATTAACCCCCGATACAAAGGTGGAAACAGAATGCCATCATAAGTTTCACACGGAATGTTTATCAAGATGGTGTAATGTTAAACCGGATAAGACGTGTCCTATATGCCGTCGTGATATTACGGGATTGTGTAGACAATTGGATTTGCGCAGAACAGATGAAGATATACGAGAAGCCGTAAAATTATGGTGTAGTGGGGACCGAGATGCTGCAGAAGACAAGTATGGACATATTAGCCAATGGGATACTTCTAGGGTAACAAATATGAGTGGGCTGTTTTTGGGTTGTAATAATTTTAATGACGATATTAGTGGATGGGACGTATCAAATGTCATTGATATGTCTCGGATGTTTTGGTTTGCACTAGCATTTAATCAGGATATCAGTGGCTGGAATGTATCAAATGTCACTAATATGTCTGAGATGTTTTACGTTGCACAGGTATTTAATAAGGATATCAGTGGCTGGAATGTATCAAATGTCACTGATATGAATGATATGTTTGTGGGTTGCCCGATTACGAATGAACATAAACCTAAATTCACAAGGGCAACAAAATCAAAACGAACAAAACGAACTTTACGCGGTAGTGGTGGAAATCCACCAGATAATGATGAATGTGTGATTCAAGGGAGCCATAAAAAGAAAACACAAACCAAAAAAAGAGCCACCCGAAAATGTTAAAACGAGGGGTTTTTCAAGGATGATTATTGTCAAGGTTCTCAATGCTCTTGAAAATAATCTATATAATGAATATCAATTGTCCTGTTCGATACACTGTATAGACAATACAATATACATCTAAAATGAATTAAATGTAAAATATTATTATTAGTATGATGTCTGATACATTACAGCAGTTAGCCGCGATCCACAATCGTTTAACGTTTAGTCCGCCGAATGCATTACAACAAGAAATTCCGGAACAATTAATGGCGTGCAAACATATACAGCCAGACGATATAGTGTTAGAATTGGGCGGATCAATCGGTCGAAATTCGTGTACAATTAATATGTTGCTGAACAATAAACGTGATCATGTGGTAGTCGAACCAAGTCCGACGGAACTAGTGAATTTGAAGAGAAATCGAGATTCGAATAATTTAGGATTTCACATCGAACCATCTGCAATCTCCGACATTCCATTATATTCAAGAGGATGGAATACGTATAAAACACAAATACCAGAGTCTGTGGAAATTGCAACGATATCTTACGATGAACTGGAGAGTAAATATAACCGAAGGTTTACTGCATTAGTAATTGATAATGAAGGCAATTTTGTAGATACGTTGAGAGTATTTCCGAATATTTTAAACAATATACGTACGTTGATAATTGAGCATGATTTTAATTCAAATGCAGATTTGGAGTATTTCTCAAACCGTTTGCTGGAGAATCATTTCAATATGGTAGATTCCTACGGTAAAAACGACCAGTATGGTCCGGGTATTAATTGGTCTGATGGAGTAAATACCGATCCGATATTTGTTTCGGTATGGAAACGAACAATGTAGTGATATGTATTGCCCTGGTGTTTTCGCGGATAATTATTGTCAAGGTTTTAGGTACCCTTGACAATAATCGATACAATAAATAATATGCGTTGCTCTAATTCAGATAATAAGTTTTTGAATTTCTAAAACAAAGGGCATTGTCAGTCGGAGGATGTATATGATAGTAAAGATAAAAAATGGTATTAGTTCCTACGCGGCAAATAAAAACGATACGGTTTTTTGATTTTTGTTTTTGTTTTTTGTTTTTGTTTTTTGATTGATTACTTACGCTTTATTGTATAGACGCGACTAGGGACGGTTTAAACCCCCATCATATAGAGATATACTTCATCATCATTCGCAGCGTCAAAGACACGATTGCCTTGATTATTATCAATATTACTATCACCACATGAGCCACAATTGTCTTCATTTGCATATTGAATTTTCAGCATAGTTTGTCTATGGTTATCAATACTCCATCTCCCAAGTGGAGTGCGAACCGGACCGCGAATGGCGGTCTTCAATACGTAAATGATATGTCCAATCGGCATTGTTATTATTTAATACAATGGACTATTGGTATAAATTTGTTTCAATTTTATACGAAATTTGTATTCATTTGGAGAACCTGACCAAGAAGTCGTTTTATGCTGATTTCTCGTAACTTTTGATGTGTACATTGTCAAGGTTCTCAATAATCAATTTGATTGACCGTTGCTGGTGTAATAAAAATGTGTGTCTAATGTATATGAAGCGTGATACAAAAAAAAGAAAGAAGGCTCCGAAAAATAAAACAAAAAAGCGCTTTTTATTCAATCCAACAGATCCAAAAAAATCATTTGATGTGTATATTGATAAAAATCCAAAAGATACAATACCTATAAAGTATACAACAGTAGAAGACGTTGAAAATACAATTGATAAATTAGAAAAATTATACAAAAATAAAAAATATTCCCATAAACGTATATGGCAAGTCGGAATGATTATGAAAGTTCGGTTGAAAGTACTGCAAAGTAAAAAACCGATACAATATGCCTTAGCAAATAAATATTTTAAATTTTTGGGAAATAGAACAAAATTAGGCGATACGGACAGATACAAAGTTTCGTTTGAATACAAGCGGTAGTTGAAGTAGAACTAGACAAGAAGTGTAAAGAATAAGAATACGAATATAGAAAGATGTAATCGAAACCCCACAAGAAACAACAAAAGGATGAATAAATAAAACAAAAAATTGATAAAAAGATTATAAAAGAAAGAGAAGATAATATAGAGTCAAATAATTGAGAATGACAACAAAGCATAATTTAGGTCAATATTTTACGACGCATAATGAACTAAAAGGAAAGGTGTATGAGTTTATAGAGAACAATCCAAAAAATATATTAGAACCATCAATCGGTCAAGGAGACTTAATCGCGTATATTATAGATAAAATCCCAAGTATAACATTTGATATGTATGAAATCGACAACAATATTAAATTATTGGATAAAATCCCGAAAGGAAAAGTGATATATGGAGATTTTATGAAACAACAGATATCAAAAACATACAAAACAATAGTAGGAAACCCGCCGTATGTTAGAACAAAAAAAGGTAACCTGTATATTGATTTTACCGAAAAATGTTATAATTTGCTGGATGAGAACGGCGAATTGATATTTATAGTTCCATCCGATTTTCTTAAATTAACAAGTGCTTCAAAGTTATTGAATACGATGATGACAACGGGAACATTTACTCATATATATCATCCCCATAATGAAAAAATGTTTGAAAATGCATCAATCGATGTGATAATATTTAGATATTGTAAGAATAGTTCAATTGAAAAGAAGGTGTTATATAATGAGAAAGAATTATATATAACGAATAGTAATGGACTGATTACATTTGGAGAAGAAGAAAATAAAAATAACGTAATGTTTAAGGAGTATTTTGATATATATGTTGGACTAGTTAGTGGAAAGGAAGAAGTGTATAAAAATGAAGAACTCGGTAATATAGAAGTATTAAACGGAGAGGATAAATTGGAGAAATACATTTATATAGAAGAATACCCTTGTGATAATGAGAAAATAAACAATCATTTGTTGCAATATAAAAAAGAGCTAGAAGAACGAGGGATACGAAAGTTTAATGAAAATAATTGGTATGAATGGGGAGCCCCCAGAAATATAACTACTATAATTGCCAACTTAGGTAAAGAGTGTATTTACATTTATAATTTAACGAGAAAAGCGAACGTGTCTTTTATAGGAAATGTGCAGTATTTTGGTGGTGGGTTAATAATGCTTAAACCGAAAAAAGAGTGCAACATAAAAAAAATAGTCTCATACATAAATAGTAATACATTCAAAGATAATTTTATGTTTTCTGGAAGATTTAAAATCGGGCATAGACAAATATGTAATTCATATATACCAAGTGAGTATTTGTAAATTTACTCATTCAATATACCACCCGACATTTCCGGTTTGGTTTATTCTAAAATAGTCAGTTGTGATTTGAATTTGGTTCAAATCTTCGGGCTCACGAATGATTTTAACGTTTGTCCCGTTTCCAAAAATATACATAGTATCAAATTCTTTTTTTTGCTTGTATTTAATAAACATGTTTCTCAGGAGGATTTTTTGCATAATATCTTGATTCCAAATATCGTTCTCAAATATGTGGTTAATATCTTCCTGTGTGCATATCCATCCGTTCCGAATAAAGTATTCGCGCAATAAGTGTTTTGAAACCGTGAGATCTTTGCCAAACTCTATTTGGTAATGGGATTTGTGTTGTGTTTTTTCGATTTCATATACATTTGACCCGATTAACCCCCCAGATTTCACTGTGTTTCCAACAATATGACCTTCAAAAATGTTTGAGCAGTTTTTTTTATATTCAATGCCAGTTAATTCAGTATCCGAAATTCGCACTTGACAACCTTTGAGTTCATATATTTTTCCATTGTCCATAATGTCACCTTTTGTCGGTTGTGTTGAGTTTGGTAGAGCCAATCTATAAAATAGCTCAAACTTTCCACAGCATGCATTAGGTGAAGTATTTAGACCACACGGGGTGAGTTCGCTAATATCTTTGAAAAACTCGACAAATTTTGTGTTATTGTCAAAATATTCTAATAAGTCTTTCCATAAATCACCAGGCTTAATACAAAACGGAGTTTGTTTAAGTTTGTCTTTTATGCGGTGTATATCATTGTCTATATCGTGTTTTACAACATATCGAAACATTTCCCATACGATGTTTTCTCTTTTTTCTTTGGTTGCCCCAATTTTATTTTCGTTCAACCAATCTCGGATGACTGATATCCGTTTGTCTAGTTCAATATTAAAATCCGTATTTGAATTATTCATATATAAAATGATTACATTGTGTAGTTTGTGTATGTGTTCATTTCAATTTTATACCTTTTTGCATTTTAACTGTCTGAATATGTATATTATAGTTAAAATTATGTAAAAAAAATATTGTGATACCTTAAATATAACATTACTGTATAAATCAAATGGAATCATCAACAAATATCTTTTATAAAATCTTTCAAATCATGGACCATTATGAGAACATATTAGACAATCAATCGTATTCAGGCGAAAAATATAAACCGGATGAGTCGTTTAAGGAGTTTATGAATTCGGATGAATTTTTTGCTGCGGTATTTAAGAATGTGCCGGTGAATAAAAAGCCGGTACCTAAACAAGGTGCGGAAACAGAAAAACCCCAATCAGAACAAGAAGAGGGGACGGAGAAGGAGGAGGCGCCGGCACCACCGCCACCGCCGCCGGTCGAAACGGAGCCAGCGCCAGACAATACAAGTGAGCGAGACCGAGTAATAACAAAATATATAAAAAAGTGTTATAGAGTAATAGTACTAAAATGTCACCCTGATAAAAATAAATTGGATGAGGACATCAACAATAATAACAAAAAATTTCTAAAATGTCAGGAATATTATGACAATAATTTTTTGATAGGCTTATTATATATTTTTTATTTGTACAAACTAAAACCGCCGGCGCCATTAAATATAGCGACGCCAATCGTACCCGAGGATGATTGTAGTATAATAATAGATAGAATAATAAGAGAGATTCGCGTGATTCAAGATAAATTAGAATTATTTAGTATGCCAATAGAAGTAGAGCCAGAGCCAGAAGTAGAACCATAATATATGGTGCGAATCTAATCTAATATAATAACTGTATAATATATAACAATGAATTCAACAAGAAAAAGATCAAGATCAATAACAAGATCAAATTCAACAAGAAAAAGATCAAGATCAATAACAAGATCAAATTCAATAAGAAAAAGATCAAGATTAATACCAGAATCAAAATCAAAATCAAAGATTATAAAACGGTTTCCGTCAAAGCGTTATAGTAAATTTATGTCAATTGATACACGATCGCGCGATTGGCGTAATAGAATACGACCGAAAAAAATATCAATACAAGCAGAACCAATACAAGCAGAACCAATAAGAACAGTGAGAAAATCTACAACAAAAACAAAAACAAAAATAAAAATAAAAATAAAAAAAATAAGAATAGTGTCAGCGCATGCATTAAGTAAGAAGAGACTGACGTATAATACAATGTTAATAATGTTAAAGAAAATGGCGACTATGTTAATACAAGGTGATGAAATGAAAGTTATTATGGATATTTTAAGTAAAACAATTGGTGGGAAATATCGTGCGTTATTGTCAAGAGGTAATCCAGATAAGGAATGTGGTGCAGCAGCATATTTGGCAACGAACCGTGGAGAAAAAAAATGTCAAGCAATCAATTATAAGACATCAATAATGAGACAAAATCAATCACAAGAGCTGGACCAATCTAAATATAATAAAAATATTCAATATAACACGAATTTACCATTTGCTTGGATAAAAGAAGATATAATAGAAAATAATAAACCGAAAAAGAAAATGATGAAACAAGCGTTTGTACCGACAGGAACAGGTGGTTGTGGAGATTGTTGGTTATGTGGACAACCTGTGAAATTTTATTACAATTCTGAATTAGTAACAGGGTGTGGAGAATGTGAGCACATTGGCGCGATATCAGCTTCTTTTTTAACCGGAATGTTATCATCCGCCGGATTATATGAACAAGTATATAATTATGGTTCAGCTCATGTACATTGCAATCAACGTAAAGGTCAAAGCTTAAGCGTAACGTTTGATCCAGTATCTAGAAAGTGGATAACATATGAACTAGGAATAAATAATATTATAAGCAATATCGTGAATAATTCAATACACGAAAGTGAATATGATTTGGAATTTATAAACTCCTTAAAAAATATGAAAAAGACTGATATGAAAATCCGAATAGAAAAGGTAAGTGAAACGTGGTGTGAAGCAGTAAATAAAATATTATCAGGTTATAAGAAAGATAATGTAAATATAGCAGATCGATTATGTAAGATAATGCTATTGACGATAGAACCAATAAAAGAAAAACTAATTACATCTATGG
>Ga0222714_10006296_pt1 | contig 11106 bp, 11 predicted proteins | sample C33_3DmetaG_FD_165048 | JGI IMG/M metagenome (GOLD analysis project Ga0222714, IMG submission 165048) | Estuarine water microbial communities from San Francisco Bay, California, United States - C33_3D | ecosystem: Environmental > Aquatic > Marine > Unclassified | place: USA: California... | reverse complement strand
TTCAGCGGCAGCCTTCTCAGCAGCAGCTTGCTCGGCGGCTTGTTCAGCGGCAGCCTTCTCAGCAGCAGCTTGCTCGGCGGCAGCTTGAGCGGCTGCTTGTTCAGCAGCAGCTTGTTCTGCGGCGGCCTTCTCGGCAGCAGCTTGAGCGGCGGCTTGCTCGGCGGCAGCCTTCTCAGCGGCAGCTTGCTCGGCGGCAGCTTGAGCGGCTGCTTGTTCAGCAGCAGCTTGCTCGGCGGCTTGTTCAGCGGCAGCCTTCTCAGCAGCAGCTTGTTCAGCAGCAGCTTGTTCAGCAGCAGCTTGCTCGGCGGCAGCTTGCTCGGCGGCAGCTTGCTCGGCGGCAGCCTTCTCGGCGGCAGCCTTTTCAGCAGCGGCTTGCTCTTTATTTTTAATATTACCATCGTGCATGAAAACAGTTTGAGGAATTGTTTTTGGCTTTTGACGCCCCGGGAACATATTCATAATAAAGTTCATGTTATATATATCATATATCAAGAACTTTTATCTAAACACTTTACTATAAATATAATATTTATAGTACATGAGAACCGACCCAATTACCAAATCGTGTGTTACTCATATTCAAGTATGTTTCTACGAGTAATACACCTAATCCTAAGCTTTATTATATATATAGTTTATTTCGTTCAAAATTAGATGGAACTTAGATGAAATAATTCATATATATTTCCCGTAAACAGAGCCAATTCGATACAGTCTTCGTGTATCATGTTGAAAATGGTGATATATTTACATAAGTGTTTCGTTATTTTATATTTCAATGTATCATCAACTGTATGGGTAGTTTTAATGTACGAAAAGAAATAATCATATATATCAATTACCGAGTACCCGTAATCATATAACTCATACATAATTTGTATAGCTCCTGGTAAATCTTTATTTTTAAGTTTAAATAAATAGTTATCAAACTCTTTGTTCGAAATAATTGAACACAGTTTAATACAAGTTTCCTTATCAATATGCTTGTTGTAAATATATATCTTTTCTAATAAACTAATCATTGACCGTATCGACATATTTGAAATAGACAATATGTATTGCTTGGATTCATCGTCAATACTAATAGACTCATTTTGTATCATTTTATTCATAAGAGCACTAATTTGGGATGGTTCGGGGGGAGGTATTTGTATAATGTGCAATCTTGATTGAATACTTTCAACTACTTTTTGAACATTGTTACATACACTAATGAACTGTATGTTATTGTTGTATTTGTCAATATAATTACGGAAAACTTGTTGGCTTTGTTCATTGATGGTATCTATATCATCAATTATCACTAACTTTTTTTTCCCATAAATAGATGACCTCGATTGACAGAACGTTTTCATATCGTTACGAAAATATTGTATACCTTGCTCTTTCAAATTATTCACAAATAAAATATTATTTTCTGGAAAAGAATCCTGCTTTTTTAATCCATAATATTCACGTATTAATGCATTTAACATGGCGGTTTTTCCAGAATTGTTATTTCCTATAAATAAAATGTTTAAATCATCCATATTTAGTAAAATTCTCACAGTCTGTTTAAATGTGTCTGTGGTACAAAAATCGTCCAAATAATATGGCTTGTATTTATCAATAAATGTGGCGCGTATTGTCATATTCGGGATAATGTATAATAACCGCTTATTTTTAATAACATTTGTAAAAATAATATATAGAAACTAATATTTATAATTACGTATAAAATGACATCATATTATGATATATTAGGTGTTACAACAGATGCGTCAGATACAGATATAAAGAAGGCATACAGAGCATTATCTTTAAAATATCATCCTGATAGGAATCATAGTGAAGAAGCGAAAGATAAAATACAAAAAATAAACGAAGCATATGAAACGTTAAGTGACCCGACTTTACGAAAACAATATGATACAAAAGATGCCATAAATGAAAATTTGAACTTTGGAAATGCCGACCAATTCAATGATATTAATAATATATTCAACATGATGTTTAACGGCATGTCGGGTATATCAAATATGCATGGTATGCCTCGGGTCAATATTTTTCGAAATGGACATCCAGGACAGTTTCATACTCAATTCCATTTTTCGAATAGGATTGAAACAATTACACGCAGTATAGAATTAACGTTGGAACAAAGTTATGCGGGATGTGTATATCCGGTTGAAATTGAACGAAACATCGTTGAAAATAATGAACGAAGTATAGAAATAGAAACCTTATATGTAAATATACCACAAGGTATTGACAATGGTGAAACGATTATTATCCATGATAAAGGTCATATCGTGAATTCGCACAAAGGACCGGTTAATATTAACGTTACAATATCAAAACATCCATTGTTTACACGCACTGGCCTGGACCTTACGTATAATAAAACTATCACATTGAAAGACGCTTTATGTGGATTTGTAATAGAAATTAATCACATAAATGGAAAACGATTTGCTATAAACAATACCGTAAATCCTAGTATTATCACTTCTGGTTATAAAAAAACTGTCCCAACTCTTGGAATCACGCGAGGTAATAACACTGGGAATTTAATCATTATATTCGACGTAAAGTTCCCAGATATTATTACACCGGAACAAATAAATGCACTAAAGAATATATTGTAAGGAATCTACTTCATTTTGATATAATATTTTAACAAAATAATGTTAACATATTATATTTACGCACTAATGCGCTTAGTGGGTATTTGCGCATCCACAATATATATGGAATTCTCTGTCATAATAATAAATTCTTTACCGACTTTGTAGATTTTTGAAATAGGACTTGTATACTCCTCTTCATTTTTCACTAACAATTTCTCAGGAGTGTCTTTCGAACCAGATGCATCTTTTACACCGATTAATACAGTACGCTCAATGGACTCTGTCCAATAATCCATCATAATCGGTTTATCGTCGACAATTGAAAGTTTTGCAGCATGTTGCAATGTAGTTGTTTCAGGTAATCTATAACCATTGGACGGTTCGCTATTGTTGTTAGAAGTATCAGCAGGCATATTTAATATGATTATATTTTTATAATAAGTGAATACTTTAAATACTTATTATAAAAATGTATTTTTGATATATATACCAAAAATAAATATGAATGACATAATTACAAATATTACATTCATCACTCCCGAACAAGTTATTGACAATTATATGCTCATTTTTCGTGAATATATTGATGCGTTTTGTAAAATTTCGGTAAATATTCCTCCACCGCATTATGATTGTATGTTTTATGTGGGTATAAATGTAATAAATAAGGTATATGTGTTTACCTTAATGAAGTATAATACTCTACAACGAGCTAATTATTATGCACAAAAAGCATATGTATATTTTATCGAATATATGGAACAAATTCATGAACATGAATTATCCCATGCTATAAACCACAATGATGCTATATTATTTATATACAATAAGACGATTTTTGAAATGAATGAAACATCTCCCTCATCTCTTTCAACACACGATAAAATGCGCAATATATTTTCCCTTCAACCCAACAATCAAACATTACCAAACATAGAAGAATGTATGAACGCATTACAACACATTCATAAGTATATCAACTGTATATTGTATTGGGAAAATACGATGATTTCAACAGTTGAACGTATAAATATATGTAAGCACTTACTATTATCCATTATAAAACACACTGACCATATTGCGATTACTCAAAGATATTTAGAATATATTCGAAATATAACAAACATGTCATTTAGTGAATATTATAATTTTTTAACGGAAGTGAATACGTTATTTGAAACAACTTTATTACGGCGTGTGAACCAGATAGGGGAAATAATCATTGCAAAGTGTTACGTAGAACGAGATATATTATGTAAAAAAATTAAAGATAATAACATGAAAGAATTAGTACATTGGTTGTATGACAATAATAACGATTGAATTATAGTCATTATTTACATTATTGAACCGTTAAAATGTACAGATTATGTTGCTTAACTACACCTTGACACAATATGGTTGTTATAATATTCTGGTGTCATTGAGATTTGTTTTTTTCGTAACTTGGTTTTTTTTTCGCGAACTAATGCATTATCTGTTTCTACGCGCACTTCATGGTATTCATCACGTAGTATTTGCTTAATAAAATCAAATACATAATATAGTATATTTTCTGTACAATTACCAACGATTAAACAACTACCTGTTCGAAAAATCATAAACGAAATTTCGATGTATTGTTTTGCATCACATAATTCCGACATTTTTAACGTTCTATCTTCTTTAACTGGCTGACCTGTTTGTTTTGTCTTGTCAAACCCAAATTCAGTATTAAAGTAGAATTTGCATTTTACACCTGGATAACTACATGGGTCATAGGCAGTTTCTATCCGGTATTTATTCCCTCGCAATATAGAATACAATCGGTCACGATTTATATAATACCCGCAATTGAAATTTGAATTTATCAACACATTGTCTTCTTTTTCGGTGTCCACGTAGAAACATGGATTCTTTATATATGGAGATAATAGCTCAAGTAATTTGTCTTTTACGGTAGATAATATTTTAACATTTAAAATACCGGGGATTTCTAATTTGCCTGTATTAAATACTTTTATATGAATCTCACGATACATGCCTTCAAACTTGAATCGTATAATAATTGCAAAACAGTTATAAAATGCATTTTTCACTTTGCCTCGACAATTCATTATATCCTTTTTTGACATGCCTATGGTGATTTTACGTTCATCTTTATACTTAATACGTCGAGCTGTCGGGTTATTTATCTGTTTAATGACATTTTCGGTGAAATAATTAATATTGTCCAATTTGCGTCGATATTCTTCATATTCTTCCTGAGTATTACATACAATTTTCATTTGTTTCTTTACAATTCCATCGCGTGGTATACCATATTCAATTACCGGTAAACTCCAAAATACGGTAGCAATATCAATTGGTTGGTTCAAAAATAATACTTTTGTTTTGGTGGATATATACAAGTCATCACACACTGGCATGTTTGTTTCTGTAGATGGTTCTCCCATATAACAATCTGCATCGTTAATCTCGATTTCTCCTCCATCTATAAACGAATTCCACTCATCATCGATTGACATCATTTTAGATAATTATATGTAATTAAAATCACGTATAATGTTATATCAATTTTTCAGCATTCAAACATTTGTGTAACGGATGAATAAACCAGACATAACATATATGACTGCTCTTAAATTACAGATTTGATATAATGTATTGTATTTGTGCTATTTGTGTCAACCGTATGTAACATGACCTCAATGTTAGTTAAATATTTTAAATTTATTTTTTCGGGATGATTTCGCATTACATAATTAAAATAATCTTTTATGATTGATTTCTTGTCAATATTATATTGAATGCTTACTTGCTGTATATATTCGTGTAAATCATCATTCGATTGTCCTTCTATGATTTCATGCATTTTATTCCATGTACTAGTTGTAATAATATTTGTCTGTATACATTTGTAATCTTGGTGCAACTGAATGAAATTAATCATGCTACGAATGTCGGAATGATGCATTCGTTGTATTTGTTCAATCGTTTCAATATTAATTTCTAAATTTTCACTTTTAACAATATGTTCAATAAAACGGCGTATATCATGTTGCGGTAACTGGTTGAAACGCACACATATAAACTCATTTTGTAGGGATTCATCCACCTTACTAATATAATTACATATTAAACAATATCGAACGTTATATGACGTAGTTTGCAACAAATATTTTAATGCATGTTGAGCATTTTTTGTCATATAATCCACTTCGTCCAATATAACAAACTTTAACCCGTTGTTAAAGAAATTACTTGATTTTACAAATTGATATATTTGATTACGTATAATATCTATTCCTCGTTCGTCGGATGCGTTTAAATGAATTACTGACCCTTTACTTGTTGGATTGTAACGTTTATTATACTCGTTAATTAAATTCATGATGGTTGTTGTCTTTCCTGTACCAGGGGGTCCATAAAACATTAAATTTGGAAAATAACCAGTGATTAATACATTATCAAAAATGATACGATTTGATTTATCTAATACAATATCGTCGAATTTGGTGGGCCTATATTTTTCCACCCATGGAATATTTTCGTTTGTATGCATTTTATTTGGATATAATGTTTAAAACACGTAATTTTTATATTGTTCTTTGCATTATTATGACTTGTAATAAAATTGATTTCGTTAAATTACATATAATTATGTACATTCTTAATATACACGACAATGAGTCGCGCACGTTTAGACATTTACATTGGACCTATGTTTTCCGGAAAAACATCCAAACTAGTGGATATATATGAAGAATGTATTGCTAAACATGCGAATGTCGTTGCTATCAACTATATTGATGATACACGATATCATGCATCCTTATTATCTACTCATGATAAGCGTATGATTCCATGTGTACAATGTAAACAGTTAGACGAAATTGCCTATTTACCACAAATTATCAATAATGATGTCATTTTAATTAATGAGGGGCAGTTTTTCAATGATATTTATGAAACCGTCTTATCCTTGGTAGAAACGTATAATAAACATGTAGTGATTTGCGGTTTGGATGGTGATTTTAAACGAACTAAGTTTGGTAAATTATTTGAACTAATACCACATTGTGATTCGGTTATCAAATTATGTTCAATATGTACGTGTGGTCAACCCGCTATATTTTCGCATAGAACATCGGCGGAAGAACAACAAGTGGTGATTGGCGCAGACAATTATTTACCTATGTGTAGACTATGTTATAAAAATGCAACTTCAAATAAATCGTCAGGCGTTGATGCAAAAACTGCAAGTAATGAGATATATTTATCGTAAATCTATTTTATCAAATGATATAAACATTTTTTTTATTTAATAATAAAATGAACGTGAACACTGATCATTCAAGCATGGAAGATGTGAAACGGAAAAGAGGACGCAAAAAGAAAGAACAGTCAGCGATTGTTTGCGATACTACTACTGAATCTATTGAACCTACCGATAAACTTCCAAAGAAACGTGGACGAAAACCAAAGGGGGGGAAACTAATTGCGGCACCGGTCATTGATAATAATGATAGAATGAGTCTAGCAAATATCATATTACATCTCAAATGTTCATTAGATGATTTAAATTATAATGATTGTAAAGAACAACATATTATACGTGACCCAAATGATTATGTTCCAGAACCTCCGCCGAATATCATGGCATATGTTCCAACTGCTGCTTCTCATTTTTCAAACTTCGACACCATTCATATTCCAGAAATGCAAACAGCATATAAAGAAAACATTCAATCCAATGAACATATTAACACGCAAGAATGTCCTAAGTGTAAATATAAACAGGGTGCCGTGGATGACGATACTCATATTAATATGAAAGATGTTCAAACTAAACTAAAACAAATTAAACTTAATTTGTATCACAACAATAATCCGGATAAAAAATCGGCATGTTTTTGGTGTACATATGACTATGATAATCCATCTTGTTATATTCCAAAATATGAAGCGGATGGAGAATTATGTGGATATGGGTCTTTTTGCCGACCGGAATGTGCAGTTGCCTATTTATTAAAAGAAAATATAGATGATTCCATTAAATTTGAACGCTATCATTTATTAAATAAACTATACAGCGCGGTTTATGATTTTAAAAAAAATATTAAACCTGCGCCTGACCCACATTATGTACTCGATAAGTTTTATGGTAATCTTAGCATACAAGAATATCGTAAATTAATGAAAACAGACCATATGCTACTAGTTATCGATAAACCCATGACTAGAATTTTACCAGAGTTGCATGAAAATACGGATGACATGGAAAATACGGGTATTCATGGTTCAAAGGGCGCCTTATCCAAACAGTCGGGTGTTTATAAAGTAAAACGTCAAAGTGAAAAGCAAAAAGGTCCAAGTAAGAGTGATATCATGAAAGAAAATTTTGGGTTTTAACCCATAGATAATTGCGTTTCTATTATATATTATATATTCATGCATATAATATATGTGGGATCCTCAAGATCAACGTAATTACAATTTACATAAACACAATAGTTTAGGTCAAATATGCAATGATGAGTTTTATAAAGAAATTCAATCGTATGCATCTAACGTGAACTATAAAAGTTTTTTAGAAATTGGCACATGGAATGGGTTAGGTTCTACGAAGGCTTTTGCATCTGGACTTGAAACGCGAAAGGATGAATATGTTTTTTATAGTCTTGAATGTAATAGTGATAAATGTGCCGACGCTGTTAAATTATACAGCTCTAACAATAAAATACATATTTTGAACGAAGTCATATGGAATGAAGAACCTGCCGATTTTTATCAAGTTTTTCCACAAATATTAACGGATTCTAGATATAAACATTGGAATGCTATTGACATTGTTAACATGAAACAGTGTGATTTATTCCTTAATCGACCCAATTTACCGAAAGTATTTGACGTAATACTGTTAGATGGTGGTGAGTTTACTACTTATTATGAATTTCAAATTTTGAAATCTAGGTGCAAAATACTCATGTTGGATGATATTAATACGGATAAATGTAAAAATATAGTTAAAGAAATACTCGCGGATTCAAGCTGGAAAATTATTAAGCAAAATAACGTACGGAATGGATATTTAATTGCTGAAAAAATAATGTAAATTTCCATTATTTATGGATATGTTTTTACAAAAACATATCTATTTACGATTACGTAAAAAAACAGGGCGTCCCCTGGGATTGTTTTCTGTGTTACAGATTTTCGCACAATCTATAGACAAGCTATGAGACCACACTTGGTAAAACTCAACCTTTCTCGGTATTATTGTTTTACCATATTATTGACGAGTAGTACAATCCATACAAATCGCCTGCATCATTTCCATTTAATACTATCCACTGACGAGGAATAACACCTTAAGAAACCCTTATACGTGTTAAACTTGGTCGAGACTATCTTCTTGTCAAACCAGGCAAAGGGAGTGATCAGTTCCACAGAGTGTTCATCCGCATTTCCCCGGTTAAGAGTACTATGCATTTAACAAGTCGACAACAGAGTCATATTAAACTTCCATTACACATATCAATGTCGCTATATGTGTCTAACTTTACAAACCACTATTGAGCCAAGTTAGAAGCTCTCTATTCATTCAATGCTATAAAGTAAATCAATTTTTTACATAATTCGAGTGAAATCATGTTCTCGCGGTAAATGTAAAATACTTATAATGTTTTGCAATAAACACACCAATAACTCGATTAAGACGCATATAAAGTGTGTGGAATTATTTGTTTTATTGGCAACGTTTCCTTTGAATTTGAAATGCATTTGGGTCGTGCTAATTTGTCCGCGGGCAATGACACAGTTTTACTTGTCAAAATGTGTAAAAAAACAGGGCGTCCCCTGGGATTGTTTTCTATGTTACAGATTTTCACACAGTCTACAGACAAGCTATGAGACCACACTAAGGTATCACGTACCCTATATTAAACGAGTAGTACAATCCAAACAAATCGCATGCATCATATCTATTCAACATTATACACTGACAAAGTAAATGTCAAACCGGGCAAAGGGAATGATCAGTTCCACAGAGGGTTTATCCCGCATAAGCTCCGCTAGGAACTCATGCGTTTTAACAAGTCGTCAACATAGTCACATTGAGTTTCAATTACACATATCAATGTCGCTATATGTGTCTAACTTTACAAAATCCACTATTTGAGCCAAGTTAGAAGCTCTCTATTCATTCAATGCTATAAAGTAAATCAATTTTTTACATTTTGTTACAATTTGGACCTAAATATACAGGAATATTTGTAATATTGAGATAATAATGAAAAATAACTGTATTTTTGATTATTTTATATCAGGTTCTCGATTATAATAAAAAATGACAGAAATTCACGACATTTTTGGTTGTTTTATCTCTTATGTGTTTGTTTATTTTACAGTAATGTTCATAGCAATTTTATGACGACACATCGGGCAAGACACACACGTTTTTACCTTATATTCACTATTATCCCAATAATGAAATTGGTCGTCGCTCTTTTCGATAAAAGTAATCCAGCACTTTTTACAAAAGGAATGCTTACACTCCGTCGTTACCTTATCTTCAACTTTTACCCAAGATGAAACGTTGTACACCCATTTGTATGATGTTGTAGTACATTCTAAACAAATAGGACAGTCGTCGTCTTCCGTCGCTACAGGTTTGGTTTGATACAAGTCGCGCACTTGCTGAAAACCCTCCCACCTTCTAACAAGCTCTTTAATAAGTTGCGATTTTGAAAGCGAGAGGTCGACCGGACGTAATCTAAATTTGCGGTTGTAGTGTTGCGTGTTTTTCTCACGCCAGTCATGAACCACCCCCTCATATGCTGCGTAATGATACGCAATATATCGTAACTCATTTGCAGCAAGATGTTCAAAGTTAGGACATCCACCGTCCATTAGAAAGCACCAACCATTGTCGAGTGACTTACGCTTACCATTGAAGTTGCTATTACAGTTATCCATGTGATGAGATAGACTGTTGCAAAACACACATCTTACTCTTACTGCTGCACGTTTATTCATTGTAAATGGACTAATAGCCAATGTGTTAGATACAATTACTTATACTAACAAAGAATTCAATTTTTTACATATTTTGTTCAATATACTCTTATTATATTTTATTCAAATGTGAAATGCTTATAATATTCGTGCAATAAAAAACAGGGCGTCCCCTGGGATTGTTTTCTGCGTTACAGATTTTCGCACAGTCTACAGACAAGCTATGAGACCACACTTGATAAAACTCAACCTATATGATATTTTGTTTTACCCCTTTTGACGATTAGTACAATCCATACAAATCGCCTGCATCATTTCCATTTAATACTATCCACTGACGAGGAATAACTATTTAAGGACTCCTTAAATATATTAAACTTGGTCGAGACTATCTTCTTGTCAAACCAGGCAAAGGGAGTGATCAGTTCCACAGAGTGTTCATCCGCATTTCCCCGGTTAAGAGTACTATGCATTTAACAAGTCGACAACAGAGTCATAT
>Ga0222714_10006294_pt1 | contig 11109 bp, 10 predicted proteins | sample C33_3DmetaG_FD_165048 | JGI IMG/M metagenome (GOLD analysis project Ga0222714, IMG submission 165048) | Estuarine water microbial communities from San Francisco Bay, California, United States - C33_3D | ecosystem: Environmental > Aquatic > Marine > Unclassified | place: USA: California... | reverse complement strand
GAGCTGGATGGGTTCCATCTGTTGTGTCAATCACAATGACCGTGATGTTGTCTCGGCCGCCATTGCGTTTTGCCAGAGCCACTAGCGCCGCTGCAGTTTCTTGCGGCGGCATTCCTTGCTGCACGAGTTCGGCGATATCAGACTTTGTCACTTCGTCAACAAGCCCATCACTGCAGAGGACAAATCGGTCACCAGAGACAAGCGGGATCAGCCACGAGTCAACTGCAACGCGCTCATCAATGCCTAAGGCGCGTGTCACGATGTTGCGACGAGGGTGCGTGTGGGCTTCATCTTCGGTGATCAAGCCTTCTGAAACCAACTCTTGAACATACGAGTGATCAACAGTGAGTTGGCGAAATTGCCCCGCACGTGCGAGATAAATACGCGAGTCACCCACGTTGGCGAGCGAAATCTGTGGCACAGACTCGTTGTTGCGCGGCGCTACAAGACCAAGTGCACACAGTGTGGTGCCCATGCCGCGACGCCCAGTATCTTCTGCAGCAGAAGAGTGGATGGTGTGGTTGATATCGCTGATGGATTTGACAAACCATTCAGGAGTCAACTGCTGGCCGATTGATTTTTCATGAAGCAACGATGTGGCAAGGGCAGAGGCAACCTCACCGGCATTGTGGCCACCCATCCCATCGGCAACAGCAAAGATATTGTCACCGATCAGAAACGAGTCTTCGTTTTGCGCTCGAACATTGCCGGTGTCGGTAGCGACACCATAGGTCAACTGCATTGATTGACCAGTCGGAAGCAAAGCGCCACAATCACTCGAAACGAACGTCAACAGACCCGAGTGAGACCACATCGCCGCGCGTGAGTGGTGTGGCCTCAACAATGAGTGCACCATTGATGCGCGTTCCGTTGGTGCTGCCGCGATCATCGGCGTACCACATACCATTTTTCAATCGCAGTTCGGCATGCACTCGGCTGACGTTGTGGTCATCAATGACGATGTCACATGTTGTCTGCCGGCCAATCGTGTATCGGTGCGAAGAGAGCTCGATGAGTTCACCAGAGGGCAATTCGACGCGGTGAGCCTCGCTTGGAGTTTCGGAGGCAGTAGGAACAACAGGGACAACAGAAACGGCATGTGCGGTAACTTCACAGTTGTTCGACTTAATTCGCTCATCGTGGTCAATGTGAATGGTTGGTTCACCCGTCAATGTGTAGCCCTCAAACTCAGCGTGATTGGTTACCGCTTGACGTAATTCATGAAGCAGTGGTTTGAGGGTTGGGGAAACCAGTTCAAGATCGCTGGGATTTAACAAAATCGAATACGAAGAAGCAACGACCCCGTTGTTGGTCAGAGCCTGTTCGTCCATGGCTGCTACAAGGCGCCTACCAATAGTGATTGGCCGAATTCCGCGCCTTCGGGCGATCGCAAACACCTCTACATTCTAAGCGTTAGATCGCGAGTAGGGGTCTGACTCGAGATATCTACCCCACCGTCGTTGTAAGACATGTTGATCGGATTCGACCACAGTGCCTCCGCGCGTCCGAGCACCAAAGTGATACACGGATGCCTCTGGGGTCCATGCAACGACCAGTTTTTCCATTTGCAGTTTGAGACAAAAGTCGACATCTGCATACGAATACGTATATTGCTCACAGAATCCGCCAACACGATGAAAGTGTTTGAGGGCAAATGCCATACACGAACCACTGACTGCGGACACGGTGCGCGGTACCGCATGAATTCCCATCCAACCTTCATCCAAAGACGAGTTTCCTTGTGAGATGTGGTGGACTCCATTGTCAAAACGAATTCCAGCACTCGAGATGCGGCCATCTTCCATTAAAGACATCGGGCCAATAGCCCCTAGCTGTGGAAACTGAAACTGACCTGTTAACTGCTCGAGCCAATCAGGGTTACAGATTTGGGTGTCGTCATCAAGAATCACGATGTACTCACCCTGCGATGCAAGCACACCCGAATTCCATTTTGCTGCAATGTTAAATGGTTCGTAAAAATCGACATACGAAATGTTGTGTGCTACAGGAAGATCAAACGGGTAGACCATTGATCCATCGGCATTCACATCCCGCACGATCACAATGTCAAATGTGGGATATGTCGTATGAGCAAGGATCTGTTCAACCGTGTGTTCAATCATGCACACGGTTGCACCCCAGATTCGAGATCGGTTGCCGCGGGTGGGTATCACAATGCTGACATGGGGTACATCGCCGTGTTCTGGAACTGAAAAGCGATGTTGATAGCTACCAGGAGTGAGTTTCTCTACTGTTGCAATAACACCAGAGCGCTGAAAGTGGCTTTCTACGGCTCGTTTGCCAGCATCGTAGGCGTATGGTTTCGCGTGAATATCACCTGCTGCCGAACCAGGAACCACGCGCCAGTGGTACAACACGCCTGGGATGTGAGCAACCTTTCGTGCGCGTTCAGTTGCGCGCAGAATGAGATCAAAGTCCTGCGAGCCATCAAATCCCGTGCGAAATCCACCGATTTCATCAAGAAGCGAACTGCGAAACACCGAAAAGTGACAGCAGTAGTTCTGGCTACGTAAACGAAGCGCATCAAACTGTGGTTTGCGAAACACATCGTAATGACGGCCTTGTGTATCAATCTTGTCTTCGTCGGTATAGACATAGTCAATTTCGTCATCTGTTCGCAACTCTTCGTCAATTCGTCGGAGTGCTCGAATAGCCAGTTCATCATCATGATCAAGCAGAGCAACAAAATCTCCGGTAGCCATGTCGAGGCCATCTTGTGAGGCCACAACAATTCCGCCATTTGATGTGCGATGCATCACTCGCACACGTGCATCTTTCGCGGCTAGGCGATCCAACATTCGTGCAACGTGGGGTTCAGTAGAACAGTCATTGACAATGCACCATTCCCAGTCCGCAAATGTTTGTTTGCGGACTGATCGAATACACGCGCTCAATGCTTTGGCCGGAGGGTTGTACACCGGTGTGACAATGCTGAATCGCGGCATCAATTTTTTCGCAGTACCCGTTTTGCGATTCTCACTGGCAGCATGACGAATTTGCCAACTTTCCAGGTAGGCGTTTGTATGATCGTTGCTCGACCCAATTCACGACCAGACTGTTGGGCGTGTCTTACATCGCGATTGAGTTTTACCCGCAACTCGCCAAGTTCAGCACTCATGCCATACACCGCATCACGAGAAGCCAAAACCTCACGTTTCATTTCAGCAACGCGATTGACGCCCTGCTGTTGTCGCAACATTCCGATTTCGGTCAAGAGACGCTCTCGTGACGCATCTCGCAAGTCGGCGAGCGAGTCGTAGTCACTGTTTGGATCCGACATCAAACAAATACTACACGTGATTATTTTGCAGTTGTTGGTGCGTTGAATTGCCGTTGGTAAGGTAAACCATCCATTCGGGCGAGTGGCGAAATGGCAGACGCGCTGGCTTCAGGTGCCAGTGTTCGCAAGGACGTGGGGGTTCAAGTCCCCCCTCGCCCACAACGAGAGATTGGTAAGGTTTTCATCGTCGTGCACGCATTTACCGAACTCATCGAATCCCGCAACCTGCTGTGGAATCTCACACTTCGCGAACTGCGCTCAAAGTATCGGCGTTCGTTTTTGGGCTGGGCCTGGTCACTGCTCAATCCGCTGTCCAATATTTTGATCTATTCGTTCGTCTTTGGCGTGGTCTTCGGAGCAACTGCGCCAATTGGTGAGCCATCCGGACTCAATGTGTATGCGTTGTACTTGATGTGCGGAATCTTGCCGTGGGGCTTTTTTGCACTTGTCACCAATCTTGGAATGAATGCGCTGTTAAGTAACGCATCTCTGGTTCGCAAAGTGTCGTTTGCGCGCGAGACACTGGTGATTTCTCAGGTGATATTCAGTTTTGTCCAGTGGTCAATTGAAATGCTGTTGCTTGCAGTGATTTTGATCTTCGCGGGAAGTCCCATTATTGCGTGGTTGCCTGTGGTCATTCTGGTCATGTTGAGCCTTGCAATCTATGGAGCAGGTTTTGCTATGGCACTTGCGGCGGCAGCGGTGTTCTTTCGCGATTTGCGGTACTTATGGACAATTTTGCTGCAGGTGATGTTTTTTGCAACGCCAATCATTTACACACCAGATCGCTTGGAGGGAAAGCTTCCGGGTGTTGTTGAGTTCATGTTGAAGTGGAACCCGATGGCGGTGTTTATTCAAACATTTCGTCACATGTTGTACGGCGGTGGCTCGCCTCATTGGGGCGAGCTGCTCTATGTGGTGGTGGTGTCAATCGCTGTGTTTTTTGCAGGCTGGGCAGTGTTTTCTCGCCTGTCGCGACGAGTGGCTGAAGAACTGTAAACGCGCTATTGCACCGTCCACGTTGACGGTATGGAGACAACGCCGCTTTCAAACAGATGCTCTTGATGCACATCAAAACGCACCCAGTTTTGGCAGTGGTCGTATTCAGTAGTGCCCGTCGAGTCGGTACAGGTTGCCGAGATGTAATAGGTGCCTTCTAGCAATGGCACATGATCAATTGCAATGCTCATGGTTGATGGCTCGGCGAGCGCACGAATGGGTGGTCGTGCGGTTTGTGATGTGGTTGACCAGACGGTCTCGCCACCGATTTTGGCAATCGATACTGTGATGAGTGGTGACACGAGTCGTGTTTGTGGGGTAATCGAAATTTCGATACTTGCCGCATCACGAGTGTTGATGCGCTCAACGGCATGACCATTTGCGTTCAATAGCCGAATGTTGTTGAAGTGTGCTTCGCCCGTACCCCAGCGCTCACGAAAATCAGCATCTCTTTCGGTGTGGGTCGCATAACTTTCACCGGTGTAGGCAGCAATGACATCAGCAGATGGCCCCCGCATCTTCAAGACGCCTTTTTCCAACCAAATCACCTCTTGGCACATGTTTTGCATACTGGCAAGCGAGTGGCTGACAACGATGATGGTTTTTCCATCGCGTCTAAATTCCTCAATCTTTTCCGAGCTTTTACGTTGAAAGGCTTGATCGCCTACTCCAAGCACTTCGTCAATGAGCAACACTTCGGGTTCGACGTGGGTGGCAATAGAAAAACCAAGCCGCACTGTCATACCTGACGAAAAGTTCTTAACCGGGGTATCGATAAAGCGTTCTAAGCCAGCGAATTCGACAATGCTGTCAAATTGTTGGGTGATGTCTTTATGTGACATACCCAAGATCGCACCATTTAAAAAGACGTTCTCACGGCCAGACAGTTCGGGATGGAAGCCAGCACCAAGTTCCAATAATCCCGCAATTTTTCCACGCACAGCAATACGGCCGCGCTCGGGTCGGTAAATACCCATCAGGCACTTCAACATGGTGCTTTTTCCTGAACCATTTGAACCGATGATGCCGAATGTCGCGCTTTGCTCTACCTCGAAAGAAACATCATTGAGCGCCCAAAACTCTTCATAGCGTGCGCGTCGGCCGCGAAGGAATGCCGCTTTGATGTACCGGTTGCGCTCACGGTAGAGTCGAAAGTTTTTTGATACCGAATCAACGGTAATCACTGGTGTAGACATGTGTTTCTATTTTAGCGAGCGTTTGATGCCGAGATGCGGTTGCGCATCTGTATCAGTTGAGCGCGAAGGTTTGCTGGCAGAACTTTTGCATCCCAATTCACAACGAGTGAGTCTGCATGGGCAAGGTAATACTCGCGTTCCTCATCATGCACCGATGAGTTCTCATACCACGGCAAGTGACGCGCACTGTATGGCGGAGCAGTTCGAAGCGAGCGGTGATTGAGGTGGCCTTCACCAGGCCGGTACATCGCAAATGTGGTGTCGATGGGTGAAAAATATAAGCCAGGGAATCGTTCGTTTCTCCACCACTGGGTTTCCCACTTCACTACCGCATCAGCGTGTACATAATGCGACGGCAAGTCATCAATGCGCAATGAAAAACCAACCTTGTCGATGTCGCGATGAGTATTCAACGCGCGTTCAAACACATCAAATACATCGCTTGGGCAGTCGTCGCTTGGCACGACATCGGGATCGGTGACGATGAAGGGTGTGTTGTGGCCAAGTTCAAACACAAGCCCACTAAGCCAAGGGGCTCGGTGGCCAAGATTGATGTCGTTGTAGCGCACGTGGTGCGGTGATGACTTGAGATAGTCAAGAAGTGGTGGATAAGTACTGGCGTTGTCGCACAACCAAATATTTTCTTGGCCTTGGGCTTCCAACCATGCCACAAGAAGTTTGAGGTGGCTGACGCGATCGCGAACGTTGATGATGATCGGGTATTGCTTCATTGTGCGGGTGGAGTCTTTTCCTTGAGAAAAGGAACAAATCGAATAAAGCGATTACCCACTCGATACGCGCGCGATGTTTCAACTTCGGCCACCCGACTGCGCAGTCGATCACGTTGATCGGTCATTGCGGCATAGATCACCCCAAGGTGCTCTAATTCGGTTGTCACTGCAGCGAGCGAGCCTTCAAGGTCGTTGCGCTGTTGAACGACTGTTTCAAATCCATCTCGAATGGTGGAAAGCTCTCGCTGGATTTTGACCAGTTCAGCGATTTTGCTTTCGGTATACATGCTGATTTGCTCGTTCTTCATTCGCAAACCATGCGCTTCAGCGAGCAACTCTTTGATTAACTCGTCTCGGTCGTCGCTCTCAGTTGACACGCTTTCAGCATACCCATGTCCCAAACGGCTGTAACTGAAGGGATTTTTCGGCGAAGTAGATTGTGGTGTAGTGCAAATACAACAAGGCAGGCAGCAGACAGTATTTCGATGGCTTGAATATGGCTATGTTTCGTGCTTGCTATTTGTGCTTACTCAGGGCCCAGTGTTGTCAATGTGGTTTGAGAGCGAAAAACAGACATCGAAAGTGGCGCTCGCTCCACAACTAGCGACATACATTGCATTCCAAATTCCGGCACTGATGCTTGCTGCGCGACAAAAGTATTCACGAGCAGATATTCAAGGACCACTTGGACTATTCGCGGCGCTGTGTTTGTGGTTTCTTGCTTCGTCAATATGGGCCACCAATGGTCAACACACCGCGGTCGAAGCGGTGTCATTGACAGCAACGTTTATCAGCGGGGTGTATGTTGCAAAGCGGTTTTCTCTTCGCGAGAAACTCGCGCTCATCGTTGTGGCTATGCAACCCGGTCTGATTCTTTCGCGTTTTGCAATTGCTCAAGATTGGGACAATGCACGAAGCATTGAAGGTTTCTGGGTAGGAATTTATTTTAACCGCAACTCGTTAGCACCTGTGGCAATGGTGAGCGTGATTGCGGCTGCGTCATTGTTCGTCATGGTGCTGCGCAGCAAAGAACAATCTTTTCGAGCAATCAAACTTTTTGTACTTGTAGACGTCGTGATTTTTGGTTTGGTTATGGCGGTTCGTACAGAGTCGAATACACCATTTGGTGGACTCATTGCCTTCAGCGCGGTAGTTGCCTTCTGGCAATTGTTTCGACTACAGATCTTGCAGCGATATGCAATCGCCACGTTTGTGGCTGCAGTAGCCGTGGTGTCATGGCTTGCCATTGCATTTCAATCAACGATTCTTCGGCTGTTTGGTGAAACCGTGTCGTTTAATGGCCGAAGTGAAATCTGGAAGTACAGCTGGAATGGTTTCCTAGAACGCCCGTTTGCGGGATGGGGCTGGTTGTCGGCGTGGCGCTCGTGGGCATTTATGCGCATGGATCTGTGGTGGACGGTGGAAGGGGTTACCTGGTCACACAATGCGTATCTCGATTTACTTCTTGGTGGTGGGGTTGTGGCCGTGGCGATATTTGTTGGTGCCGTGCTGTGGGCAACGTATCGCGTTGCACCGATTGGTTCTACGTCAGTTTTTGATGCATGGCCGATTGCCTACATGTATTTCTTTTTGGCAATGGCCACTCAGGAGAGCTTTATCATTGGAAACCACTTTCTGTGGCTCATTTTTATCTCGGTATCGGTGGCTTCTACGAAGAAGCAAGATCAATCATTGACTGACGTGCATCAATAGGCAGTGCTTGCACTGCTGCTGTGGTAATCGGCGGCACAACAACATGAGAGATCAGGGGATGCGCAGGTCGAACATCGGTTTCACCGTCTCCAAACAATTCCTCGTGAACCTTCTCGCCTGCGCGAAGGCCAACGATTTCAATGTCGATGGCCTTTCCAGAGTTGGCTACCAGTTGTTTTGCAACGTCAAATATGCTCACGGGAGTACCCATGTCTAAGACCAGTGCTTCACCTGATTTGCCGATTGCACCAGCCTGAATGACAAGTTGAACCGCCTCGGAGATGGTCATGAAATAGCGGGTTACGCCGCGATGCGTCACGGTTAGTGGCCCACCATTGGCAATTTGATCGCGAAACGAAGTCAATACGCTTCCTCGGGAACCAAGTACATTGCCGAACCGCACCGACATGTACTTGCCTGTAGAAACGGTGTTTCCAAACTGTGCAGTGATGCGTTCGGCAATGCGCTTTGAGTATCCAAGAACGCTAATGGGGTTTGCTGCTTTGTCGGTTGAAATATTGACAAACACTCCGACACCGACTTCTGCTGCAGCTTCCAACAGCGTCAATGTTCCCGTCACGTTTGTTTGAAACGCTTCGGATGGGTATGTCTCGAGTAGCGGAAGGTGCTTCAGTGCGGCCGCATGGAAAACAACTTCAGGCTTGCGTGAAGCGAAAATGCTTCTAATGGTTTCTTTATCTCGGATATCTGCCAACACAGTTTGCGGAGTGTTCAACAGTGCGCGACCATGAATTGAGAGCTGGACTTCGTGAAGGGCGCTTTCGTCACGGTCCAACATGATGAGTTCTGCAGGATTAAATCGTGCAAGTTGACGACACAGCTCGCTTCCGATACTTCCACCGGCTCCAGTTACCAGCACTCGTCGGTTGACCAAGTAATCGGAAATCTGTTGCAAGTCGATCACGATCTTTCGGCGGCCAAGCAAGTCTTCATCTGTGAGGTCGCGAATATCACTTGTATCAAGTGGTCGCTCGTTAAGGTTTTGTACCGCGGGAAGCACCTTTACATCCATGGACAATGTGCGTGCGCGCTCGCTGATGTCGCTGATGAGTTGACTATCAGCCGATGGGATGGCAATGAGTAACGTTGTTGCACCGGTGTGTGCGCGCGCTGTGGCCATTTGGTCGCGCCCACCCAGAACAGGAACACCAGAAATGCTCAGGCGATGGGTGTCGGGATTGTCATCAAGAAACCCGACAGGAAGGTATGGGGACAGCGGGTTGCGCATCAAGGTGTTGACCATTTGAATGCCGCCTTCGCCGGCGCCATAGACCAAAATTTTTGCTGCAGTTTGTGCGGTTGGGCGACGCAACTGCTCGCGAACGAGACGCCATAAGTATCTGCTTGCCGCAACAAAACACAGTCCTGCAAATCCTGCCAAGACGATAACGCTGCGTGGGAATGGGTTCAATGAATCATCAAAGAACCTCAGGAACATGAGAATTGCTGTCGTTATTGCAGTAGCAACAACCAATCCTCCGACTTCATCAAAACTGCCATAGCGCCACCGTCGACGGTAGATGCCAACGACATAGCCCACGACAGCATGAACAACCAGTACAAATGGAATTACTCGAATAACAGAGGACTGTGTTGCCCCAAATGGATCATGATGACCTTGGTATTCAAAGCGCGCGTACGACGCAGTAATCGCTGTGAGTGACCAAATGGCCATATCAATTACGAATTGAAGCAATGAACTCAAGACCACAAATCGTTGAGAGTTAATCAATCGTTCTGCAACACCCCGCGTGCGTCCCACTGCAATACCCATCAGAAATCAGCTTTTCAATCCGTGAGAATTACGCCAAGGACGGTTTTTTGTGCACTCTCGATGACCGAAACGGTATCAATCACATCGGTAATTGTTGTGTGATTCATCGTTGCAACTACAACAACTCCACCATTAATTCCTAGCAAACTTTTCGCATCGGTTGACATGACATCATCATGATGTGAAACCACAACTCCGAGTGGGCTGCAAACTTCATTGATCTGATTCGCAAGAACAGCATCATTATGTGAAGAAGTTGCAGGAATAAACACAACAGATGAAGTTCCATGCTGTTGTGCACGTGCAACGATTGCGGCTGCCGCATGCTGCCTAGATGTTAGATCAGATACAACACTTCCAATAACGCTCTGTAAACCAAGATGTTTAGAAAGTTGGCGTTGTGAACGAATTCGTTTATCAATAACGGCAAGTTGCAAAGCAATGAGCAAGCCCACAAACGCTCCAGCGCCGAATCCAAAAAGGTACGTTGTGGACTTCACCGTCGTAACTGTTGATCCAATTGGTACATACTCGGTTGAGAGCAATGCAAGCTGGCCGCCAATGAGCAACTTTGAAGCCTTGAGCGCTTCAATTTTCTCCAGGTTTTCAGGAGTCGAAAGCGGTATCGCTTCGAGCAGACTCTGTAATCGTTCTATGCCGGAGACAATGCTCTCTTTGCGCAGTTCTGTTAATCGCTGCTCGTACTCGTCTAAAACAATATTGCAATTATTGGGAGAGGCATCAACACACATCAATGTGTAGATAGGGGTTCCAACAGAAAGGAACGTGAACTTTGTTTTTCCATCGCCCTCAAGCGTGTCTAACAATGAAAACCTCTGTTCGGTTCGTGACAAACTTACATTGAGGTCGAGGCCGGTCTTTTCTGCAATCTGTTGTTTTATCGCTGGTTGTTGCACCTGGATCAATTGATGAGAAAAACTTGGAAATGGACTGACAGTCACAGGGTCAATGCCAACTAGAGAAAGCATTGCGGTCTCATCGCGCGATTCATAGGTTCGGTTGACTTCGGTGAGTGCAGGAGTAGTGGAAAGATCGCTTTCTTGCGACCACATCACCAATGTTCCGACAAGGGCCGCAATCAGCACGATCCACCATCGCGAGATAATGCCTCGTGCTACTGGAACAAGTTCCACTTCCTCTACTTCGCGATTTAATATTCCCATTGCAAATCAGCCTACCAGCGCAGGTTTATGGCCTATTCCATAGTCATATGTAGGTGCAACCAATTGGCCACCTATTCGTGTCACCATGGTTGAGATGAACAAGAAGCCCCTCGGACCAGTTGATGATCTTGCGCGTGTGTTGTCGTATGCAGACGCGGTGGATGAGCACACCGCAATTCATGAAGTCGCA
>Ga0222714_10006291_pt1 | contig 11112 bp, 10 predicted proteins | sample C33_3DmetaG_FD_165048 | JGI IMG/M metagenome (GOLD analysis project Ga0222714, IMG submission 165048) | Estuarine water microbial communities from San Francisco Bay, California, United States - C33_3D | ecosystem: Environmental > Aquatic > Marine > Unclassified | place: USA: California... | reverse complement strand
CAACGAATGGCTTGCAGCACATGGGTTTGAAGGTACACGCATGAATTCGCGCACCCCGGATCGAAGAGGCGATTGGGAAAAATACGGCTGGGGGCAAACCACACCTCGCGAAATGGCTCATTTGGTAGAAATGATCCGAAATGGCGAAGCCGTTAGCTCGGCTGCCAGCGAGGAAATGTACCGGGTCATGACACGCATTTTTTGGAACGACGAAGCGCTTTCCCAAATCCCGCCGACCGTTCAGGTGGCCTCCAAACAAGGAGCGGTTAGTGCTTCTAAATCGGAAGTGGTATTGGTAAATGCACCTTCAGGGGACTACCTGTTTTGCATCATCACTAAAAACCAGTCGGATGTACGCTGGGAATACGATAACGCCGGCGCGGTGCTCATACGGGCTGTTTCGAAGCTCTTATGGGACTCGTTTGAGCCCAAAAGACCCTATAGTCCGGCGCCAGGTTCTGATCGGTACGTCGGTCCGTGATTCAGGGCGGATGAACACCTCAATCCCCCTGGGGGGATTTTGGACCCTATTTCAGCAACACCATTTGGCGAGTAAGAACGCTGGTTTCTGTCGCTAGCCGGACCAAGTACGTCCCGGAAGGCATTCCCGTCGCATCAAATACCAGCGAGTGTGTGCCCGCCTCAAGGGTATTCGCATCCAGCAAAATGGCGACTTCTCGTCCAAGGGCATCGCTTACCGAGACCCTCACCCGCATAGAAACCGGAAGCGAGAATTGGATGGTCGTTTGTGGATTGAATGGGTTGGGGTAGGCTGGGTTCAGCGCGACCTGGGCTGGAAGGGAAACTTCATCCTCAGCACTCACATGTTTGCCTGCACAGCTCACGCCGTCCAAACAAACCATGTACACGCCGCCCGGATCGCTATTAATAGCGATGGCTCCGCTTCTTAGATACGGGTAGTTGCTCCAAGTACCATCCCATACACTGGTAATAGTAGCTGGGTGGGAGTCAAAAAAGGCTTTTTCAGATAACTGAGAAGGATTGGAAACGTCCAGCACATGGAGGCCATCGATGTAGTTGGACTGATACATGTAGTTCCCTTTGACGTACATGTTGTGGTCGATACTGGTGTTGGCTGAAAAGAATTCGTCAACCAAAATCGGGTCGTCCAAATCTTGAACATCCCAAACCAGGGTTCGTGTATGTTCGATTGTAACCAGCCTCAATTCATCCAATTCATCGTTTTGGAATAGATATTTTTGATCTTCGCTAAGCCACGATTGGTGAACATATTGAGCGTCTGCGTACGATCCGATTCCCAAATAAACAGGGTTTTCTTTATCGGTTACATCCACAATCGAGATCGCGTTTTCATTCGAGCCTACGCATATTTCCTTGCCTGTATGTTCGGCATCCGGCCCTTTGTACATAACACACTGGGCATCATGGGTATATCCCCTAGAGGTCCTCAAGTCCGAAATACATCCGGCAAATACGGGGTTTTCAGGCGAGCGGATGTCAATCGCATGCAGGCCACGGCCACAGGATTCGCCACCACGAGCTCCGACCGCATAAGCGAAACCCGACTCTTCATTGATTACAATATTGTGCGCAAAATGGAGATTGAAATAGGTCGCGACCGGCAGCAAAACCTGCCGATCACCGGTGTGACCCCTCAAAACACTCAAGTCGATAACCTGCACACCATAAGGCGTTGGGCCGGAATCTGCTTCCGAGACGATGTAGGCGTAATGACCGTACACTTTGACATCCCGCCATGTGCTGCCGTTCGTACCCGCTGTTTTGGGAATCAACGCGATATAGGTTGGATTAGCAGGATCGGTTACGTCGATAACCGAAACGCCATCCCGCCAGCCCGAAAGCACGACCTCAAGATCTGTTTCAGAATCCGACCATCCCCAAATATCGTTTAGGCCCCATGCTTGCCCCATATTTGCAGGTGTCACATGGCTAAGTAACGAAACACCATTACATTCGTGCATTTCACCGGAAGACATGGAAGTCACTTTTCCAGCCACACAAGGCGCCGTTTGAGCCTGCGCCGAAGAAGAAAGAAGGATTATTGCTCCCAAAAAAGCCAGTGGAGCAAGCGATAGAAAGAGGTTTCTCATCAGGGTCGGAGACGGGGCTAACGCGGATTAAAAACGAAAAACAGGCCGGAATATACACTGCTTTCGATATCAGAACCGTCTTTCTAACCACAGGCGCCTCATTTATCTGCATGAATTCCATTTCCATGTACGGTTTTCCCTTACTTTGGCTGTACGTTTTGCCCCTTCAAAATGCTTTTGTACTTCTCCGTAATTAGTATTTGGTGTTTTTCGGAACGGCAACGTAATGGAGGTCCAGACCATGTTTCACACCTCAAAAAGGATGTTTCTCACCATTAGCCTTGTTCTAATGGGAATCGTTTCTTGTTCATCTGAGCAAGAAAAACAACGGGTTACCACCGCCAACACAGGCACCAACGTGGTGATTGTGTTGGGGCATGAAGTCAACGACTATGAGGTTTGGAAACAGTCGTTTGAAAATCGGCAAGCATTACGAGATGAATTTGGCGTTTCCGTGTCGTCCATTTTACACGGCGAAGACACCCCGCAGTTGGTCTGGATCATGGCAACAGCACCCTCTAAAGAGGCCGCTGAAACCTTTTTGGAAGACGTTGGAACGGCCCGAACCATGGAATCCGATGGAGTCGTTGGGGAAGTGTACCGAGCCATCCTGGACAAAGGCTATTCCAGTTCGGTCGACGGCGCTGCCTATCCCGAGCGCATCATCGTTCAACACGCCGTGAAAGACTTTGCCAAATGGAAATCCGTATTTGATGGCCATATCGGTTCCCGCGAACGCATGGGCGTTGTCGATATATTTGTTTCCCATCCTGTCGACGATTCCACCGACGTGCACATGATGTTTGGCGTTACTGACGCTGAAAAAGTGATGGACTACATGACCTCAGATGCACTCCGTATCGCAATGAAACTAAGTGGCGTGGTGGGTGAACCAAAAGCATACTTTGTGCGCGTTGCCGAATAGGTAGCTCATGCATTATGTTGGCTACTCATTCACTAATCAGTAGTCAGCTGTGGCCGCATTTAAACTCGCGCAACTAAAAGTACCTCATGTTTTTGTCCTGCTGACGGGCGTCATCCTGTTCGCAAGCTTGGCAACGTGGATCATTCCGTCCGGGTCTTACGAGCGCCACACCATACAGGTTGGCTCGTTAGAACGAAACGTTATTGTACCCGATAGTTATTCGGAAACCCCCAAAAACTACTCTCTTGAAGGGGTTTTGTTAACTACCGACGCGGAAGGAGCGGCCTCCCCGGTGAGCGCGCAAGGGTTTTTGAGCGCGATTCCACGGGGTATGGAAGCAGCGGCCGATATCATCTTCTTTATTTTTGTGGTCGGTGGTGTTTTTAGTATTCTCCAAAAGAGCGGAGCCATTGTTTCCGGGGTCCACTCCCTATTAATCCGCTTTAGACACTCCGGAACGCTTCTGATTGTGCTCTTGATGACGGCCATCGCCATTGGGGGCTCAACGCTCGGCATGGGGGAAGAATTTATTCCGCTCGTCCCGCTATTTTTGATTGTTTCGAAAGAATTGGGATACGACCGCGTGTTTGGGCTCGCGCTTGTTTTTGTCGCAGCAGAAACGGGCTTTGCGGCCTCTACCACGAATCCGTTTACCGTCAATATTGCGCAAGGCATTGCCGAATTGCCCTTGAATAGCCTGATCGGCTTTCGATCCATCTTTTTGGTGTGTGCCTTGGGGGTGACGTTAACGTATGTGCTTCGCTATGGCGCGCGGGTAAAGGCGGACCGCGCCAACTCCGTGATGCCAGACGATCCGTTTGAGCTGGGTGATTCCCACGACGCTATCCCCGCCTTTTCCGCGCGCCACGGCTGGATTTTGGTGAGTTGCGTGGCCATTTTTGGATTCATTTTGTACGCTGTACAGGCCTACGGGTGGTGGATGGCCGAAATGGGGGGCGGGTTTCTGCTCATGGGCCTTGCAGCGATTGTGATTTCAGGAATGAAACTAAAAGACGCTGCCGGTTCGATGGCCAAGGGAATGGAAGAAATGGTGGTTGCTGCGCTGGTTGTTGGCTTCGCCAGAGGTGTCCAAGTGGTGCTCGACGACGCTATGGTACTCGATACGATCGTGTTTTTCGCCGCCAACGTGTTGCAAAACTTTTCGACATTCGTAGCCGCAGTCGGCATGTTTTTCTTCCAGACCTTCCTCAACTTTTTTATCCCCTCTGGATCTGGTCAAGCCGCCGTCACCATGCCCATTATGGCGCCTCTAGCTGACGTTTTAGGCTTTTCTCGACAGGTCGCTGTTTTTGCGTTCACCTGTGGCGATGGCCTCTCAAACACTATAATCCCAACGTCTGGCATTTTAATGGCCATGCTCGGCCTAGCCGGCATCCCGTACGAAAAGTGGCTCAAGTTTATGGTGCCGCTGTTTTTACGCTTGTCGGCTTTGGCGATCACCTTTTTGATGCTCATGGTTTTTTTGGATATTAAATAACACACGATTATGACGGAAGCCTCCACGTTTATGACGTTTCTGCTGGATTACAGCGTTTCGATTGCGCTCTAAAATGGTCACCATTACCAAAGAAAACCTTTCAACCATCGAGGCCACTTGCTCGTGTGGACACGCGTTTGATAGCGTTTGGATTAGCCCACGTGCCTATCACAAGCCCGTCAAATTTTGGTACGGCATCTTTTGGGGTCATTCAGGCGGAAAACCCGACAAAATAGAATGGGTGTGCCGTCGCTGCCACGACGTTGTGGGGGTTTCAACCGATCCTGAGCACTTATTGCACTATCGCCACGCCTAGGCCAACCAAGAGGGCTTTTGGCCTGTGCCCCTCTAGATAGCCCCTCAGGGGCGCTTTTGTTACCAAATCTTTATCAAATTGTTACCATTTCATATGGTAACACCTAGGTAACATACGTGCGGTACGTTTGCGAGCGTCACCCAGAACTTCTACGCTCTCGCCCCGTGGCTTCCAAGTAGGTTAAAAACGTTAACCGCTTGTTGATTTAAAGTCACCGCGAGACCCTCGAAAACTCGTGAGCACGTTTAAATCCATGACACAAAGCGTTAAAAAGGCGTCATTTTGGGCCGTCTTTACCCTTTTACTATGTACTTTTCAGACCGTCATTGCCCAATCAGGCAGCATAGCCCAGGCAGAAAACACGGCACAGACCAACAGCCGGGCGGAAACGGGAAGTATTGTAGGCACCGTGGTGGACGGTGATTTTGGTGGATCACTGATCGGAGCAACGGTCGTTCTTGACAAAGACGCCATGCGCGGCACAACCACTGATCTAAACGGATATTTTGAACTTCCTAAGCTTCAACCGGGATCGCACGATATACGCATTTCATACATCGGCTACCAGACGCTGTTTGTAACCAATATTGAAGTGGTCGCTGGCGAAAAAACACGTATTGAAGTAACGCTTGAGCCAGAATCCTTCGACCTGGGAGAATTGGTCGTCGAAGCCAGAATGATTCTGAACAACGAATCAACCCTTCTACGGGAGCGCCAAAAAGCGGGCGCCGTGAGCGATGCCATCAGTGCGGAATTCATTAGCCGATCAGGAAGCTCCAACGCGGCCGATGCCATGAATAAGGTTACGGGCGCTTCGGTGGTGGACGGTAAATACGTGTATGTGCGCGGATTAGGAGATCGGTATTCAACCACCCAAATGAACGGCATTGAGCTTCCTTCGTCCGATCCAGATCGGAAAGCGGTTCATTTTGACCTGTTTCCATCGGAAATGCTGGACAACAGCCGCTGTCTCCGGGGATGTGTTCGGTGCTACTTCTAAAATATCGACGGACGATTCGTTTAGGATGGCATATAACAACGCCTGATCGTAACTGGCATCAAAGGGTCTTTTTCCGGACAGCATTTCATAAAAAACAACCCCAAGCGACCATAAATCGGCTGCAGGACCCACCTTTTCGCCCCGAGCCTGCTCGGGGCTCATGTAGGCAACCGTCCCGAGTGTCGATCCCTGTTGCGTTAAATCCGACGAACCAGCCAGTTTTGCGATACCAAAATCAAGAATTTTGACCTCCCCATGATTGGTCAACATGATATTGGCCGGCTTAATGTCGCGATGGACTATTCCAGCTGCATGGGCCCGTGACAATCCCGCCAAGATCTGTTTGGCAACTGAAACCGCCTCTTCCTCTGCGAATGCCCCTTCGGAAAGCCGATATTTTAGCGTTTGTCCTTCATAAAAGGACATCGCAATGTAAACTTGACCTTCATCGGACTCACCAATATGGTAGATCGTGCAAATATTCGCGTGATCTAGAGCCGAAGCCGCTTTTGCTTCTTGGACAAATCTTTTTTTTGCATCGGCATCGTTGTTGGAATGCAGCGGAAGAAATTTCAACGCTACAATGCGGTCCAACTGGGTGTCGAGCGCCTTGTACACCACGCCCATCCCGCCAGCGCCAAGTTGCTCCTGGATTTCGTACGGTCCTATGCGCGTTCCTGTCATGGAAATACTGGTTGGGTGTTACCTGTTAGAATATGGCTTTCAAATTTATCAGCCAACCCTTGTTATCGCTGTCCCCAAAGCGAACGAATTTCAGACTCCACCATAGACGACATCGACTCGTACCCTTCACGCGTTAAGTGAACCCCATCGGTAGTTAATTCCGGACGAAGGCCATTCTGCCCATCCGTCATCGCTGCGAAATAGTCCAGATACCGAAACCCTTCCATCTTGGCCCTTTCTTTTAGCATCTCGTTCAAAAGGGGGATTTTATTGTTGGGTTCTAGGCCTGGTCTCCAGGGATAGTCGAATGCGGGAAGAACCGATGCGATCACGGGAACTATACCATTCGCATGCGCCAATTCAGCCATGGAAATGATGTTGTCGGCTATGGCTCGCAACGTGGTGGGGCCTTGATTTTGGGCGATATCGTTCGTTCCCGCTAGAATAACGACCACTTTGGGACCCAAGTCTATAACGTCTTGGCGAAAACGAATCACCATTTGACCTGTTGTTTGCCCACTAATACCGCGGTTTTGGTACGGTTTCCCTCCAAAAAACTCGGGGAATAATGCAGACCAGCCTTCCGTTATAGAGTCTCCCATGAACACGACTTCGGCCTGTCCGGGTGCCACCGCTTGATTTTCTTCCGTAAACCAGGCAAGGTTCGCCCAATCCTGCGCATTACTTTCAGATTCCATAGAAATTGATAAAAGAAGCAAAACAATAGTTGCCGTTAACGTTTTCATCACGGTACATTTTTTAAGCTGAATTCTTCCGAAAATAACGCTTTTAAATCCTTTTCGGGATTAAATTCCGTTTTCGAGTCTCTTGTGAATTGAGGAAGTGAATCTTGCAACCTATTTCCGCCCTTCATAAAGTGCGCCGGACCTTAGAGCGGCAGACCAACTTGTTTTAGAATATGTCGTGCCGAATAGTGGTGAACCCAACTCTCGCATCATGATCAAACTTAGTCGCGGTTTTGATATTAAACTGCTTGGAAAAGCTGAACATACGTTTTTGCCTGCCAAGCAGCCTACTTTTTTTGCCCTCAAGCCAACAGATGTTATTGGCGTTGGACCGATTCCCAAGCTCGTCGTAGAGGCGGGATCGCGTGTAAAAGCAGGAGAACCTTTGTTTTATGACAAGCTGATGCCTCGTATTCAGTTTTGTTCACCTGTAAGTGGTGTCGTTACCGAAATTCGTCGCGCCGCAAAACGGGCCATTGCCGAAGTGGTCATTGAAGCGGATGCCGACATTCAGTTTCATGATTTTGGTAAACTCGATCCTTCGTCTGTTTCCCGTGAGGCCGCTGTTGAGCGCCTTCTTGAGTCAGGCGCATGGTTATTGCTTCGCCAACGCCCGTTTAATGTGGCGGCTAATCCGGATGAAACGCCCCGCGACATCTTCGTATCGTGTTTTGATACCGCTCCGCTAGCTCCCGATGCCTCGGTTACTATGGCTGGCAAAGAAGCCGCCTTCCAAGCAGGCGTGAATGTATTAGCGAAGCTTACCTCAGGAAGCGTTCATTTAGGTCTCGGGCCTGATGCCCCGGCCGTATTTAAGAATGCCACAGGCGTTAAATCTACTTCGTTCTCTGGTCCTCACCCGGCTGGAAATGTTGGCGTTCAAATCCATCATGTCGCGCCCATTGGCAAGGGCGAGGTGGTTTGGACCATTAAGCCTCAGGATGTCGCCATTATTGGCACGTTGTTCACGGAAGGTCGTTTTGACACCGAACGCACCGTTGCTGTTACCGGCTCCGAGCTAAAAACTACGGGTTACTTCAAAACGCGTATTGGAGCGAGCGTCTCCAGTGTGATTTCAGGAAATCTGAAGCACGACAACGTTCGCATCGTTAGTGGAAATCCGCTAGTGGGCTCGATTGTAGGAAATGATGGATTTCTAGGGCTTTACGACGATCAGATTACCGTTTTAGAAGAAGGTAACAAGCCTGAGTTTATGGGCTGGTTGCTTCCTTCTTATGCTCGGCCAAGTCTTTCACGCACCTTTTTGTCTTTCTTAAGACCAAATAAGGTGTACCACGTGAACACCAACAACCACGGTGAAGAACGTGCCTACGTTATGTCGGGTCAGTATGAACAAGTGGTGCCGATGGATCTGTATCCCCAGTACCTCATTAAGTCCATTCTGTATAGCGATTTTGAGCAAATGGAAGGGCTTGGAATCTATGAAGTTGTAGAGGAAGATTTGGCGCTCTGCGAATTTGTCTGCACCTCGAAGCAACCGGTTCAACAGATTTTGCGCTCCGGACTGGATTTGGTCCGAACGGAAGGTTAATAACAGCAATTAAGGTCCATACACACCGACCATGAAATTACTCGAGAATCTGATTGGCAAAGTCAAACCTCACTTCGAGGAAGGCGGCAAGCTGCATCAGTATTATTACGGATTCGAAGCGCTTGAAACGTTTTTGTTCGTTCCAGCAGAAACGTCGCACGGCACCCATATCAAAGACGGCATTGATCTAAAGCGAACCATGTTCACCGTGGTTATCGCGATGATCCCGGCGTTGTTGTTTGGTATGTGGAATGTGGGACACCAACACTTTTTGGCCATGGGTGAGCTCACCGCTTTAGGTGATGGCTTGTGGGACAAGTTTTTGTACGGCGCCATTAAAGTGCTTCCCATTGTGGTGGTCGCTTATGGTGTTGGGCTCGGTATTGAGTTTCTGATCGCCATTATCCGCAAACATCCAGTAAACGAAGGGTTCTTGGTCAGCGGAATGCTTATTCCGTTGGTAATGCCCCCAACAATCCCGTTGTGGATGGTAGCGGCCTCAACGGCGTTTGCCGTAATCATCGGAAAAGAAGCGTTTGGTGGCACGGGGATGAACATTTTGAACGTGGCGCTGCTTTCACGTGTGTTCATTTTCTTCGCGTATCCAACGTATATCTCGGGAGACCTTGTCTGGATTGCCGGCGACCCGTCCCTCTTTATTGACGGTTTCTCTGGCGCTACGCCTCTTGGGGTCGCGTATCTCGGTGGCGCAGAAGCACTTGCGAACGTTGCCGCTCACGACTACAGCTTGATGAGCATGATTATCGGGACCGTTCCAGGGTCGATTGGTGAGACCTCAGCCATCGCTGTCGGCATCGGCGCTTTGATCCTATTGTTTACCGGAATTGCTAGCTGGCGGGTGATGTTTAGCGTAGTTGTTGGCGCATCCGTTACCGCCTTGATTTTTTCAGCCGCAGACCTCGCCCTATTCAAAGACGTGCCTTTTTATGAGCACTTGCTGATGGGCTCCATGCTGTTCGCTACCGTTTTCATGGCAACAGACCCTGTGACGGCCGCTCAGACGACCAAGGGCAAATTTATCTATGGTTTCTTAATAGGCGTTTTTGGCATGATTATACGCGTGCTGAACCCTGCCTACCCAGAGGGTTGGATGCTCGCCATCTTATTGATGAACGTATTTGCTCCAACCATCGATCACTTTGTGGTTCAGTCTAACATCAAACGAAGAGTTAGCCGTGCACTCTAATTCATATACCCTGCGTTACGCAATCTTTTTTACTGCTGGCGTTGCCATCATTCTTGCGCTCGCCGCAAGTAGCTTGCGCCCGATGCAACAGCAGAATATTGCCCAAGCGAAACGGGCTTCTATTTTGCAGAGCGTGATGACGGTTAACACCGAAACGCTTGAGCAGGATTACAACTCCTTTATCACCGAACGCGTGTTTGGTATTGACGGCCAAGAGAAAGTCGGGGAATCTGCTTTCGCGTTGGACCTCAAGAAAGAGATGAAAAAAGCCGACGATGTGCGCAGTTTTCCTCTTTACATCTTTAACAAAGATGGCCAAACCCGATACATTATCCCGTTGCAGGGCAAGGGGTTGTGGGGACCGATATCGGCGTTTTTAGCGCTTGACGGCGACCTTAACACCATTTCAGGTGTCATTTTTGGACACGAAAAAGAAACACCAGGCTTGGGCGCAGAAATCAACACGGCCCAATTTCAGGAGCAGTTTCGTGGAAAGAAGATCTTTACGGATTCCGGTGAATTTGCGTCCGTTCGCATTTTGAAAGGCTCGGGCAACAACGTTTCTGGAAATCCACACGAGGCGGACGGCCTGACGGGTGCAACCATGACCACCAACGGTGTCAACAAAATGTTGAGCGAAGAAGTGGCCCGGTATAAACAAGTTTTGACCAGTATTAACTCCTAGCACAGAAAGAACGCTACATCCATTATGGAAAACGGAGCTGCGGAAAAAGAGTCCTTGTGGACTCCTAAAAACCGAAAACTACTTACGGATCCTTTTAATGACGACAACCCCATTACCGTTCAGGTACTTGGTGTGTGTTCGGCATTGGCTGTTACTACGCAGCTTAAAACGGCATTCGTTATGGCGCTGTCTGTGACGGTTGTGTTGGTGTTTTCCAACGTGATTGTTTCGGCCATGCGAAACACCATCCCTTCTAGGATTCGAATGATCGTGCAGCTCGTAGTGGTTGCCGGCCTTGTAATCCTGGTTGACCAGGTTCTTCAGGCCTTTGCCTACGACGTGAGCCGACAGCTTTCGGTGTATGTGGGTCTGATTATCACGAACTGTATCATCATGGGTCGCTTGG
>Ga0222714_10006290_pt1 | contig 11112 bp, 7 predicted proteins | sample C33_3DmetaG_FD_165048 | JGI IMG/M metagenome (GOLD analysis project Ga0222714, IMG submission 165048) | Estuarine water microbial communities from San Francisco Bay, California, United States - C33_3D | ecosystem: Environmental > Aquatic > Marine > Unclassified | place: USA: California... | reverse complement strand
AGATCATGCAAGTGTTCTCTTTGCGCTTTTTTATTTCGTGTGACGAGAGTCAGCGCCTGAGTATAAGGCGAAAAAGCGTTCGACGCATGAAGAAAGCGTAGATCTAAGGCCTCGTGGTTCGCGCCTTAGGACCCAGCTCACTCGCAGTGCGGTCGTAGGCGAGCTTCACCCAGTCGCATAGAAGTGGACGTGTGTCGCGTGGGTCAATAACCTCTTCAATACCAAACGCCTCGGCTGTGCGCAGCGGCGACCGATACTGCTCGAGCATCGCCTCGATCTCACGACGCTTGGCATCTGGATCGTCTGCAGCTTCGATTTCGCGCCGATACGCCGCCTGCACTCCTCCTTCGATCGGTAGCGAGCCCCAGTCGGCGGAAGGCCACGCGAATCGCAAATTAAGCCCGTCGGAATTGCCATGACCAGCACCGGCGACGCCGTAGCAGCGCCGGATAATGACCGACACCCAGGGCACGGTCGCTTGCAAGCATGCCATCAGCGCTCTGCTGCCGAGTCTCACCGTGCCCGCCTCCTCGGCCTCAATACCAATAAGGAAGCCAGGATTATCGACGAGATTGATAACCGGCAAATGAAACGTGTCGCATAGATCGACAAAACGCATCATCTTCTCGGAAGACTGTGCGTCGACAGCCCCACCGTGGAACTTCGTATCGTTTGCCATGACTCCTACCGGGCAGCCATCGAGGCGAGCAAGCCCTATCGCGAGCGAGCGGCCATAGCCGGCATTGATTTCGAAGAAAGAGTCTTTATCCACAATCCCCGCGATGACCTCCCGCACCTCATACATCTGACGACGATCGCGCGGAATCACGCTGAGTAAGGATTCGTCTCTACGGTCGACTGGGTCGGAAGAATTTACGCGCGGGGGTAGATGCCAAACGCTTTGCGGCATGTACGATAGAAATCGCGCAATCTGTTCAAACGCTTCTGCCTCGCTTGCCACCTCGTTATCCACCGCGCCGCTGCCATGCGCATGAATCTGCGAGCCGCCCAATTCATTTTTTCCTACGGGCTTGCCGAAGCTGCGTTCGACAACCGGTGGGCCGGCGACAAACATCTGACTTGTCTCTTTGACCATGAGCGAGAAATGCGAAATCGTTGTGCGGACGGCGCCGAGCCCTGCGACTGACCCCATGCACGCACAAACAACAGGAACATGACCGAGCAGGCGCATAGTCGTCTCAATACCCTTAAGCGCTGGCACATACGAATGCCCAACCATCTCGAGTGTCTTGACGCTCCCGCCACCGCCGCTGCCATCGATTAGTCTGACAAGCGGCAACCTCATCTCCAGCGCGTAGCGTTCACCATAGCCACTTTTATCGCCAATCTTGGCATCCGCCGATCCCCCGCGCACTGTAAAATCATCGCCGCCTAACACGACTTTGCGGCCATTGATGAGCGCAGTCCCTAGCACAAAGTTCGATGGCACGAAGTCCTGCATTTCGCCGGCGTCGTTATAGGTCGCTTTACCAGCAAGCGCCCCTATTTCATGAAAGCTTCCCTCGTCGGCTAGCGCGGCGACACGTTCACGAACAGTTAGCCTGCCATTATCATGCTGTCTGGCGACTCTCTCTTCACCGCCCATTTTGTATGCAAGCGCCTCGCGCCGCCTTAGTTCATCGACTTCTTTCTGCCAACTCATAATTATTTTCTCTTTCGAACCACGCGTTTGAATGCATTAGATCCAGCGTCTTATGCGGGCTTTGAATTGGGCATAGTCGTCTCCAAAAGTCTCCTGCATTTGCATCTCTTCTTTCAGCACAAATTTCTGTCTGATAATGAAGAAAAAGAGCAAAAGTACGAGCAAGCCCAGCACATTATTGACTAGCAGTGTGACGCCGATAAGGCAAAAGAACATCCCTAAATACATCGGATTTCGGGTAAACCGGTAGGCACCGCTAACGACTAGTTTTGTTGATTCGCTAAAGGGAACGATACCGGTTTTTGCCTTGGAAAAAAGTCTTGCGGCCGAGGCTGCGAGGACGATGCCAGACAACAGAAAAAGTAAACCGCCGACAAGTGCGATAGCGCTCGAGACGAACGGCACCCGCAGCAAAGCATCGATTCCAACAATCGATAGTATGCTCAGCAGGAGATAATGAGGCGGGTAAAGTCTGGAGGGCATTTTCATTGGAGTATCCTCAACTAGTTAGGTGAGACGCTGTGCGGGTTGAACCTGATTGGCGATAGCGACTAAGACCACCAGCGCGTCGATAAATAGTGCCCCTGCAAGTGTTGGGACATACGCCTGACCCCAGATTAGAATCACGCCAATAAACATTGCCTTGCTGCCGCCGGAGACATTGAGACAGAAAGTGCGCAGCGCTGGTCTGCGCGCACCAATGATCAACAGAATGCCCATCAACCCTACAAGACCCGACCAACCGCGCGTAAGAAGCAATGACAGAGGATTATCAGAAGGCGCGCCAAACATTGCCTGTTGAACCTGCGCGGGTGCCAAAAGCCCAAGGCCAACGAGCGTCGTCATAACACCTGTAACTAGCATAAATAGAATCAATAGTTTTTCTTTGTTTATAGTCACGGCTTGGTGTCCTTGTAAGCAAATCAGTCAGTCTCGTTTGCGATTGACCGAGAATATCTCAATGTCTGCGCATTCACCAAATTCGCTTTCCGAGCGCAAGCGAAGCTACAATCGAGCACATTCGCCCATCACATGCGATGAGCTTTCTAATTCGACCCACGGTCCTAACGCCAAGCTAGTAGCGCTTGTCAGTCAGAGATTCAATTGTCAGGAGCAACACCGATGAGATCTAGAAACAGCCGTCTGTTTATTGCAACAAGACTCGTTATTGCAACAGGACTCGCTGCACTTGCGGGACACACAGCGGCGGCGGACGCATGGGACGTAAACACCCCTTCGTTCGGCGCCCAAGCCATGACGGCTCAACTCGATGTAACCGAAGGAACTTGGCTCAATATCGATGTTTCCCCAGATGGGAAATCGGTGCTGTTCGATCTGCTCGGCGACATTTATCAAATGCCCATTGAGGGCGGTGACGCGGTCGCCCTGACGAGTGGTCTCGCTTGGGATATGCAGGCCCAGTACAGCCCCGATGGCCGTCGCATAGCGTTCACCAGCGATCGCACCGGTGGCGATAATATTTGGACGCTCGACCTCGAAAGTGGCGCGATGCATCAGGTAACGCACGAATCTTTCCGCCTTCTCAATAGCCCGACTTGGAGCCCTGACGGGCGCTATATTGCTGCACGCAAACACTTCACCACTTCGCGCTCACTTGGCACCGGCGAGGTGTGGCTTTATGACAGTACTGGCGATGACTCACTCGTGGGGCAGCGTATTGTCGCGCGCCCAAGTGAGACCTTTCAGAAAGAACAGGGAGAACCTGCTTTCGCACCAGACGGTAGCGCGATCTATTTCGTGCGCAACGTATCACCGGGAAATACGTTTATCTACCATGAAGACAGCAACACCGAGTTGTTCCAGATTCGCCGAGTCGATCTCGCCTCTACCGAGATCACGACAGTCGCAGGCGGACCAGGCGGCGCGGTGCGCCCAACGCCATCGCCTGACGGTAACAAACTTGCCTATGTGAAACGCGTTCGCGCGGAGTCACGCCTTTTCGTCATGGACCTCGCCACGGGTGAGGAGCGCATGGTTTACGCAGAGCTCGACCCAGACATGCAAGAGACATGGGCCGTGCATGGCTTCTATCCGACCATGGATTGGACACCTAACTCTGACGCCATTGTCTTCTGGGCAAAAGGCAAGCTATTCAAGCTCGACCTTGCGTCAGAGACGACGACAGAGATTCCCTTCCATGTCGCCGATACGCGCCAGATTTATCCGCCGCTGCGCGGCACAGTGGAGGTAGCCCCCGAGACATTTGCGACCAAAATGGTGCGCTATCCACAGCCCTCTCCCGACGGCACTTCGATCGTGTTTGAGTCGCTTGGACAGCTTTATATCAAGCGCGGCGAGTCGCTACCCGAGCGCCTGACGCGAGGCGATCATGAAGGTTTCGATTACGCCCCTATCTACTCGCTAGACGGCAACTTTATTTACTTTCTGCGCTGGACTGACGACACGCTCAGCACCCTCTATCGCGTTCGCGCTCGTGGCGGCGCACCTCGACAGATGGCGCTTATTAAAGGGCAATACGACGATCTCGCGATCAACGCCAATGGCACAGAACTGATGCTGCGTAAGCGCCGCGGCAGCGATCTGCTGAACCCCAACTTTGACAACAAGCCTGGCATCTATCTTTACAACCTCGCCTCGGAGCAGCTCAGTTTTGTGACTGGTAGTGGCAACAATCCACATTTCGGCCCGGATGGCAGGATTTATCTGCAGGAGCGCAACGAAAGCGCCGAAGGACGAGGCAGCTCCACTGCGGTAACACAGCTCGTCTCGGTCAATCGAGACGGACTCGATAAACGCCTCGTTGCCGAGGCAGAGTTTGCGAGTGAAATGCGTCTCTCACCGAATGGAGACTATGTTGCGTTTATCAATCAGTTCCAGCTTCACGTCGCCGCACGTTCGCAGTTTGGTGCGTCTATCGATCTCGATGCCGCTAAACCGGCATTCCCATTACGTCGCGTAAGTAAGGTCGGCGCGACCTATATCGCCTGGTCGCAAGACAGCGAGGCGATTAGCTGGTCGGTAGGCGCCGAGTTTAAAACGGCGCAACTCGATACGCTCTTGAGTGACGATTACGAAACGCCTGCCACAGGCAATAACCTTAGCATGCAGGTCGCGCACGCCAAACCTGATTCTGCAGTGGCGTTGACTAATGCGCGCGTCATTACAATGGATTCAGAACGTTCAGTAATTAATCATGCCACCGTATTGATTAAGGGTAATCGGATCGAGTCGATAACATCCGACGCCCCTGTCCCTGTTGGCTATACAGAAATCGATTTAGCGGGCAAAACCATCATGCCAGGCATTGTCGATGCCCACGCGCACGGCCCGTATGCGGGAGACGACATCATTCCACAGCAAAATTGGAATTTACTCGCGCATCTAGCGCTTGGCGTCACTACCGTGCATAACCCCTCGAGCAGTGCGAAATCTGCCTTCGCAGCAGCTGAATACGCACGGGCCGGTCGTATTCTTGGCCCGCGCATCTTCTCTACTGGCGAAATAGTCTATGGTGCAAAAAGCACAAGCTGGGCGCCAATCGACAGCCTCGATGATGCGTTAGCACACGTTCGCAGGCTCGCGGCCCAGGGGGCGATAAGTGTAAAAAACTACAATCAACCACGAAGGGAGCAGCGGCAGCAAGTAATCGAAGCGGCTCGCCAAGAGGGATTGATCAGCGTGGCCGAAGGTGGCTCTCTCTATCAGCTCGACATGAGCATGATCGCCGATGGCATCACCGGCATCGAGCACAACGTGCCGACACTTAGAATGTATGACGATGTCCATCAGTTCTGGCGTCAGTCGGGAGCGGGCTATACGCCTACTCTCGTCGTCACCTATGGCGGCCTCACGTCAGAGGATTATTTTTATCAGAACACCGAGGTTTGGAAACACCCCATCCTCAGTAACTTTGTTCCACCGGCGCAGCTGCAAGCACGCTCCGTGCGCCGCGTAACAGCGCCAGAGGAGGACTACCGAGACGACGACGCAGCTGCGGCCGCAAAGATCCTCATGGACGCGGGTATCATGGTGAACATTGGTGCCCATGGGCAGCGCGAAGGACTAGCTAGCCATTGGGAGATGTGGAGTTTCGCGCGCGGTGGATTCTCACCGATGGAGGCGCTCGCCACCGCGACGATTAACTCTGCACGCTATCTAGGCATGGACAACGATATTGGATCACTCGAGGCTGGCAAGCTCGCTGACCTCGTTATCATCGATGCAGATCCGCTCGACGACATTCGTAACACCGATCGAATCAGCCATGTCATGCTTAACGGCCGCCTCTATCGCGCTAGCGATTTAAGCGAAGAAGTCACCGGCACGGCTGCGTTAAACCCCTTCCATTGGCAGACCACGCCCCAAGGTGCGATCAGGTAATGTGCATTGCGGCGGCCGCTAGGTCGCCGCTCAACCTAGAGTTTAACGACATAACCTGCCGAGGGCGGTAGCGTGCCCTCAACAAACCGCGGATAAAGCGCGGCGAGCGCTTCGATGCCGTCGAGCTCTATCACCTCCATCCACCCGAAGGTCGCCTCGGTTGCCGCTTTTAAGTAGTTAGCCGAATTAGTTTCGAACTCGCCGGGCGCGAGAGTTTTCATGCGCTCGAGAATATACGTCGGCGCGAAAAACATCTCCTGAGATTTTATAGGCACGAGACTGCTATCACTCGCACTACCCTTCGCCTCTTCGTCCCAATGCGTCAACCCCACGCTTATATAATGCTGTAGCTGGTCTCCAAGCTGCGCCTGTAATGCATGCCTCACATTCGGATTGCCGGCCATATCGACAATCACTGCGCTCCTTCTCTCAAGCGATGCGGCGATTTCATCGTAGCCTATAGTCGTAGAGTAAAGAGAGGTGTCGGCAACAAACTGCTTGTTAGCCTGCGAGGTAAGACCCACCACCGTCGGCACAGCGCCGTCTCGGTCGAGAGCGACAGCAACGCCTAGACTCGTTTTCGAAGACGCGCTGACGATAATTATTTGCTCGGCACCAAACCAATTCTGCTGTTTGAGATGGTCCCAGATGCAATAGGAGGTGAGGTGCAGAGGAGACAAGAGCATGCGCGGAACATCTCCCTCCTTACTGTAGCTAGCATCGGCACTTACCCGCTGATAACGATTATAGAGTGGTGGCAAGGCCTGACGATGCGCCGAACCATCAACGAAAGAATGTGCCTTTACGTTTACCGGCTGCATGACCACTGATGCTGCAGGGGGAAAGTAGCCATAGACCCGCTCGCCCACCGGCAGGTCTGTACAATTAGACTCACTTACATCCGCAAAACCCCAGACGGGAATTACACCCCAGTCCTCTCCAGTCTCGTTGTTCACCGGGAAAAACTGCCAGTAGCCAAGGCGATCGCCGGCAGCGCCATAGGTAATATTATTAGCAGTAAAGGCGAAATACTCGACTGACAACCTTACCTGCCCTTCACCCAGCGCCTGCCCTGCCTGATCGACAACTCGATGTTTTGCTAGCTGCGTTCTACTTACCTGTAACTGTGGGGACATAGTCTCTCCCTTTTCTATTAAGATTTTCGATTAAGGATGATTTTCCTTCGTTGACTAGTGCGAAGCTGAGTGTCATCGCGGACACGTGCAGATTAATTCACTTGCAGCAAAAGTTTGTGTAGGTTTGCGGCGGCGCGAGGAACGCTGTCTTGAATCCTCTTCACGATTTGCATTTTCTCGCTCTCGTCGGGCTTAAGGCGTTGCAGCAGTTTACTCGGACCATCCAAACGATTACCGGCGATCCATTTTCTTAGCTCAGGCTCGGTATTCCATTGATATTGATTGGCGAGAGATACGGCTGTGAAACGCAAGAAATCTGTGTCGTGATTGGGCAGAGGAACCGGCGCACAGAGCCGATTCTTAGTTTCGTCGTCTGCATAGCTTAGCTCTACATGGGCAATAAACGCTGCGCTAAAGACGGGTTGGTAGGGTCTCACCATCTGCGGCGTGATAGTGCTGCCTGTAAAAATCGTTTTGGTCTTTATATTGGCCAGCGCACTCGCCGAACAGTCGACATGGATTGCTTCGGGCGAGGTCGCTACCACACCCTTGTCGAGCACGATCTGATCCCGGCTAATCGACTTGACTCGCCCAAGCCGAACAACATTTTTTATGCGCCTCAACTCTTCGATTTCGGGCTTTGAAACGGTGGCGGCATGAAACATTGACGGTTTCACGTCAGGATGAATCCGCACGAAATAGCCTGTTTCTTCGAGCTTTTCAAAAAGATCATCAACGGTCTCAGCGTCGGCGAGACTCTCCATTTGGTTGGCGTAGGAGCCCATCGTGTCGAAGAAGAATTCATCAGCTATTTGTGTATTGCGACGATCGAGCAGCCACGCATCACGCGACACGATCCAGGTAATAGCATCGGGATTAACACCATTGCCCAGTAGCCATAGACAGGCGTCTATGCCGGTCTTACCTGCGCCAATCACGACATACCCTTTAGGTGCATCGGCGACTTTGGGCAGATCATTCAACGGCATGAAACGCACGCCTTCGGCGATACTGAAATTGGGGACATGAGTTGAAGGCACTTCGGTATTTAAGTGCGTGCAGTCAACCAGCTTGTTAAGCGCAGTTACGCTGTATTGCTCGCCACTGATTTTCGAAACGAAACGGCCTTCGCCAAGATAATCGCAGGAAGGAAAATATTGGACACGTCCCGTCGGCAGAAATTGATGACGCATCACGTCGTCGAAATACGCGCTCACCTGTGCACCGGTGGCCAGCTCACCGAGGCCCTCATTCAGACCGCCCTGCTCCAGCCGCCCCCCGCTTAGCTCCTTCGAACTCACACCGTAAAATGCCGCGGGCTGATGCAATTCGACGAAAGGATAGGCGGCATTCCAATGCCCACCGGGTTTTGCATAGCGATCTACTATCAGCACCGTGGCGTCCGATTCGGTAAGAATAATATCGGCAAACGCCATACCAACGGCGCCGCTGCCAACGACGACGTAATCTGCCTGTAACTCATGCATTCTCTATGCCCTTATACCGTTTTAATTTTCAGCTTAATTATGGGGCTAAAGGTCGCATTAACACGAATGACAATCAAGCAGGCTAGTCGCTGAAATCGCTACGACTGATTCGGGTGAATTCAAGAGTGCCGAATTCGGAATAACTGCGGCTTTTATTAGGATCATCACTAAGACGCCCAACGGTAAAACTCTGGTCGCCCTCGCGGGTTTCGCGAGCAAAATATGCAACGAGCTTGCCACGCATCTCAGGCATGATGTCATCGAGACTCCTCGCATACAGCACATCGAGATACTGCCCCTTATCATCGAATACCAGCATATAGACCCCATACACAAAAAGCCCGCCGTCTTCTGTGATGTAGAAGTCTGAGTCGCCCAAAGTTATGCGTAAGTCATCCTCATCGACGGTAAGCTTGTCTCTAAATAGATTTAGGTCCAGCGTTTCCTCGGCATAAAGAGCTCGATGAAAATAGCGTGAGCTTACTGGCTCTGCCCGCACCGACTCTTCGGCCCTACCGAATCCTATATTGATCGATGACACTGCATTCGCTTCGACAAGCAGAGTCGGACCAACCTCATAGTGCGAGATTGGCGTATCTATTTCCGCGGCCCCTTCCCCGTTGAGCACCATAAACAAAAGACGCCGCTTTAACGGATTTGCAGACAATTGCGACCAGTGGCTATTGCGCATGGCAAGGTGATCCGAGAACACAGCCACCACCGTGTTGTCCATATCAACAACCTTACCGAGCGACTCTATGAAAGCGCTAATCTGAGAATCGGTGCATGACAGCGCGGTATCCATCGGGTTTTCACTTGGAAACTGCGCGCAGCTGGGAGCCGGATAGCCATCGGGATGATGAGTATCGAGCGTTAGTAAAGAAACGAGATACGGTTCCTCTTCCGCCTCGAGTTTCTCGATTTCAGTTAAGGCGAGATTGAAAAGATCGTCGTCGTGAACACCCCACGGTGAGAGCTCGAGTGGCACTGCGCTCTGGGCAATAATTTCCTCTCTGCCCCAGACTCGGTCGAAACCATGAGCACGCAGAAAATTGCCTTTGCCTGCGAAAGCGCTATTGGCACCTCCCATTGCAAGTGTCTGATAGCCTAATTCTTTGGCGACATCCCCGAGACATTTGGCCGAGTCATAAGGCCGCTCGCTCGCCGCCAATCGCGTATTGGCGCTAAATGGTGTATTAACCTGAATCGAGAAGCCGCACTGACTCGCGACCATGCCTGCGATTGTCCATCCTGTTCCCGGCCTTTGCCTGACATCCGTATACACCTTAGCGCGTTCCTTTAACTTGCTTAACTCGGGCAGCAGATCCTCGTCAAAAAGACTCTTATCGAAATAAGTTGCCTCCAGAGACTCGGCATAGACAAGGATAATATTTTTTGGCTTTGCGCCCTCAACTGGAATGAACTCGGTGTCTACTCGCTGCGGCGCTGCCGAATAAGCTGCTCGGTCTGCTAAATAGCCGGCAAGATCAACAACGGGGTAAGAAAGCACTACCGCCACGACGAAGAGCAGAGAGACCATGGCCGAACTGAGCACCGATGATCCACGACTCTGCGGAACCGGATTGTTAGATGCGTGGCCCGGGCCAGACGTAGCCGGCCTCGACAAAATCCAGATCAGCACTGGGACAAACGCGAGTGCGGTAAACTGGCTAATCATCTGAAGCCGATTGGTTCCCCAGGCGACGCCCAAACTGGTCGGTGTTACGTGAAAGAAGAGCTGGTCATTAAATCCTGTGCCCTGAGTATAAAAAGAGACAGCAAGAAGCCAGTTGAGGACAATAACGACAAATCCGAAAGCGCTCAGCCCAACTCGGCCAAGCCAATGGTTTAACTTGCCTCGAAAGCCAATAAAAGCAAAGAGCCCGGCTAGTATTGAGCTAGAGACGAGCCAAAGTGGGCTAGCGCCCATCCCAAGCACTGACCACAGAGCAGGCCAAGTAAATGCGAGCAGCCACAGCGCATGGGTTCTGTAGCGCATAACCTTGCGCTCGCTCACGCCTTTTGCTCTCTTTGCTGACTCATTAGATGCCTTCAATTGCGTTGTTATTTGATAGAAAAACCATATTCATAAAACTGTCGCATTCATATCAGCAAAAATTGCAAGTCAATGCAAATGGTGAACACTCTGAGACGCCCTGTTAAAAGAAAGGCAGTTAAGGTATTTTCATTCAACCGATATCGAATTAAGGGTCGAATTAAGGGTCTATTTGAGGATTCGATGGTGAGGATTCGATGGTGAAGCAAGCTAGCGATAAGAAGAATGACTCCTAAACGCCAAATGTGCGCACAGTGTGCCAGACCCCTGACCACCTGCTACTGCCAGCTGATCGAGACAAAGACTAATGCGTGGCCTGTCTGCCTTATACAGCACGTCAAAGAGGCTACTCACGCCAAGGGCACAGCACGAATCGCGCAGCTCTCACTCAGTAATATCAAGACAATA
>Ga0222714_10006288_pt1 | contig 11117 bp, 9 predicted proteins | sample C33_3DmetaG_FD_165048 | JGI IMG/M metagenome (GOLD analysis project Ga0222714, IMG submission 165048) | Estuarine water microbial communities from San Francisco Bay, California, United States - C33_3D | ecosystem: Environmental > Aquatic > Marine > Unclassified | place: USA: California... | reverse complement strand
CACACAAACCTGATGAAACGCACACGGATTGTGGCTGACCTGCGCCAGCGGATGAACGCGATCGGCTTTAATGAATTTTCGACTCCGATCCTGACCGCATCTTCGCCAGAGGGCGCGCGTGACTTCCTGGTGCCCAGCCGAATCCACGCGGGCAAATTCTACGCGCTGCCCCAGGCGCCGCAGATCTACAAGCAGCTGCTGATGGTCTCTGGCTTCGACCGCTATTTCCAAATCGCACCGTGTTTCCGCGATGAAGATCCGCGTGCTGACCGCCTGCCGGGCGAATTCTACCAGCTCGATCTGGAAATGAGCTTCGTCACTCAGGAAGAGGTGTGGGATACTATGGAGCCGGTGATCGCTGGCACATTCGAAACTTTCGCTGAAGGCAAGCACGTGACGCCAGCAGGCGAATTTCCGCGCATTCCTTATGCCGAAGCGATGCTCAAATACGGCACGGACAAGCCCGATTTGCGCAATCCGCTGATCATCAGCGATGTGACCAGCCACTTCGAAAAGTCCGGCTTTGGCCTGTTCGAAAAGATCGTGGGCGGCGGTGGCCGCGTCCGTGTGATCCCTGCGCCGAACACGCATGATAAGAGCCGCAAGTTCTTCGACGATATGAACGATTGGGCACGCAAGGAAGGCTTTGCCGGCTTGGGCTATGTAACGCGCAAGGGCGGCGAATTTGGTGGGCCGATTGCCAAGAACCACGGGCCTGAGCGCATGGCCGAGCTCTATGCAGAGCTGGGTCTGGGTGAAAATGACGGTCTGTTCTTCGCTGCTGGCAAGGAAGTCGATGCGGCTAAACTGGCCGGGGCAGCGCGTACCCGCGTTGGTGAAATTCTTGAGCTGATCGACACAAATCGTTTTGCATTCGCATGGATCGTCGATTTCCCGTTCTACGAATATGACGAAGACGAGAAGAAGGTCGATTTCAGCCACAACCCGTTCTCTATGCCGCAAGGCGGGATGGAAGCGCTCGAAACGCAGGACCCGCTGACCATCAAGGCTTACCAGTATGATCTGGTCTGCAACGGCTTTGAACTCGCATCGGGCTCTATCCGTAACCACAAGCCTGAAACCATGGTGAAGGCGTTTGAATTGGTGGGCCTTTCACAGGCAGACGTCGAGCGCGATTTTGGCGGTATGTACCGCGCGTTCCAGTATGGCGCGCCGCCGCATGGCGGGATGGCTGCGGGCGTCGATCGGATCGTGATGCTGCTTTGCGGCGCGCAGAATTTGCGCGAGATCACGCTGTTCCCGATGAACCAGAAGGCGGAAGACCTGCTGATGGGTGCGCCAAGCCCCGCAGAACCGAAGTCGCTGCGTGAATTGCATTTGCGTGTGATTGAGCCGCCCAAGGAAAAGAAATAAGCGATCCACAGCCCATTTGTTCAGCTTAGGTTGTATTTATCTGAATAAAATCACCTCTTCGACCTTCTAAGGGGAAGAGTGATGGCGTTTTCGAAATGGGTTCTCTCGCTGGTGGCGGCCTGTGCTGTGTCAAGCGGCGCAGTGCGGGCAGAGCAGCTGGCCGTTGAGGGCGTGTATGCAGCGCGAACTGATGGCGGGCGTGGCGTGACGGAGATATCCATCGAGCCAATTCGCGGCCGTGAAGGTATCGCATTGGAAAACGCGCTTGCGGATCAACTTGGCTCGGCGCGAATCTATGGCGAGCAATACTTTCGCATTGTGCCTTCGTCTTTCGACAATGAAGGATCAGAACCCGGCCATGCAGAGCTGCGCGGCTTTGCCAATTCACGCGTTTACGACGCTTCGGATGGAGAGATTGAGCGCACCCGCTGTCTGCGCAAGATCAAACATGAAGACGGCGAGAAAGAGTGCGTCGAAAGCGTCACGGCCGTCTATGAGTGCCGACGCCTACACGTCGAGTTCCGGCCTGATGTAGCACTGTTCTCAGATGAGGGCGCGCTTTATCAGCGTCAGGATAGCTTCGTAAATTCAGAACGTTACTGCGCGGATAGCTCCTATATCCCATCAGCCGAAGCGATAATCAAACCGATGATATCGCGCTTTGCGCGGGCAGTGCGACTGGACCTGGCGCCGAAGCAGCGTTTTGACCGGATTCGCATCCTGGAAAGCCGCAGCGGGCTGGAGAGGAGTGACCGCCGAGCTTTCAAGAATGCCATCAAGCTGACCAAGACCGATCCGGTCGGCGCATGCATCGCGTTTGAAGATATCCTCTCTCGCAATCCATACCAGCGTTCCGCGCTCTACAATGCTGCTCTTTGCCGCGAGGCGGACGGCCAGCTGGAACTCGCCGCTGAAGCGTATGGTCAATTGATGCTTGCATCCGACAAAGACCGTTTTCGCAACGGGATGGCACGTGTGGACAGTCGGTTTCTGGCGCGCGAACAATTGGCATCGCTAAGTCTGCCAGCGGTTGCGCTAGCCTCTGCAAGCCCGCAAGATGCGTCAATTGAATAGCTATGCCTGTTTGACAGATCGGCCTAGTCCCACCATCTATTGCGAACAGCCCTTGCGCTATTCAGCGCCGTTCATTAGGGCGAAAGCCAATTCTAAACCCCATAAGCAGAGGGATCACTATGAGCGATACTGCCGACCGCGTGCAGAAAATTGTTGTCGAGCATCTTGGCGTCGAAGGCGACAAGGTTACTCAGGAAGCCAGCTTCATTGACGATCTGGGCGCAGACAGCCTGGACATCGTTGAACTGGTTATGGCGTTCGAAGAAGAATTCGGCGTTGAAATCCCTGACGACGCTGCTGAGAAAATCAGCACCGTTGGTGACGCAACCAAATTCATCGAAGACAACAAGGGCTAAGGCCTTTTCGTCTTTGCCCCGCCACGGCGCGGCTTTGGCCACGTTTTAGCGGGTTATTGACAGGCTCGGCCCCCTAGGGGTTGAGCCTGTTGCTATCTGGTCTACTGAATTGTCAGCGTTTCGCTGAAGTACGGAGAATTCGATGCGTCGTGTCGTCGTTACCGGTCTTGGCCTCGTTACCCCATTGGGCGGCGATGTGGAGACCAGCTGGAGCAATCTCATCGCTGGCAAGAGCGGGGCGGGGCCGATTACGCGTTTTGATGCGTCTGACCAGAAGTGCCAGATCGCCTGCGAAGTGAAGCCGGCGGATCATCCGGACGGTTTCGATCCGAACAAACGCGTTGATCACAAGGTCCAGCGTCAGGTTGATCCTTTCATCGTTTATGGGATCGATGCAGCAGGACAGGCGCTGGAAGATGCAGGCCTGACCGAGATGGATGACGATCTCAAGATGCGCACCGGCTGCTCGATCGGTTCAGGCATCGGTGGATTGCCGGGTATTGAAAGCGAATCGATCGTCCTGAAAGAACGCGGCCCAGGCCGTGTGAGCCCGCACTTTGTCCATGGACGCTTGATCAACCTGATCAGCGGGCAGGTTTCGATCAAATACGGGCTGATGGGCCCGAACCACGCGGTGGTGACCGCCTGTTCAACCGGCGCTCACTCGATTGGCGACGCAGCCCGCATGATCAAAGATGGCGATGCCGATATTATGCTGGCCGGCGGCGCGGAAAGCACTATCAATCCGCTGGGTGTTGCAGGCTTTGCGCAAGCACGCGCACTCAACATGAGCATGAATGACCGCCCAACCGAGGCGAGCCGCCCATACGACAAGGATCGCGATGGGTTTGTGATGGGCGAAGGCGCGGGTGTGGTTGTGCTCGAAGAGTATGAACACGCCAAGGCGCGCGGCGCGAAGATCTACGCCGAAGTGGTCGGCTATGGCCTTTCGGGTGATGCCTATCACGTCACAGCACCGCACCCAGAGGGCAAGGGCGCGCAGCTCGCGATGGAAATGGCATTGCGCAAGGCTGGCCTTACCCCGGCAGACATCGATTACGTCAATGCGCATGGCACATCGACCATGGCCGATACGATTGAGTTGGGCGCGGTGAAACGCGTATTGGGCGATGATCTGGGCGGAGCATCGATGAGCTCGACCAAGTCGGCCATCGGTCACCTGCTGGGCGGTGCAGGCGCTGTTGAAGCGGTATTCTGTATCCTTGCGATCCGCGACCAGATTGTGCCACCGACGCTCAATCTGGACAATCCGGATGAAGGCACCGAAGGTGCAGACTTGGTCCCGCATCAAGCGAAAAAGCGTCAGGTGCGTGCAGCGCTGAATAACAGCTTCGGCTTTGGCGGTACTAACGCGTCGCTGATTATGAAGCAGGTAGAGGACTGACGTGAAAAAGCTCGGCTGCCTTGTTGCGGCCCTGATGGCGCTTTTGATCGCAGGATGGCTCGTCATCGGTTCTGTCATGGGCGAAGCGACCATTGAAGAAGACACGGTGTTTGCGATTCCGGCTGGATCCTCGCTGACTGCGGTCGCGAACAGGATGGAGGAGCAAGGCTTGATCAGCTCAGCTGATGGTTTCTTGTTGAATGCCAAACTGTTTGGTGGCGGCGACGCAATCCAGGCAGGTGAATTCGAACTTACCGCTGATATGAGTCAGGCGGACATCCTCGGCGCGTTCCAGAACGGCGATGTGATCCGGCGCTTCATCACAATTCCGGAAGGCATGCCCTCGATCATGGTGTTCGAGCGGTTGATGGCGGACGAACTTCTGAGCGGAGAGATTGAAATCCCGCCTGAAGGATCGGTGCTGCCCGACACTTATGATTTCGAGCGCGGCGAAGCGCGTTCGGCCGTGCTGGCACGGATGCAAAGCGCAATGACTGACTATCTCGACCAGGCGTGGGAAGAGCGCAGCGCCGATGCCGCAGTTACATCGAAAGCTGAAGCGGTGATCCTTGCCTCGATCATCGAGAAGGAAACGCAGGCGAAAGATGAACTCGGCAAGGTATCGGGCGTTATGTCCAATCGTATTCGGATCGGCATGCAATTGGGCGCTGATGCGACGACAATCTATCCGATTACCAAAGGAAAACCGCTGGGCCGCATGATTCGGGTATCCGAGCTGCGCGATCCCAATCCTTACAACACGCGGGCGATTTTCGGCCTTCCAATTGGCCCCATCACCAATCCGAGCCGGGCTGCAATCAAGGCCGCGCTCAATCCCGAAGAAACGAGTGCGCTGTTTTATGTGGCAGATGGCAGCGGCGGTCACGTTTTTGCGGACACATTGGAAGAGCATAATCGCAACGTGGCCAAATGGCGGCGCTTTCGCGAAGAGAACGGGATCTAGGGTGCGCTAGGCGCAAGGTTTATGTCGCAACCGTTCATTGTCACCGCCGCCTTGCCGCAAGATATTCAAAGCTGGGCTGAGGGCCTGCGCCGCGCGCACTATCCCGCACATCGCAACAAGCTCCATGCCCATGTCACCATGTTTCACTCGTTCGCGCCGTCCCTGTTCGAAGAACTGAAGGATTTTCTATCTCGAGTTGCGGCGGAGTTTGCGCCACCCCTTGGCCGCGTGACCGGCGTAATGGATCTGGGGAAGGGGACTGCGATCGCTCTCCAGAGCGAGGAATTGCTGGAAATCCGTGCATTCATTGCTGAGCATTTCCATGGCGCGCTGACTGCTCAGGATCTGTATGAACCACGGCCGCATATCACGATCCAGAACAAGGTCAGCAAGGAAGAAGCGCGGGCTCTTCAAGCCGAATTGAAGGCGCAGATCGAGCCGCGCAGCTTCCACTTTCCCGCGATTGAGCTGCACATCTATCGTGGCGGTCCATGGGATGCAGTCAAACGCTGCGCATTTCGCGGGCAATAGCGGTTGACCAAGGGCGACACGCGCCCTAAATGCGCCGCCTGCCGAGCGGTTGATTTCGTTTCCGGCATGCCTTTCGGGGCGGAGTAGCTCAGGTGGTTAGAGCAGTGGAATCATAATCCATGTGTCGGGGGTTCGAGTCCCTCCTCCGCTACCATTCTCGAATCCTCATGGGTTCGCATTCTTCCGTATAAATCCGAAAAAAATAATGAAATCAAAGCGGTGTAGCTGATTCGCGTCCGCTTGCGTTCGCTTGCATGCGCTTGCAGCCGGATTTGGAGTGGGGGTATTTTGGGGGTACTTTCGGGGGGTGCCGAAAAGGAGCGATACCCCCAATGGCTTTGAGTGAGATTCAGATCAAGAATGCGAAGGCGGCAGAACGACCCTACAAGCTTGCCGACGGTGAAGGGCTATTCCTCTTCGTAAAAGGCAACGGTACGAAGCTTTGGCGCTTGAAATACCGCTATCGCGGGAAGGAGAAGCTGCTTTCCTTTGGTGCTTATCCTGACGTTGGAATCGCGGCTGCGCGTGAGTTGAAGACGCTTGCAAAGGCTGCCTTGGCCGAAGGCAAGGATCCGATGGTCCACAAGCCCGGTCGAGATTTCGAGCCAGAGAGAACCTTCAAAGCTGTTGCTGAGATGTGGCACAAGAATCGAAAGAGCAGCCTCAATCCAGCTCATGCGAAGCGTGTCTGGTCTCGAATGGAACGGGACGTGTTTCCGGTATTGGGCGAAAGGATGATGCACGAGATCACTCCGCCTGAAGTTTTAGGCGTGATCCGCAATATTGAAGAACGGGGCGCTTTGGATATCAGTCGGCGTGCTAAGCAGAGCATTGGCCAAGTTTTTCAGTTCGCCATCGCGAGTGGGCTTTGCGATGCGGACCCCACGGCTCATCTTCGCGGCGCTCTGAAGCCGCGCCCTCGAGTAAAGCATATGGCCAAACTGCCGCTCGCTCAGTTGCCAGAGCTCATAAACAAGCTGGATCAATACAATGAAGAAGGGGAGCGACGCTCCGAGATTACTCGCGCAGCGCTCACCTTCGCGCTTCTGACATGGGTCAGAACGAAGGAACTCCGTTTCGCCAAGAAGCACGAGTTTGAGGATCTAGACGGCAACTCTCCGCTTTGGCGCATCGGTCCTGATCGAATGAAGATGCACCGTGAGCATATCGTACCCCTGTCAATGCAAGCCGCTTCGCTCGCCAAGGAGATGATCGCATGTTCTCAAAGTGACTATGTGTTTCCCGGCCAGAAGCGTGGAGTGCCGCTATCCGAAAACACCATGATCTATGGTTTGTATCGTCTCGGCTATCACGGTCGGCAGACTGTTCATGGCTTCAGAGGTCTTGCGAGCACATGGGCCAATGAACAGCTGGTCGAAGTCGGCCAGCCGCCAATGTGGATCCGAAAGTACCATGAAGACTGGGTCGAGCTTCAGCTGGCTCATAGCGAGGAGAACGAAGTTCGCGGGGCATACAATGCCGCAGAGTATTTGGCGCCACGTCGCGCCATGCTTCAAGATTGGGCGAACTTCCTCGATGCGATGCGCGGAAAAACAGACAATGTCGCGATCTTGAGAGCTGCGTGATATTGTGCGCTACGCCGGCACTTGGCCCAGCCACTCAACTCGAAGGCGGTCGAAGCCCACAACGATACCCTCGGCAGTGACCTCGAAACCGAAGTCATCGTTCGATGGTTCGCAGCCTTCCAGAACCCAGTGGTCGCCTGCATCTGTCACGATCGCTGCCCCGCGCGGGAGATGCTCGAGCCGTCCGCTGATCCTTTTCCTATTCGTGTTCATAGCTCTCCGTATGCCATCCATCTTTGGATAACGCTCCTCACATATCCCGGCGTTTCCCGATTTCTTGGAATTCCCCCTGCACGCGATACGGCGCCGGGCCCCGCATTGTAGGCTGCCAGTGCGAGATGGATCGCACCAAACCGGTCGAGCATCTGCCTTAGATACCGCGCGCCACCGTCGATATTCTGGGCTGGATCGTGCCGATTGGTAACACCTAGTTCTCGTGCTGTTGCAGGCATAAGTTGCGCAAGACCGGCTGCACCAGCCGGACTGATCGCCATCGGATTGAAACGGGATTCCTGCCAGACCAATGCCTGGAGCAAGCGAGGCGGCAATCGATACCTTGCTTCAGCTTGGCGTATGAGGGGTTCGTAGAGCGTCTCTTTGAAACTTCGACGAGCGGGGGATGATATCTCTTTTTCGGTCCCAATGACCGCCAATGAAGGGGCATACGTGACTTCTTTGTCCGCCCGCTTTTCGACTTTGCTCAGCCGGTGATCAAAGACCTGGAACTCCTGCGCCTGAGCGATGGTGGGGATCGCAATCGCAAGCCCGCAACACACAGCAGTTACCCATTCTCGTCTCATCGCGCTCTCTCCTAGCTTGCCTGAATGCGCAATAGAACATAAATAGAACATTGGGGTGTAGGAAAGCGCCAAACGCGTCCGGCAAGAGGAAAGGGGGCAGTCTGCAGGGGCAATTGTGCGGCGATGGAGCCAGTATGTCCGTTTCGAACTCAACCCTATCCCGTCCTTCGCTTGAGGAAACCGCTCGCAAGCTCTGCGAGAGCCGCGGCGGGAAGTGGTCTGGCACCAAGGGCATGGCCCGGTGTCCAGCGCACGATGACCGCACGCCTTCGCTCGGTGTCACGCTTGGCCGAAAGGCTATCCTCCTGCATTGTTTCGCAGGCTGTGATCAGGCCAGCGTGCTTGCTGCCCTCGCTCGCGAAGGGATCGAGACCTCAGCGCTGTTTTCCGGCTCATCCGACGAATTTCCGATCCAGCCGAGCTATTCCAACAAGCCATCAGCTGCAGCGCTCCGTATCTGGCGCGATGCCCGGCCGCTGCAGCGAAGTCCTGCCAAGGCATATCTCGAAGAGCGCGGCATCCTCGCAACGTCCCATGCACTGAGGTTTCACCCGCGCACACCGCTTGGTCCGAAGGGGCGCGCCCGCTTCCTGCCAGCGATGATCGCTGCGGTCAGCCTCGACGAGGGACCGATTGCCATTCACCGGACTTTCCTGTCGCATTCCGGCCATACCCAGGCTTCGTTTGCCAAGCCGAAACGCGCACTGGGGTCACTCGGCGAGGCGGCAGTACGTCTGTTCGCACCCGCCGAGGGAAGGCTCGGTCTCGCCGAAGGCATTGAGAGCGCGATGTCGGCCTATGCGCTCACCGGCATCCCGACGTGGGCAACGCTGGGCAATGAACGCTTCGGGCTGGTTGCCATTCCGGAGAGCGTGAGCGACCTTCATCTCTTCGTCGATCACGATTCTGGCGGCGACCTTGCAGCTGAACGTGGGCGCGATTCTTATCTCCGTGAAGGGCGGCACATCCAAGTCCGACAGCCCAATTCGCGCGGGACAGACTGGAACGACGAACTCCAGTCATGGCTGCGCCACAAGGCGTGTCGATAAGAGGAGAGAGAGCTTCTCGAATTCCTGACCCGGCAGAGGGCGCATGTCCCGATGCCTCAATCAGGAGGACGACAAGCCATGTTTCAGTCAGACTTTTTCCCAGACCGCGAGATATCGACCAAAATTCCGCTCGCTTTCGCAATCGGTGAACAAATTTCCCGGCGACTTGCGGATGGATGCCACCTTACGCGATCTAACGTTGCCGGGTTATTCGCCGCTCAAACCGGCGTGCAGGACTGGGGCAATGCCTGGACCGTCGACGACTACAACAACGCGGTCGAGATTGGGGCCTTGCTCTGGCTTCGCGAGTTCTCACGCGTCGACCTCGATACAGGTTTCCACGAGGCTGCAGCACGGTTCGATTGGCTCGATGCAGCCTTGCCGCCCCGCCACGTGCGCAGCGAGAGCCAGGTCGAGCTGCAGCAATTCTCGACGCCGCCGATCCTTGGATGGCTGATGGCCAAGGCCGCGTCCCTTGGCACGCGCGATCACATTCTCGAACCGTCAGCCGGGAATGGCGCGCTTGCTCTTTGGGGTGACGTCCGAGATTGCTCGTTGACGCTGAACGAGATTGATCGCGTGCGCCGCGATGCGCTCGCGCATCTCTTCCCTCGTGCCCGTCTATTCGGACATGATGGCGAGCTGATCGCCGAACTCACCAATGGTCCAAGCCCCAGCGTTATCCTGATGAACCCTCCCTTCGCCCGAAGCAGCGAGCGGGGCGTGGATGGCCGCACGGCGACGCGTCACTTGCGCAGTGCGCTGCGTATTTGCGCTGTGGGAGGTCGCCTCCTCGCCATTCTCCCGGACGGCTTTGATGCCGTGGCCTTTGTCGAAGACCAGGAACAGGCCTCGCTGCTGATCAACGTCCGGCTGTCGGGCGCATTCTCACGAAGCGGAACCGGGATCGCTGTCAGAATGGTCGTGATCGAGAAAGCGAATCTTCAGGGTAATTCCACGATGTCGCGAGAGTTCGCCGATCTCACCGAACTGAATTCCTGCCTGGCGCATTTGCCCGATCGTGCGCCCTTGCAAGCTAAGATCCATCGCCTTCCGGTACGTTCGGTTGCGACCTTGGTAAGCGGCACTTCCGCGCGCAAGCCGGACGCTCCATTCGTGTCCAGGGCCGCCGAAAAGAGCGCGGCAGTCGCGCTTGACTATCAAGCCCTGGACGAGCCCGCGCCCGTTCCCGAGCAGGCGGGTATCTACCTGCCTTACCGGCCGAGCCGCGTCATCATGGAGGATGCACCTGTTCACCCGACGCCGCTCGTAGAATCGGTCGCGATGGGCTCGGTCGCGGCACCAGTAGCGAAAGCACGCCCTTTGCTTCCCGTGAACTGGCAGGAGGGCAAACTGCTCTCGGCGGCACAGTGCGAAACACTGGTCTACGCCTGCGAGGCTTTCGCACGGGACCTTCCGGGGCAATTTCGACCGAGCCAACAAGGAACGACGGTCGAACTCGCGGAAGACGGTCACTCCTATCGCCAGGGTTTCTTCCTCGGTGACGGCACGGGCGCAGGCAAGGGTCGCCAAATCGCGGGTGTCATGATGGACCGCTGGCTCTCTGGAGAACGCCGTCACATCTGGATCACCAAGAACGAGGCTTTGCTCGAAGATGCGCGCCGCGACTGGGAAGCGCTTGGCGGCCTCACGCTCGACATCCAGCCGCTCTCCCGATGGAAGCTCGGAACTCCAGTAACGATGCCCGAGGGTATCCTGTTCGTAACCTATCCGACGCTGCGTTCGGGACGCGCCGAGGACACGAGGCTCGAGCAGATCCTCGACTGGGCCACAGAGGAGTTCGAGGGCGTGATCGCCTTCGACGAAGCGCACGCCATGGCGAACGCGCTCGGCTCTTCCTCAACCCGCGGCAAGGTCAAAGGCTCGGAGCAGGGCATGGCGGGCCTGAGGCTACAAAACCACTTGCCGCGCGCTCGCGTGCTCTACGCATCGGCAACCGGCGCATCGGACATTGCCA
>Ga0222714_10006287_pt1 | contig 11118 bp, 4 predicted proteins | sample C33_3DmetaG_FD_165048 | JGI IMG/M metagenome (GOLD analysis project Ga0222714, IMG submission 165048) | Estuarine water microbial communities from San Francisco Bay, California, United States - C33_3D | ecosystem: Environmental > Aquatic > Marine > Unclassified | place: USA: California... | reverse complement strand
CTTTTACACGCTCTATCACTAAGGTTTCGTCCCATGGGAGAAGGGTACGAAGGTCAATGATTTCAACCCGCTCCACAAAGGGTTTCGCGGCTTCAGCTGCCCAATATACCCCGCGGCCATAGGTGATTACACAGAGTGTTGGAGTTTCAGCGGTGGGATTTGCAGCTTGTGCGATGCGGGCTTTGCCGAAAGGAATAACATAGTCGGCGTCCGGCTCGATGGTTTTGGCGCCCTCGGTACCTGGGATTTTGGACCAATAAAGGCCCTTGTGTTCGAGGAGGACAACAGGGTTCGGATCGGCAAAAGCGGCCTTCATCAAGCCTTTCAGATCGGCACCCGTAGAGGGATATGCCACCTTGATACCCCGAATGTTGGTCAACACCGACTCCACGCTGGAGCTATGGTAGGGTCCTCCGGAGCCATACGCTCCAATGGGAACACGAATCACTGCGCTCGCGGGCCATTTGCCGTTCGTGAGGTAAAACGAGCGTGAAAGCTCCGTAAATAATTGGTTAAGGCCTGGCCAGATGTAATCCGCAAACTGTACTTCCACAATGGGCTTTAAGCCCACAGCGGACATGCCCACAGTGCTACCGATGATAAAGGCTTCCTGAATAGGGGTGTTGAAGACTCGGTCGTCGCCAAACTGCTGGGCCAACGTAGCGGCTTCGCGGAATACCCCACCTAAACGGCGGCCTACATCTTGGCCGTAGAGCAAGGCCTCGGGATGGTCCGCAAGGATTTCGCGAATGGCAAACAAGGCGCTATCTACCATAACTGTTTTTTCACGGTCACTTGGCGCGCGCTCACCCTTCTCTTCTGTGATAGGCGTTTCAGCGTAGCGGAAGGTGAATAGGTCTTCGGGCCGGGGATCTTCGGCGACAAGGGCACGCTCAAAATCCGCCTGGACTCTAGCTTCTGCTTCGGCAGCAAGAGCCTGTAGATCCGTTTCTAACGCGCCTTGCTCTATCAAGTATGCCTGTAGTTTCGGGAAAGGATCTCGCGTGGCATGCTCCTCAAGATCGTCCCGGTACCACTCCATTCGAACACCTGAGGTGTGGTGATTCAGCAGTGGCACCCTAGCGTGCACCAGGTATGGTTGGCGCGTTTTTCGCATGTTTTTAAGGACTTCACGTATCGCATGAAAACAGGCATTAAAGTCACTACCGTCCACCTGGATCACATTCAAGCCCTGAAAGCCTTGGGCGTATTCCGCCGCATTTCCTGAACGTATTTCTTCCGCATTAGCCGAAATATCCCAGTCGTTATCCTGTACAAGCATAAGAAGCGGGAATTGCTTCAAGGCCGCCATGTGAAGGGCTTCTGAAATTTCTCCTTCTGTCATGGCAGCATCGCCAATGGAACAGACCACAACGGGTTTCTCTCCTTCCCAGCCCTCTGTGAGACCCATTTTTTCACGGTATTGAATCCCTAACGCGGCCCCGGCAGCGGGAATGGCCTGCATGCCAGTCGCGGAAGACTGATGTGGAATTTTGGACTTGTCATCGTCGCGGAGCGATGGATGACTATAATAGGTTCGGCCTCCTGAAAAGGGATCTTCGCGCTTTGCTAAAAGCTGAAGCATTAAATCATATGGCTGCATGCCAATGCCCAAAAGCATCGCGTCGTCCCGGTAATACGGATAGAGGTAATCAACTGCTTTTAGCTGCAGACTGCAAGCCAGCTGTATGGCTTCATGTCCACGTGAGGTGGCGTGCACATAGGTCTGCGTAATTTCTCTCTTGGCTTCATACAGCGCTGTCATTGCCTTAGACGTGGCCATGAGCGAATATGCCTTTAACAAAGTAGGATTGATGTTCTTACTCATTTTATTGCCCCAAAGTTATAGGTCAGCCCAACCCCAGATAATTGCTTCCATTGCACCCCAAATGCATCCAATTTTCCGTCACCATTCGTGTCACGAATGAGAATATCCCGGTCAAATATCGCTTGTGTTCTGATGGTAATGCTTAAAAAATTCGTCGCCTTGTAAACGAGCAATAGGTCACTATCCACGTCAACAGAGAAAGGCTTTGCCAAGTAGTTGCCAAAAACATTGGTGCGAAGATCCAATGAAACATTATTAGCGAATTTCTTCTTGTAGCGCACATTGAAATACGCTCCTAATTCTTGACGAAAAGACTCTCCCGGGAGGAGTCCAAAAGACCCCAATAACTGAAGGCGTTTATCCCTCACCCATGTTTGTTTGCCCGTGACCGGGGAAAAATAAAGATCCCACTGGTCGTCTTTGTGCGTGATTCCCAATCCGGCAAGCGTATATGCGGGCGCCAAAAAACGAGAAACATAAGTGGTATCCGGATCGCCAGGACGTGCATAGCCTTTGTACCATTGCGTTTTAAAGCTCCCAAAAGCCGAAACCTTCCAAAGTGGTTGACCCGAAAGGATATGGTCTAGTCGAAGGTTGTATTCGAGTTTATCATCAATTTTTCGAACGATTCCTTCTTGAAAGTTCATTCCATAAGCTGCATCGAGCAGCTGGTTTGCTGACCACCGATCTGCTGTGTATTCCGCCGATTGTCGGAAAATAAATCCCGCAGTCAAAGAGTTTTGGCCTCCTGCATTCCAGTTTCTAAGTAAAGTTTGGTTAACGCTTGCACCATATAGACCTGACAAGGTCCAAGGACCCACGTGCAGCGCCTCAGTAGGGAATTTAGGAGCCAAGGGACTCACGCTTTGGTCAGAATTTTCGGGCGTGATGGCCTGGAGCGATGCGGTCATTGCCCAGAGCGTCAGGAAAAACATCTTTCGTCCCATGCTTAGCCTTTCTTCGACAAGGATTGGTGAATGGCGTGAATGGAAGCCTGGCTTTCTGGGGTGCGTACAAGGGCCCCTGAAATCGCCGCACGTTCTGCGAGGAGCTGGCCCCAGTTTTCCGTGCCTTCCCAGAGAACCTTTTTCAAGGCCGTTTGGGCAGCGGCGCTTTGCTGGGTCAAGGTACTGGCTAAGCGCTCTACGCCTGCATCAAGGGCGGATATGTCGGGGAAAACTTCTGCGTACAGACCTTGTTGCTGGGCCCATTCGGCAGATTTGAATTGGGTGGCATCGATTGCCAACTGGCTCATCGCGCTCAGCCCCATTTTCCGTGCCACAGCGGGGCCCACGACAAAAGGTCCAATACCTACGGCGAGTTCGCTCAGCTTTACTGCAGCGTGCTGCGTCGCAAGGCAGTAATCCACAGCGCTGGCCAATCCCACACCGCCACCTACCGCTTTACCTTGAACCCTGCCGATGGTCAATTTGGGGCAGGTACGCAAGGCATTGATGACCGAAGCAAAACCGCCAAAAAAATGCAGGCCTTCTTCCTCTGTGCGAATGTTAGCGAGTTCGTCAAAGCTGGCTCCCCCGCAGAAAACACGGTCGCCTGCGCTTCGCAGCACGATGACGCGGGTGTCGGGATGCGTTCCTTCGTCCACGATAGCCTGCGCCAAGGCGGCGAGCACGCGGCTCGGCAGCGAATTGCTTTGAGGGTGGTGAAACTCCAAGTGGGCAATGCCGTTGGCGCGCGTCACCTGAACGCCACCTTCTAAGGTAAAATCGGTACTCATCGTCTAAAATGACTGGTTACTTCAATGGGGCAGACAACACTTCGGTACGAATGGTACCAATGGGAACGTCCTTGGGTTTTTGCTTCGCGGTGTAGGTCATCGTTGCGCCAAGCTTCTACCGCGGCCTTGTCTTTCCAGTAGGAAATAAAGATGGCGTCTTCGCCATTGCGAACAAGCTCATACCCCAAGTAGCCGTCCAGCGCCTCTACCGCCGCCATGGTGCGCGCATCCATATCCGCATAGCCCTCCGGATGGGTGGGGCGCTCGGAGAGGAAGAGCACGGCATAGTTGCCGGACGTGAGATTAAGGCCATCTTGAATAAAACTCATGCTTAGTTGCGCTTTTTCACCATGGTCAGGATCGTAGCCACAGCCACCACCTCTTGCGTGTCATCCGTGACCTCGACATAGTACTTCACGATGCCCTTGGCAATATCCTCGGGGCTGCGCTTCTCTTGGTCGATTTTTTCCTGTACCGTTAGCTGAACCCCAATTTCTGTGCCGGGATAGACGGGCTTGGTGAATCGGCAGGACTCCAAACCATAGTTCAGCAAAACGGGGCCTTTGTGAGGGTCCACAAAGAGTCCCGCCGCACGGCTGAGAATGAAGTAGCCATGTGCGACTCGGCCCGTGAAAATGGTGCCCTCCAGGCTGTTTTCGTCCATGTGGGCGTAGAATTTATCTCCGCTGAGCTCCGCAAAATCTTCAATGTCTTGAAGCGTGACCAAATGCTTAGCGGTAGTGACCGTGTCGCCGATGCGCAGGTCCTCAAAATGCTGACGGAACAAGTGCGGTTCTGCTTCAGGGCGATCCGCACCCGGCGTGAATCTACCCGTCACCGCCGTCAGGGTGTTGGGATGGCCTTGAAGTGCCACACGTTGCAGGTAATGCATCACGCCTCGCATGCCGCCCATCTCTTCGCCGTCTCCTGCTCGTCCAGGCCCACCATGGGTCAACAGGGGCATAGGAGAGCCATGACCGGTAGATTCCTTCGCGCTGCTCGCGTCCAAAAGGTGGATACGGCCATTGCTATAGGCGGCTTCCAGGGCAAATTGGCGTGCGGCATCGCGGTCCGCCGAAACAAAACTGGTGACCAAAGAACCGCGACCCAAGGCCACAATCTCCGCAGCTTCCTCTAGGGAGCGGTAGGGCATTATCGTGCTGATAGGGCCAAAGGCCTCAATGTTATGGCAGCTCAGGTTTTGCAAGGGTTGCTCATTGCGAAGGAGTACAGGGGCATAAAAGGCACCCAAGCTGGGGTTTGCCGCTTTAGCTTCTCCTGAACCGTCCACTCGGCCAAATACCACTTCATTTTCCGCAGCAAGTGCCTCCACCGAAGAGCGAACGCGCTCTACTTGTAGTTGCGTGGCGAGAGACCCCATTCGCACGCCCTCCATCGAAGGGTCGCCGTAAGGCGTTGTTGCCAAGCGTCCAGCCAAAGCCGACTGAACCTCGTCCAGCAGGCCAGCAGGCACAACCACCCTTCGAACAGCCGTACATTTTTGGCCCGCCTTGATGGTGATTTCCTTGGCGGCCTCTTTAATGAAAATGTCAAATTCTAGCGTGCCTGGGCGGGCATCTTCTCCCAAAACCATCGCGTTCAAAGAATCCGCCTCTAGGTTAAAGGCCACTCCGCGTTCCAGGAAATGCGGCTGTGCTTTGAGGCGCATGCCCGTTGCGGCCGATCCCGTAAACGTCACCGTGTCGCCCCGTTGGACGGCGTCCAAAATTCCATGGCCCTTTCCGCTTACCAGTTGCAACGAACCTTCAGGAAGGATACCGCTAGCAATGATGTCTTTGACTACGACTTCGGTGAGAAAGGAGGTGAATTCCGACGGTTTGACTACCGCAGGCACGCCGGCCAAGAGGTTGACCGCGATTTTCTCCAGCATGCCCCAAACCGGAAAGTTGAAAGCATTGATATGGACGGCCACTCCTCGCTTGGGCACCATGATGTGCTGCCCCAAGAAGGTGCCATTTTTAGACAATTTGACCGGGGCTCCATCGATGTGAAAGGACTGGTCGGCAAATTCGCGCCGCAAGGAGGCATTGGTAAAAAGATTGCCGATGCCGCCTTCAATGTCAATCCAGCTGTCGACACGCGTGGCTCCCGTGGCTGCCGACACCGCATAATAGGCTTCTTTTCGCTCCTGAAGGTGCATCGCCAAGGCTTTTAGCATCAGCCCGCGCTGAGGAAAGGTCATAGCCCGCAAGGCGACGCCCCCCTTTTCGCGCCCATAGGTTAGGATGTCGTCGTAGTTCAGACCCAGGCTTGATACGTGGCCCAAGGAAGACCCTGTAATCGCGTGCCGCGCTTCATATTCGGAGGCGCCCCCGTTTATCCACTCGCCTAAAACGTAATTTTTAATGTTCATTTGTTTGAAAATATTCGTGCTTCCAAGGCCTTATAAATGGCATTCACGCGGCAATAGGGTTAAAGATACCAAGGGTATGGCCAAAAAAAAGACCGCCCCATCTCTGGGGCGGTCTAGGTGTAAGCTAGGGCTTTCGAGCCCTAGCTGTTTAGGATTGCTTAGCGCTGAACGGCTACACGCAAGGTGCGCGTTCCTTCTTCAGCGGTCAAGCGTACCATGTAGACGCCGGCGGCGAGGTCACTCAAGTCAATGTTGAGTTCACTCTGACCTGCAGCCCACTCGGCAGCGAGGAGCAATTGACCTTGGAGACCGATAACGGTTACCTCAATGTTGCCTGCCAATTCGCTGCGCTCCATTGTGAAGGTGCCAGTCGTTGGATTAGGGAACAAGTTGATCATACCCAAAGCCTCGTCGATGCTCACAGCACAGTCGTAACACTTGGTGAAACAAACTGCCGCCAATGAGGTGTCGGCGTTGCCAACGGTCGTGTTGCGGTTGTAGCCACCGAAGCCGTCACTGACACCGCAACCTGCAAGGTCGCCGCTTGCTTCTGCCATCGCCCAGTCGTTGCCGTTGATGAACTTGTAGAACAAGTCTTGATTCAATGGCATTTCAACCGTTACAGAGTAGATACCATCACCGTCAGGATCGGTCATTTCTGTGGTAGAGGGGCTCCAGCCCTGGAAGCTGCCAGCTACATGGACACCATTGGTATCAATAGCATTGTTTGCAACTTCCCATGCCATGTTCACATTGAAGGTGACTTCGATAGAACAAGCGTCACAAGAGCTCCAGCAGACTACGGGCAATACTGTGTCTGCGGCAGGAATGGTCAATACACGGTTGGTATACGTGGTGTTGCCATTCGTACAAGACGCCGTGGGGTCATTCATCTCCTGGATCGTCCACGCGTCAGCAGAGTACTTAAACTCTACCGTCGTGCCTTGCTCCAAAGGAAGGGTTACTTCCCAAACGTTGTCTCCGTCCGGATCGCTCATCGCGTTACAGTTACCACACCAGTTGTTCCATGTGCCGTTCACCTCAGGCGTCGTGAAGCCTTGGGTTACCTTGTTCATGTCCACCTGGAAGGTCACATTCGTGTACTGTACACAGCTCGTCGTAAATACAGCAGAGTCATACATCGGCGGGTTGGTGGTTCCTCCGTAAGGGAAAGGACCCCATGTAGCCGAATTGTACGGACTGACCAACGTGGTGTCGATGGTCAAGATGCGGTTGTCGCCCCATGGGCACAATACATCCACTTGGTACCAGCCGGCATTTGTTCCGTCTGTCAAGCCGTCACCGTAAGAGTCATTGATGCGGAACTCGTATGTGCCATTGTCGGGCAAGCAAACGGTATCAACATGCAACGAAGCTGCAGCGTTGTATGGGGACACATCACTGTATGGTCCGCCGGAAGCCCAAACGATACCCGTGTTGATGTCCTCGATGTACCAAGAGATCTCTGAACCATAGATATCGTTCAAGAGCTCAACTCGGACATCCGTACAAGGAGACAATGCTCCGTCCACGAGGAAGTTGTCCACGGCCCAGTACCAGCCCCATGCGCCTGTACCATCGCTGTAGCGGAGACGAACCTGAAGGTCCATGTTGCCGTACATCGTGATGTCATACATCTCGTGTGCAGGAGCCGTCCAAGAACCTCGGGTTGCAGACATAGTGTCAATAGTAACCCAATTGCTACCGTCGTAAACTTCAACGTATCCAGCCGTACCAGAGATATGGCGGTAGTAGTGGTCAAACTCAACCGTGATGGTGTCGTAGCCAATACCGTAGATAACGGGAGAGGTCAAAGCAGCATCCACCGCAGGAGCAGAAGAGCCAACCGCATCGTCATCAATAAAGGCGAAGGCAGAGCCATTCAAAGAAGAACTACCGTAGCTGCTCACACCTTCCCAAGTGGGCGTGCCTGCATCTACCATCCAGTTACAAGGAATGCCGTTGTTAAAGTCTACACTGTACGGAATGGCCGAAGAAGGCACAGGTGCATATACTGCAGAAGCCGTAGACACTGGGCCCGTACAACCTTCAGAAACTACCCAGTCGTAGGCGTAATACACACGAGCATTCGTGCCCGTTGCGCCAAACTGTACAGAGTCAAGTCCCATTACACCTGCCACTTGGTAGGGGTATGCACCACCCGAAGTTGCACGGTGCAATTGACCGGTAGTACCACCCAAGAAGGCCATGTTGATGTAGTAAACACCTGGGGTCAAAGTCAAGCCTACGGGCACTTGGTGCGTACCTGCAACACCCACACTGATCGTGTCAGAGCGCATCAATTCAGCACCACTGTGACCAGAGGTCTTGTTACCCCCTCCTTCGGAAATGCGAACCTGGAAGTTCACCAAACCATTGGAGATAACCGAAATAGAATCGATCGTCATAGGCTTCAACACAGAGAACCACATGCCGTTTGTAAAGTTGCCGAAGCCGCCCGTCAAAGTGGTGGGGGGTCCAACGTGTACTGCTGACATGCTGTTGTCATCTGCATAAACGGAAGCGTAATAGTCCGTATTGGCCGTGATCACAGGAGTTGTGAAGCTATTGCCCATTCCAACTACAGCGGAGTCTGCGTTCATCCACAGAACCGTATTATTAGAGCTAGATGCCGCAGATGTAAAGGTTACAGGTGACGCGCCACATGATGTTTGTGATGCAATCGTCAACGTATCGGTTACTGGGCACGTAGGCGTAGAACACGCGGCTGTAAAGGTTCCAAATACGGTACTTGCTGTAAACGTAGTGCCAGAAGTACGGGTCAACTTGGTGTTGCCATCAGGATCTACCACTGTAAAGCCTACCTCATCCGTCCAAGAACCAAGAGTTCCAACTTGGACCGTTACAGGTACGCCATCACAAAGCATGATAGATTCGGTGTAGCTAGAGCCGGTGGTAAATCCACCACCCACAGTACCTACCGTGTAGCCATTTTGTACGAAACTTACCGTGTTTCCGTTCCAGCCGTCGCCATAACTATCGGTCATGTTCACCGTAAAGGCACACATATCAGCAGGAGGACACGCGGTACATACGGGAAGGAGATTGCCAAAGTTTTGGCCTAGGGTCATCGCTGAGCCCGAGGCGTGCACTACCACGGTATCTCCGTTCATATCAGTTACCACAAAGCCAACCTCACCGGTCCAAGAGCCCAATGTTCCCAAGTCCACGCTCACAGAATCCCATGAGCAAAGGCCTACCGTTGCCGTTCCGGAACTTCCTGTTGGCAAGGTGACCGACCCGTTTACATTACCGCTTTGGGTGAAGGTCACCACGTTGCCGTTCCAGCCGTCGCCGTATGTATCTGTCATATATACCGTATACTGGCATTGATTCGAAAGCGCACATGCAGCTGTAGTTGCAGAGGCGTCAGAACTCCATGAACAGGTGTCTCCCACCGAACAAATTTCACGCGCTGAGAAATCGTAGCTGGTAGACGCCATCAATCCGGAAATGTTGATGGAAGCGCCTGTACCGCTTAGAATGGTGTAAGCGCCTGTGGTTCCTGTTTCGCGGTAACGAACTTGTGAACCAATCGTAGTGCTGTTGTTCGAAGACCATGTGGCGTCAAAGCTCACGTCGGAGACATTGGCAGCACCGAGGCCAGAAACGCCAAAGCAGGTTAATGGAGCGTACTCATCCGCACCAATATCTGGCGTGGTGGTAGAGCGTGTATCTCCATCGATATCCGTCAAAACGCCCAATGCAGTTCCCGCATTGTTGGGGGCTGCGCCTTGAACGTGCAAATCATTGGCCGAGGTAAACAATGGATCGCCCCAAACAGAATTCGCGTCCTGAGAAGAGGCAGTCTGCCAGGCTGAAAGCGTAGAGCTTCCTGATCCGAAGGGGGTGGAAGACGACGCGTAGAAATTATTGTAGTCGCCCGTGTAGTAGCCTGAAGAAGCCGTTGAAGATGCTTCAAAAGCATAACCGCCACCCACATTTACAAAAATGTTGTTCTTGATGATGTTACCGCCAGCGGTGAAATAACTAGTAGAGGTGGACTTGTTCAAGTAGCAAGCGCGTCCTGACGTAGAAGAGCCGCCCGTTACATTCACCGAATTGTGCTGGTATACCACATTGGCACAGTGATACAAATAGGTTCCATAAACGGATGAAGCACCTGTTGTGTTACAAGCGATCATGTTGTTCTCAATAACACCAGGAGCCGTAGAGGGGAAATTGGCGTAGCCGAGATAGATGCCGTAGTTGGTTGATGTTCCGCCTACTTTAATGTTGTTGTTCTTGATGCTCGCGCTCGTGAACTGCGTGTAAGACGAGGATCCTGAGCAAGAAGCATAAATACCATAGTACTTGGTCTCAATGTCATTGTTCTCATAAACCAAGTCCAACGTACCACCAGAAGGAGGAGCTGTGTACAAATAGAATCCGTAGTAAACATCGTTCATATCGTTGTTCTGAACGTCCACACCAACAGAAGGATAATAGATATAATTGTACACGTTTCCGGTACCGGCGTTGTTGATGGTGTTACCGTGAATCTTAACATACTTGCCGTAACGAGGGTAAAGGCCATAGTAATTCGTGTTTATCACATTGTCTTCAATAACAATGGTGTCCGCACTCGTCGTGTAGCTTGATCCATAGATGTACATCGCATAAGAGACATCTTCCATGGTGTTTCCAGTAAGGATCCAATTTCCTTGAGCTTCCGCTGGCGAGGTGTAGTAAATCCCCGCGTAATACGAGCTTGTGCTCGAAGCAATTCCGTCAAAGGTGTTGTCGATCAAACTGATATTCCCAACGCTGCCCGTGTAATCCAGGAGTCGGCCATACGTTGTGCCCCCTGAAGTGATAACCAAACCTTTGATCGTAACGTCATTACAACCATTTAGACGAATCGTCCAGTTATCGGACGTTCCCGTAGGGCTGTAGGTTACAATGGCATCCGACGTGTTGGTCGGGTCGGCCTGGAAAGTAATACTGTTCGCTGAAGAAGCGCCCGTCACAGAGGGTATGGTCACCTGCTCTGAGTAGGTGCCCTGCTTCACATTGAACGTAACTGCACCATTAACGCCTGACGTCGACAAAGCCGAAATCGCGGACGTAAACGATGTGTAGTTGCTCGTTCCAGTGCCATTGGGGTCGATGGTATACGTCCCCGACAACTGGGCGAACATCGGGGTTGTGAGCAAG
>Ga0222714_10006283_pt1 | contig 11123 bp, 15 predicted proteins | sample C33_3DmetaG_FD_165048 | JGI IMG/M metagenome (GOLD analysis project Ga0222714, IMG submission 165048) | Estuarine water microbial communities from San Francisco Bay, California, United States - C33_3D | ecosystem: Environmental > Aquatic > Marine > Unclassified | place: USA: California... | reverse complement strand
GGATACAAATTAATAGGAGCATAGACCATGGCACTCACAACATTACCCACAGCAGCTTTCGCCACAGGATCCGTGGGCACTTCACAATTAGCGGATAGCTCTGTCACTGCAAATAAAGTATCTGCTGATTTAAATTTTAGAAACTATGTAGTTAATGGTGATATATCTGTGTGGCAACGAGGCACTTCGTTTACCAATGCAGCTAGTGGAACATTTACAGCGGATAGATGGTGTATGAGTTATCGTGCTATTGGTAATGCAGATATTGCTCAAGTAGATAACAAAACTTACAAATCATTAAAGGTAACTAATTCTAATGGCTCCTCACAAGAAATCGCTATGCGATATCGTGTAGAAGATGTCACTCAATTTAATAATAACAGTTTTATTTTAAGTTTTTATGCAAAAGCCTCTACAAGTGTTACTTTAGATACTCGTGTTTATGAGAATTATGGTAGTGGTGGAAGTGCAACAGTTACTGTTGTAGCGGCAGGTAGTCAGAATAAAACCATCACCACCTCAAGACAAAGATTTACTATTTCTTTTACCACCAGTGATATGTCAGGTAAAACAATAGGTAGTTCTAATTATTTAGAATTTAGTTTTCACCCAACATTAGTGTCGGGTGCAAATTGGGAATTTGATTCAGTACAATTAGAAAAAGGTACAGTTGCCAGTGACTTCGAGAATGTCCCTTATGATGTGAATTTAAGAAGGTGTCAGAGATATTATTTTAAAATAAATCCTAATGGAGCAAATGGTGGACCTGTATATCCAGGAAGAACGAATGGTGGTTATGATGTGCAAAATATTGGAATAGATTGTCCTGTGCCTCTTAGAATTGGGAACCCTTCTATAACAATACAAAGTGGTACAATAATGCAAGTTTGGGCAAACACTTTCAGTCAAACAAGTGCAGGAGGAGGTAGCGTTACTGGATTAGTAGATACAGGAAGTAATTCAAATAGATTAATGGTAAATACAAATGGCTTTTCTGGACTTACTGGTAACTTTTCGGCTGTTTGGGGTCCTGTAATTCAAGGTATGCCAGTGGATGCGGAGTTATAAATGATACAAACAGTAGAAATAATTTATATGATGAATGCAGAAGGTACTGCAAAGATTCAAGCAGGATATAAAATCACATGGTCAGATAATGATAATAAAACTTTTGTTCCTTTGAATGGTGAAGGAAACCGACACTACCAAGAAATCCTTGAGTGGGTTGCCCTAGGCAATACCATTACTGACAATGGAGGAGGTGAATAAATGCCCTACATCGGACAAGAACCTTTAACAGGAAGATATATTATCTTAGATGATATATCAGGAAGCTTTGATGGGACCACCACATCCTTTTCATTAACCACAGGCAGTAGTCCTGTATATCCTCAAACAGAGCAAAACATGATTATTTCTATCTCAGGTATTTACCAATATCCTCGAGATGCGTATATGATCGCTAATTCCAGTATAGAATTTACTTCAGCTCCCGCTAGTACCGACACGTTTAGTGGTGTTGTATTAGGGGATGTTTTATCTATTGGAACTCCAACAGAGAATTCTGTCACCGCAGAATCTTTAGGCTCTCAGTTCTATACAATCAATAGACAATCGGTAGTGGACGTGACTGTCTTAGCCGATGAGAATGGTATGGTCGCAGGACCTTTTTCAGTAACAGGCAACATTACAATTGAAAGTGGAGCCACTTTCGTTATATTATAGGCAATCATGAGTACCCTTAAAGTAGATGCAATGCAGTGTGTTTCCACAAACACCTCTATCAGTATGAACAACTCAGTGTATTTCCCCACAGGCACATTAACCGATGGTGCTACTATTAACTGGGATGTATTCGATAATCCTACTTGCCAAGTCACTTTAGCAGGTAATCGTACTATGGCCGCTCCTTCTAATATGGTGGACGGTGGTTTTTATTCTATTCTTATTATTCAAGATGGCACGGGTTCACGAACCCTAAGCTGGAATGCTGTTTACAAGTTCAATGCAGCGACTGCTCCTACCTTAACTACAACCGCCGGGGGAAAAGATTTATTAATTTTTAGAAGCGATGGCACTAATATGCTCGAAGCAGGAAGAAGTTTGGGAATCGCTTAATGTTTGCTTTAGTTCAAGATAATCAGTTTATTAAGATCGTCAATTCCAATAAGGGAATAACTCTAGGCGATGTTCAATATCCCAAATCAATTTTTACCTTATGGAGTAACAATGAAAGAGAAGCGATCGGTATCTACGAGGTACAGGTGGATAACACCAACAAAAAAGACGAAGCCTATTACATTAATACAGATGTTTCTTATAGCTTCAGCAACGGTACTGTTGTGGGAGTGTATGGAACAGCTACTGCTAAACCTTTAGATGATGTTTTATTCGTAGAAGGTGATGAAATCCCTAGTGATAAAGCAGTCGGTGATATCAAACAATATGGATTAAAAGGATTAGAGATTGCCAAGATTAAAGCACAAGCAGGTGGACTATTAGCACCAACTGATTGGCATGTAATTAAAGCTAGTGAAGTCGCCGATTATTCTGTGCCTACTGATATTGCAACTTATCGAGCTAATGTTCGATCCAAGTCGAATGAAATGGAAACACAGATTAATGCTTGTGGTACAGTAGAAGATTTAAAAACCCTATTCACTTACAATGAAGATGAAAACGGAGTGGTCTCTCGACCTCTAGTAAGTTTCCCCGAGGAGTTATAAGATGCCTTTCGCAGGAGTAGGCGGAACATCGGTTAGAGATAGTCAATATCTCATTGATAATTCCCTTAGATTTAATGATGATGATAGTCCAAGATTAGATAGAACTAATGTAGCATCACCAACAAATTCTAAAAAATATACTTATAGTGTATGGATAAAAAGAAGTGCTTTTGGTAGTAATAGACAAATATTAAGTGCGATTAATGGTAACAATAGAACACAAATTTTATATAGAAGTGGAAGTAATGAAGCACTTAAAGTATTATCTACTAATGATGCTTGGGTGACCTTTAAATACAATATAGAAACAAGTGCAAAATTTAGAGATTGTAGTGCATGGTATCATGTGGTTTGTGCTTTTGATTCCACTAACGCAACTGCCAATGATAGATTTAAGATTTATGTTAATGGCGTTGAACAATCTTTAAGTATTACTAATTCTGTTGCATCAAATTATGATGACCCAATTAATTCAGGTAGTGTTGCACAGGATTTAGGACACGCAGACGGAGGTGAAATTTTTGATGGGTATTTTGCAGAGGCACATTTCATTGACGGGCAAGCATTATCCCCTACTGACTTTGGTGAATTTGATGAAGATAGTGGTATATGGAAACCCATTGAATACACAGGAACATATGGCACAAATGGGTTTTATTTAGATTTTGAAAACAGTGGTAGTTTAGGTGCTGACCAATCGGGTAATGGTAATAACTTTACTCCTACGAATTTAGCATCTACTGACCAAACAACAGACACACCGACTAATAACTTTACTACTTTAAATCCTTTAAATATAACAAACAGTAATCAATATTTATCTGAAGGAAATCTTGACCATCAATTTGTTTCAGGAAATTGGTTATATACTTTGGCTACAATGGCTTCTTCTAGTGGTAAATGGTATGCAGAAGTAAAACTTGCAGATGTAACTAATTTTGCAGTAGGTTTTTGTGAGTTAGGTGGAACAGGTTCATCAACTCAATATATGAATACTAATAATAGTTTATTGGGTGTAACTTCAGATGCTTGGTCAATTCTAAATAACTATACTTGGATTGCTAAAAAAACTAATAACTCTAATACACAATTAACATCATCAGGAACTCAATTTGCTAATAATGATATTTGTATGTTAGCTATTGATATTGATAATCAAGGAATATGGTTTGGAAGAAATGGTACTTGGTTTGAAGGTGACCCTTCAGCAGGAACAGGTGCATCTTTTACAAACTTAACAGCAGGAAAATCTTACACTTTTGCAAGTTGTGTTGAAGGTTCAAGAAATATTTGGAACTTTGGAAGTCCACCTTATTCAATCTCAAGTGGCAACACAGATGATAACGGATATGGAAACTTTGAATACGCACCCCCAACAGGATTTCTAGCACTCTGTACTCAAAACCTAGCAACTGTATTATCCCCTACGATTGATGATGGGAGTCAGTATTTTAATACTGTTTTATATACAGGTGACGGAACTACAAACAGAACAATATCAGGTGTAGGATTTCAACCTGATTGGACTTGGTTAAAAAGAAGAAGTAGTGTCTATTCTCATGGTTTATTAGATAGTAATAGAGGTGTCGGAAAAGTATTAAGTAGTGATAATACTGACCCTGAAAACACAAACAATAATGTTTTATCAAGTTGGAATAGTGACGGATTTGTAATTGCATTAAGTGGTGTTTCTGCTTTTAGTAATACAACTGGTGAAACTTATGTAGGTTGGAACTGGAAAGCCAATGGTGGTACAACATCATCTAACACAGACGGAAGTATCACCTCAACAGTTCAAGCGAATACTACTGCAGGATTTAGTATAATCACATATACAGGAACAGGTGCGTCTGGAAGTGTTGGACATGGATTAACAAAAGCACCAGAAATGGTAATCTGTAAACAAAGAACAGATGCAGGTACTCAATGGCAAACAGGACATACAGGACTAACAAATTGGACTTATAAACTTTTACTAAATGCTACAACTGCAGAAAGTGTAAATGCAAATGTATTTCCTTCAGCACCAACATCTACTGTAATTAATTTAGGTTTAGCAGGTGATAGTAATGGAAGTGGTAAATCACAATTAATCTATGCCTTCCATAGTGTTGAAGGATATAGCAAGTTCGGTAAGTACACTGGGAATGGAAGTACAGACGGAACATTCGTCTATACAGGGTTTAGACCTGCTTTTGTAATATGGAAAAGAACTGACTCTACTCAAGATTGGTTTATGCAAGATATAGCTAGAAATACCTATAATGTTGTAGGAAAATATTTAAGAGCAGATACTTCAGATGCAGAGGGTGATTTTTCAACAAGTGGTGTAGATTTTATATCTAATGGTTTTAAAATGAGAACAACAGGAACAGGTTTTAACGCATCGGGTGGCACATACATCTACATGGCATTTGCAGAAAACCCATTTGTTTCATCAACAGGAATACCAGTGGTAGCAAGATAATGAAAAATAGTGTAAAAAATATAAAGGAGTAAAACATGGCACAATTAAGTACAAAAATTAAGAAGTATCTAGCTGATAATGGCGTCAATTCGGTAGATTTTACTACCGATGTCTTATTACAAGATGACTCGAACGGTCAAGGTCCCTACATTAAAGAGTGGAACATTGACGGTGTTGCCAAGCCTACGACTGATCAACTCAATGCTTTCGAAGCGGCAGCGTCTGTAGAAGAGACCAATGCTCAAGTAATTTCTACTCGAGTATCTCTTTACGGTGGACCTGCCAAACAATTGGAGAACATTATTGAAAATGGACTTCAAGCGGAAATAGACAGAGTGGCACAGATCAAGGCTGACAACCCAAAGATATAGGAGTAATCATTGTCAACGATCAAGGTAAATTCTATTGAGAACAGAAACGGTTCAAGCATTACTATTGGTAAAACAGGAACCACTGTTGATTTTGCCGCTGGAACCACTGTTGATTTTTCCACAAACAGTCCAACCCTTACAGGTGTTGCGACTACTAATGGTAGGCAAGTTTTATTATCTACTCAAAATCCTAGTGGTGCTTCATCTGTGGAATTTATAGATGGTAGTGGTGATATAGATTTCGGAACTACTTATAAATATCATATCTTTGAATTTGAAAATATTTTTAGTAGCAGTAGTGGTGATTTTTTAGTTTTTAATGCGAGTACAGATAGTGGTTCTAATTATAATGTAAGTAAATCACAAGTAGTATTACAATCTGGCTCTAACGCTGGAAGCACTTTTGGATTGACTGTAGATGGTGGTCAAAGTTTTGAAAATGGAACTGGACAAGCGACTTTAGTAACAGGGGTGGACACCTCTGCTAATACTAATGAAGGAATTATTGGTACATTTCAAGTTAATCAAAGTGGAAATACTTCCTATGGAAAACCTTATCAAGGTAATTTTGTTTATGATGCAAGTGGTGCTATAACTGTAAAACTACAAATACCTTATGGATTATTACAAACAACATCTGCTATTAATGCTTACAAATTTAATATGAATACAGGAAATATAACAGGAACAATTAGATTGTATGGAGTAACAGCATAATGAAAAAATTAGTTAATGGTGTTGAAGTAGAAATGACTGCTGAAGAAATAGCACAGAGAGAAGCAGAAATTCAAGAGGGTTTAATTAAGAAACAAGAATATGAAAATCATATATCTGAACAAGAAGCAAGAAAAGCTTCTGTCAAAGCAAAACTAGAAGCACTCGGTTTAACAACAGAAGAAATTAAGGAGGCGTTTGGAATCTAATGGCCATCACCCGCTTAGGACCGAACCAAGATATCACCGCAGCGAAGATTGCGGGTACGATCAATTTTAAGAATTTGATTATCAACGGGGATATGTCGATTGCACAGAGGGGTACTTCACAAGCAAGTGTTGGTACTTCTTTTACTTATTTTACAGTAGATAGATTTAAATTAGGTGGTTCAGGTTCATCAGGTGCTAGATTTACAATGTCACAAGATACAGATGTTCCAACAGGTCAAGGTTTTGCTAAATCTTTAAAAATGGATGTTACAACTGCTGATGGTAGTTTAGGAGCAAGTGATGCAATTCAAATTGTTCAAAGAATAGAAGGTCAGAATTTACAATATCTAAAAAAAGGAACTTCCAATGCTGAAAGTCTAACATTATCGTTTTGGGTTAAATCAAATAAAACAGGAACTTATATAGCAGAATTAAGAGATACAGATAATAGTAGGACTATTTCAAAAGCATACACAATAGATAGTGCATCAACTTGGGAGAAAAAAACATTAACTTTTGAGGGAGATACAACAGGTACATTTAACAATGATAATGGAGAAAGTTTAAGATTACTTCATTGGTTATATGCTGGAACTGATTACACATCAGGTACATTAGCAACATCTTGGGAAAGTTTAACAGCCGCCAACAGAGCAGTCGGTCAAGTAAATCTAGCTGATAGCACAGACAATAATTGGTGGATTACAGGCATCCAACTCGAAGCAGATACATCCGCCTCGGATTTTGAATTCTTACCTTATGATGTGAATTTAATGAGATGCCAGAGGTATTATCAGAAAACATATAATTTGAATGATGCACCTGCATCTAGTACATTTACAGGTCATCTTGATATAAGTGGTTTTTCAGATGGCTCAAGTAATTTGTTATTTGCCATTCCTTTTAAAGTAAGAATGAGAACTACACCAACAGTGACTTACTATACAAGTGGGGGTACATCTGGACAATGGTATGCAGGAAGAAATGGGTCAGGTGGTAATGCAACTGCAACTTCCTATTCAGGAAGAACTGCTGAAAGTAATTTATCAACCTATGTAAATTTAGGTGCTTCTTGGACAGGTGGTTTTGTTGCAGGACACTACACAGTAGATGCGGAGTTATAAATGATACAGAGTGTAGAAAAAATATATATGCCAAATGACAACACAGTTTTTATTTACAAGATGACAACAACAGACGGAATTGTATCAGATGTTCCTCACGACACAGCAAACCGACACTACCAAGAGATATTAGAATGGGTTGAAAACGGTGGCATTATAGTAGATAATGGAGCGTAATTATGGCATCAACATATTCAGATAGACTTAAATTAGAGCTACAGGGTACAGGCGAAAACGCAGGTACTTGGGGCGATAAAACTAATAATAACCTAGACGTTATTGATGCGTTTGTTGCAGGTTACTTATCCAAGAGCGTTGCAGGTTCTTCTAACGTTACTTTAACCACGGCTAATGCTTCTGCTTCTTCTGAGTCTTCTAATAAAGTTTTAGAGCTAACAGGAGCTCTGACAGGTAATATTACCGTATTCATTCCTGCTAAAGAAAATAACTATTTAGTTTTTAATAACACCTCTGGTTCTTACACATTAAGTATTGCAGCCACAGGTCATGGTGCCAACGGTGTAGCGGTTACACAAGGTGCTTATTCTTATGTGTACTGTGATGGTGCTTCGAACTACAATGTTAAAAATGCTTTATCTTTAGTTGGCTCAGTAACCACTAAAGGTGATCTTGTTGTGACAGGGAATGTGAATGCATCTATCAATGCCAACATTACAGGCAATGCAGCTATTACAGGTAACGCTGCTATCACAGGGACTGCTAATGTAACAGCTGATGTAAATGCAGCAGCGAATGTGAATGTGACAGGCAATGTCAATGGTACGATTGCTACTTTCTCAGGAAATGTCAATGCTAATTATTTAGTAGCTACAAATGATGTCGTATATCAAGACGGAACAATAGGAAATATTTCTGTTAGAAATTTAATTACAACATCAGTTACAAGTGCTCCAAGTGCAGGAGTAGGAGCCGATGGAGATTTCTATCTCATCCATGATGCATAATGGCAAGCGAATGGTATATCAAAGTCAGCAGTGCTTGGAAGCAAGTCAACGAAGCTTTCTATAAATCAAGCGGTGCATGGAAAGAGGTCCAAGAAGGTTGGATCAAGGTCGGTGGTGCATGGAAACAGTTTTACACAGCCTTTGTTGCTACCTCTATTGTAACTCAAACATCTAATACTACAGTAAGCGTTCCCACAGGAGCTAATGCGATTCACGTTCAAGCCGCTGTCGGCGGTGGCGCAGGAGGTGTTAGAGGTGCTGAATATGACAAATCAGGTGGTGAGTCAGGTGGTACAGGGGGTGGCTCTGGTGCTTATATTTCCGATAAAGTTTTTAATGTGACAGAAGGTGAAACGCTTACGTTAACTATTGGTTCAGGTGGCTCAGGAGCCACAGGTTCTAGCCCTAACTGGCAAGGTGTCAGTGGGACTAATACAGTTTTATCAGGCAGCACTACAGGCTCCATGTTTACTTTAGGTGCAGGTGTGGCAGGTGGATCAACAGGGGGTACTTCTCCGAACGGAACTGTTCGTACTAACTTACCTTCTTCAGGAGGGTCTGCTACTATCAATGCAAGTCCTGTGACTTCAGGAACTTTTAGAGAATCCAATGGTGCAACAGTGACTTTTGCTACGGCGGTAACATTAGATGATGGACCTTTAGGGACATTTAATCAATCAGGTTCAGGTGTAGCAGGTGTAACGGGTTCTAATTGTAGTGGAGATAACTGTCAAATTGCAGGGGGAAATGGAGCGGCTTCTTACTCAGGAAATATTTCAGGAGGTTCAGGTGGTCCAGCAGGCGTAACGGGCGGATCAGGTTCAAGAGGTTCAGGTGGAGGCGGTGGCGGTGGCCAACCTGAATCATCAGGAGGTGCGGGAGGCACAGGAGAGATTAGATATCGATTCTTACGAATCACCTAGAAATGTTTTTACAGAATTATTATTATTATTTTCTACAAGTTTTATCTTCTGAGTTTTGTAATAAAGTTATTGAACAAGGAAACCAACAAGTTATTCAAAATGCCAAAGTAGCCGACAGTAATTTACAAAAAATAAGGAATTCTTCTATTGCGTGGATGCAAGATTCTTGGTTGTACGAAACCATTGAACCTTTTATTCAAGAAGCCAATATTAGAGCAGAATGGAATTTTGATTGGATAGGTTCAGAAACTTGCCAGTTCACTGTTTATAAAGAACAACAACACTATGGCTGGCATCAAGATTCTTTACATCAACCTTACGATAAACCGGGGACCCCGGAACACAATACTATAAGAAAACTATCTGTTACTGTGGCTTTAGAAGATGGTAATAACTATGAGGGTGGGGACTTACAGTTTGATCTACGTAATCGAGAAGATAGTCAATCAGTGGTACTAACCGCTGAACAAGCTAGACTAAAAGGATCTATTATTGTCTTTCCTTCGTTTGTTTGGCATCGAGTTACTCCTGTGACCAAGGGTACTCGTTATTCGTTAGTGATATGGAGTATTGGTCCACAATTTAAGTAATGGATTTTAAAATAAACAATTGGTTTGGGCAGCCTATCTTCATTACAAAAATAGAAGATTATCCAAAAATTAATCAAGAAATTATTGATTTATTAAAAGAAGATATCAAACCCACTACTAATCAATTTGCTCGTACCACCGATGTACAGTTAAAAGAAACCCATAAAGTCACTGACAATCTTCACACTCATCCACAATTTAAAAATTTATTTAATGCTATTTATCAACAAATTAAGTTTTTCTTAGACGCACATCATTATAATATGGAAATCTTTGATGCTTATATTACAAAAGCTTGGGCAACCTTTTCTACAAAAAACCAACATATTGCTAGTCATAAACATACGGCTAGTCATTTTAGTTTGGTCTATTATGTAGATGCACAAAAACAAGGAAATATTATCTTTGAACAAGAGAAGTCTACAAAGGGAATGTATATTCCTGCTAATGATAAATATTATAGAGGCTGGAGCGATATTAATTTTGCTTCTATAAAATATCCTTCGGAAACAGGAGGATTAATTATTTTCCCCAGTGAGTTATTACATTACACAGAGGAAAATACACAAGAAAGACCCCGCATTAGTATATCGGCTGATGTGCTATTAACAATGAAAGAAGGGATTAAGTCAGAACATTGTCTGCCTAGTCCTAAAACATGGAGTAAAATATGTTAGAAGGAGATCTGAAAGATCATAATATTAGACTATATTTAGGCATGCCTATGTACGGCGGTCTATTAAGTGAGAATACTTTACATGGAGTTTTAGCTCTACAAACGTGGACCTCTTCTGCAGGTATTGGTATGAAACTACAAACCATGGGCAACGAATCACTGATCACTCGTGCTAGAAATACAATCGTTTCTATGTTCTTAGATGATCAAAACTTTGTGGGCACTCATTTATTGTTTATTGATGCAGACATAGGATTTCAACCTGCCAATATCGAACGATTAATTCGTGCCGATAAAGATATTGTTTGTGGTATTTATCCTCGTAAATGTATTCATTGGAATCAGGTGATCAATGCCG
>Ga0222714_10006281_pt1 | contig 11125 bp, 4 predicted proteins | sample C33_3DmetaG_FD_165048 | JGI IMG/M metagenome (GOLD analysis project Ga0222714, IMG submission 165048) | Estuarine water microbial communities from San Francisco Bay, California, United States - C33_3D | ecosystem: Environmental > Aquatic > Marine > Unclassified | place: USA: California... | reverse complement strand
GGTACAGTAATATCAGTACCAGGAATATCGACGTAACGGACCTGTGACGGGACTGGGGGTGGTTTAGGAGGTGGAGGAGGTACAGGTTTAGGTGCTGGTTTCTCCTCCGTTTTCTCCTCACTGTTGATACCACGTACACCTGGAGGTGGACGAAGGTCGTTAGGAGGCACTACAAGCGGCTTGTAGGTGGGTAAAGTGGCTCGTGGCACCTCTAGTACCGGACGGGGTAAAACAGGGGCCTCAGGGAGCCGTAGAACCGGCAGTACCGGTGGTGCTCCCAAGTCCATCAGCCGCCGAAGAGACCACGCTCGATAAAATCAACGGCTTGGTCGTCAACAGTGTTATCAGATTGCTCAGCAAGTTTACGGAGCATGTCAACAATCAATCGCTTTACTTTGTCGCTGTTAAGGAACGACATAAGAACGGGACGGATAAGTGCAATCATTGTTCTCTAGGGGTAAAAGGTTTAGTTGTAATACTGATGAAGCACATGATAGACGTATTCTGGTTTAAAATTAGCATCAGACAATTCCTGCAGAAGAGTTTCACACAGTTCGTTAAATTGTGCTTTTGCTGCTATTTTTTCTGCTTCTTCATCTACCCAAAAACTTCCTTCAGTTCCTGGCACAGAATCTTCACCTTCATGTTTTTTGAAATAAACAACGTCATTATAAATAACACGATTGCCAATTTCGTAAGAAGAGTCAGAACTGTAAATAGGATAAGACATGGTTAAGTTGGAGTAAGAATGTTAGAGGTATAATAAGAATCACCTTGAGTATTAGTTGCTCGCATCTCAACTACCAAACGAGAACCAGCCGGAAAATCTAGATCAGGAGATTGCTGTGTTGGTAATGTAGCCGGGAAGTTAACACTATAGGGGCTGCTACCATTCATAGTAACCCAACCAGGATCATCTTCAACCATGTTACTTACATCTCCATCGGCATCTAACACACAATATAGTTTTGTTGCTGTGCGCGGAGAATACAGGTTCGGATCTGTAAATGGATAAGTATTTTTAGAGCTTTCTACGTCAAACTCTCTACAAATAGTAGGATTTCCAGTTGCGCTCCAGTCATTAATATCAGAACCTTCATTATTAGTAACTGTAATTGTATTGGTGCTGGTATTGATGTTTGTAATAACACCTGAAGGTGACCAAACATTTCTGCGTAAAATAACTCCATCAATACGCAGTGGTCCGCCACTACAACTAGTAATTCGATAGTCCCTCATTCCAAAGCTGGTTAGAGTTCCAGAACCAGTCGCAAGTGTCTGGAAACCACTGGTATTTTTTCTTTGGAAACCTCCACCATTAATAGAATATTCATCATAACCAACCTCACCTCCTCCAATTTCAACACTAGAGGTGTAAGGAATACCAGGACTTGGATACCAGTATGCTTGGTTAGAAGTAGAGGCGCTACCGCCATCAAAAAATGTTCCAGTATTCCAATACTGGTTGAATGAATCTTGACCGTAGTCTCTAGAAAGTGTTGCGTTAAAAGGACGAACGTTATCACCAACTTGGAATTTAGTGAGATTTGTGCCGTTCTGTAATCCAATAGTTACAGTAGAACCGCTAACACTAATACTAGAAATACCAGCACCTTGTAACAGGTAGTTTAGATAAGTAACCTCACGCCCTTGTCCATTATCGGGCGCTAAAACATAAGCTTTAAGTTGTTTTGTTGAAGCTGGATTTCCGTCATCATCCATAGTAAGAGTGACAGGAAAACTTGTACTTGTAAAGCGTCCTCCGCCACTTACGTTAGCGATACTTACAGAATCAATCGATGGTTCATCCAGCTGAGAAGATTGCCAATCAGCAAACGTACACTTGTAATCAGTGCCGCTGCGGTTGACGATGATTAAATCAGAGTTGTTTACAGTGCTCATATCTGCTGTAGTTGAATAAGCCGTGCCGCTCCGGTAAACCAGAACTTCATCGGATGTAGGATTAACAGTACTCATGGTAAGGTTGGCAAACTAGAGATGTCGGAGTCAAGTTTTTTGTCAAGCTCAACTTTTAACCCCGCAGGGTGAACAGCTCTGTTTGTCGCAGTACCAGTAGTTGTTTCTGCAGCCGTAGCAAGCTCGACAATGCCAGAGACAGTTTCCGATGCGTTGTTCAGAGCAGAAGAGCCAGCAGCAGTTAGGCGACCACTGCTGTCAACGGTGAAGTTCGGGATAGCTGAGGCACTACCGTAAGAGCCAGCAGTAACGGCAGTGGGGCAGCTAAAAGCATCACAATTAACCGTGCCGTCGAAGTAGCCGTTGCGCCACTGGAGAGAGGAGGTGCCCAAATCTTGAGAGTCGTCGGCACCAGGAATAAAATGACCTGCTGATGAAAGGGAGCACTCCTTTCCACCATTATTTGTAGCAAGAACTACGCTTGCGTTTGCGTAGTTGCTGAGATATAGATTTTCGTTTCCAGTCCAACTATCGCCAATTTCCCATTTTGATGTATCAGTAGAATCTCTGCCGGTAATTGTAATTTGTGCGGCAGCACCTGAACTGTTGGTATCTTTAAGGATAAGTTGGCCCGAACTTGTGTTGATAGTTGCGAAACTATCGCAAGTCAACCCATCACACGTCACCGAGCCGGTTACGTTGATGCCGGTGGAGGTGGTGGTTAGTTTGGTGGAATTTGCGTGGTGAAGGTTAACAGCGCGATTGCTGTCAATGGAGATAATGTTCTGGCTAGTGGTGCCATCCCCACTTCTTATGAGAATAGTTTCATAGGAGCCGTCACCTTGATAATCCATGTAGAAGGTGCCGTCATTTCCCTGATTTACACGGAACCCAAGAATGTCACTACTTGTATAAGTGTTGTTATTAACAACCAAACCCCAAGGAGCGCCATCGTCACCAGAAACCCTAAGAGTAGGAGAACCTGAGCCGTCGTCATCGACAACAAGTTGGTTGACAGTAAGGGTGCCAGGAATACTTGCACCAGCAGCGTTACTAAGGTCAGCCTTAGCCAGTTCCGTACCACCAGCGGTAGCACCGTCATGGACGTGAAGTGAATCATTTGTAGTATTAACCGTTACCTCGCCTTCGGCACCGGTAAAAGTCGTATGTTGCGTGTCAGTACCACGCCGCAGTCGAAGAAGTTTTGCCATAATTAAATAGTACCGAAGTCAATTTGCAGGTTAGTGCCGTCAATAGTGCCAATGTTACTCAGGTTGTTGTTTTGACCATCTAAGGTTCCGCCAAGTTGCGGAGTAAGGTCTTCAACAAGGTTTTGAATGCCACCAGAAGAAATAGCATCCCAACTTGAACCATTCCAGAATTTAAGAACGTCGTTAACACTGTCGTACCACAGGTCGCCGTTGTTAGGACTGCTAGGTTGTGTACCACTAATGGTGTAAAGATCAGCAAAATTGTTTACATCGCTGATGTTAGTTGCAACCGTGTTGACATTAGTGATCGCGCCAGCAACCGTGTTCACATTGCTGATAGAACCAGCAGTTGTGTTGACATTAGAAATGTTGTCAGCAACCGTCTCAACCTCAGTAGCTTTACCAGCCACCGTGGTCACATCAGACGAAATACCAGCAACAGTAGACACATTGGAGCTAATACCAGCCACCGTGCCAACGTTATTGGTCGGTGAGATTTGACCAGCAACGGTGTTAACATTTGTAATTGCATTGCCAACAGTGTTGACGTTTGCAATATCGGTAGCAACCGTTTCAATTTCAGAGGTTGCTTCGTTAAGATCGTTTGCAACTGTAGTGACATCCGAGATGTTGGATGCAACAGTATTGACATTTGAAATACTACCAGCAGTAGTGTTAACGTTGCTAATTGAACCTGCAACCGTGTTGATGTTACTAATATCATCAGCACAAGTATCCATGTTAGCCACGTTGGCAGTAGTAGCCAATGTGTTCATGTCGGCTACAACATCGGTAGTACCGAGAATTGCCATATCAGCAACAGCATCAGTAGTACCAAGGATTGCCATATCAGCAACCGTATCAGTAGTACCGAGACGACTAATTTCAGTATCTCTAGCAGCAACAGTAGTTACATCACTTGCAATACCAGCAACAGTCTGGATAGCATCAGTTGCATCCGTACCGTCTTCAATGTCAGCAAGAGTACGAATGTCTGCAATGTTGTCAGCACACGTCTCAAGTGCACCGCCCGACTGAGCAGCAGTCAGAGCATCAGCGATGGAACCAAGATCCTCAAAGGATGCAAGGTCATCAGCAACGATAGCAATGTCAGCAAGGGTAGCAGCGTCAGGCGAAATATCTTGATAAGACGTACCGTTGTAAGCACGAATAACGTCGGTATCGGTACGATAAACAAGGTCACCTTCAACTAGCGCACTGCTGTCAGGGCGCGTAGTAGGATCTCCGTTGTTTATTTGATAAACGTTGGCAAAGTTGTTAACGTTAGTAATACTACCTGCAACGGTGTTAATATCAGCGATGTTGTTTTCAAGAGTCTGAATATCACCAATGTTATCCTCCAAAGTTTGGATATCACCAATGTTATCTTCCAGCGTTTGAATATCGCCAATGTTAGCTGCAACAGTGTTAATATCGGTAATGTTGTTTTCCAGAGTCTGGATGTCACCGATATTATCTTCTAGAGTTTGAATGTCACCAATATTATCTGCAAGGGTGTTAATGTCCCCAATATTTGTGGCAACCGTATTGATATTGGCAGTATTATTTGCAACCGTGGTAACCTGAGTAGCAAACGGAGTCAGACGATGGAATTTGTAAGTATGCAGAGTTGCAGTAGTTTCTACAATAACACCTTGACCGGCACCCAAATCGTTAGTTCCGCAATCCGTAATGGTAACAGTATTAGAACCAGAGCCGTTAGCAATGGTCACAGTACCACTAGACGGAGTACGGGTAGTTGACATAGCTTTAATGCTAATCAGCGTACCAGCACCGTTGTTGATGTCAGGGTTTTCAGCAGGGAAACTATTCTCATCGTCGATAGGAACGAAGCCGCCGACTTCTTCAACCAAGTCAACAATACGTGCATCAATAGCTGCAGTAGTAGCAACAAAATTATTACTAGAACTCCAAGCAGCGCCGCTAGTAATAGTTTCAGAACTATCCTGACGGAAGTAGCGAGAATCAGAAGCAGACGTAGTAAAGAAACTCGTATCGTTAGTAGTAGCACCAGCGTGCTCTGAATCAGTAACAACAGTAGCTGCAGTCAGCTTAGAGCTGTCAATAGTGTCGTCTGCAATCTTGGCACCAGTGACTTGTAGGTCACCGATGTTTGCAGTTTGATTTACAAACGTATCAACGTAGTTACGAGTTGCAGCGTCTTGTGCATCAGTGGGGTCAACAACGTTAGTAATACGGCTAGTGCTAACGTTAACTACACCAGTACCGTTCGGGTTAAGAACGATGTCTTGGTTAGGTTCATTGCTAACAATTTCCTGACCGTTAACATCCAGTTCGGCAAGCAGTCTGCTAACAGACAAAGCACCAGCAGGAATGTTAACAAAACCAGTTTCTTGATCAACTTCAAAAGTACCACCAACGCGGAACGTACCTTTGTGATCAGTAGTAGCTGCCCAAATCTTACCGTCATTAAGCTCAGTAAGCTGGTTAGCATCGACAGGAACACCGCCATTTTGAGGCAATGCATCGTAGTCAGTACCAGAACCCACATACTCCATTGTGTGACCGCTAGAGGCGATCATAGAGCGTAGGTAGAAGCGAACAGGAGTAGCGTTCGTCAGACCATTAATCAAACCCAAATTTGCAGTACGGTCAGCGGGATCAGGACGGATGATGTTAACAGTCCAGCCGTTACCGTTGACAGTAGCAGAAGTGATCGGGTAAACATCCGTACCAATCTCAACAAGCATGTTGTCTTGAGGACGGGTTGCAGTACCAAACCAGTTGTCTACAAGGTTGTCGATGTTAAAGCTAGCTTCGCCAGCGTTAAACGTACCATCTACCGTTGCAGTAAAGATATGGGTAGTAGAGCGACCATCAGCAATCAGTGAGAACCGACCAAAGTCAGTCGTCGATGCTGCCAGGTTAGCTTGACCACCATTCAGACACTTCAGATGGTAATGGTTAAAGAATGAATAAGAGCTAGTAGCTTGGCAATAACCGTTGTTAGTAACAAAGATACCAGGACCATCCAGAGCAGTGTGGGTGTAGCTATCGCACACCATAGACCGCAGAGGGCTATTATTAGCAGGCGTGGAACCATTGATTAGGATACCGCCACCAGAGGGGTCAGAGGTAAGGTCACCAGCTGCACCTTCGGTCTGAGTGTGTGGATTAAAATCAACGTTATTAATCCGAGAGTCAGAGAAGTTAGTGCAGTTCTGAATGTAAGGGGATTTACGAATAATTGCACCAGGGAAGAACGCAAAGTTCCAACCTTGGTTAGTAGGAAGACCATACGTAGTATCAGTATCAAGTGCGTTACCGCCACGAGCACCTGATGCCTTCATACCCATAAGGGTAAGGTTAGCAATGTAGGTACCGCTGTTCACACGGAACATAGTCTGAAGTTCGTTTGCTTCAGGAACGTTGACAGCGTAGCCAGCCTGATCAGCTTCAGGAATAGCAGGGTGAATGATACAGTTACGCAGAGAGGTGCCAACAATAGACACATCGTTACGTTGGATGTCAATCGGAAACTCTTCGCCGTAAACACCAGGAGCAACCACAACGGTAGAACCATCGCCGTGCGTAGCATCAGCGTTGATATCAGCAATAGCAGCACGGATAGTCCGCTTAGGGCTGCTAATACGGTGACCGTTATTGTTGTCGTTACCGTTTACAGAGTCAACATAAATGACCTGATCAAGACGAGTAAAGGAGCCACCAGAAGTGATAGCTTCCCAGCTGTTACCGTCCCACATGTAGACGGTTTGATCTTCATCATTTTGATACCAAAGTTTACCCGTCTGCCAAGTAGATCCAGTAGGAGCACTGGTTTGAACGAGAGCATCGAAGCGACGAGCAGCAGCGTTAGCTGTAAAAATATTGCTGTCCGCAGGGTTTACAGAAGCTGCTTCTTGTTCAGCATAGGTAATAATATCATCATTTTTAATCTTACTGAAATCAATAGAATTGTCAGCAAGACCCAGAGTAATAGTACCATCATTTGCGGAAGCGTCCACAGTAATTCCGGTACCATCACTATCAATATCATTAGTAATAGCAAAATCAATGCGGTCGTCAATCGCCGCCGCAGTCATGATTTTGTCATCAGTATCCTCAAAGTTTTCAGTGCTTTGAGTTACATCGCCATCTTGGTCCCAGAAACGGGCGTCCATAGCAGCGGTGGTTGCAATCTGAGTATCAGATCCAACCCAGGTTTCGTTGCTATGAACTGTTTCTGTTTCGTTATCCCAAGAATAATTACGAATCTCCTGAACAGCAAAGTTGTTTTGCTGGAAGTTGTCGTTAAGATCCTTAGCACGGATCGACGAACCCGAAGCAAAAGTTGCTTTCAGGTCGTCAATCGCAGTGTAACGGTAAATCCGCAACTCTTGTCCTTGAGTAAGGGCAGAGTTAAGTTGAATGGTTGTATCGTTGGCGTAGGTGTATTCAGTTGTCTCAACGTCGTTAATGCTTACTTTAACGTCGTCTTTCGTGATGTATTCAAATGGAAATGGGAATAAAACCTTGCTAGGATTATTCGCATCGTAGACGTAATACTTTTCGGTTGTTGCCATTACGGTACAGAATGAGTAGTAATGGGTGGATTAAGCAATATCCAGGATATTTCTAACCTGGCGAGCAAGCGGAGTGTCTGACTTAGCAGCAGAAGCATACATGCCTGCATCTTCGCCCGTAGACAAAGCTTGCGGCTGCATGATTTCTTGCTCCTCTTTTTTGTTTTGTAGGTACCACTCTGAGTTAGCACCTTTTTGTACTGCATCTTTACCAGCAGCTTCAGTAGCCCCATCAATTAGTTTATTGATAATGGATCTAAAACCTTTGGAAGTTTCACCTTCAGGTGCAGGGAACGGTCCATAACCAGGACCATCTTTTTTACGAGCTTTTTCGTAAAGTTGTACAGCTTTTTTGTATTGATCTGATGCAAACAAAGCCTTAAGCTTGCCTCTCAGATTACCAATCTCAGGATTATAAAGGTCAGCAGTATAAGCAGCTTGCTGTTCACCAGTTTCAAATGGGTTGGCTCCAGGAGCTTTCAACATATAGTTGTACTTTAAACCTGCTTCCCATTTATTAACTTCTTTGATAATAGGATCATCAACAGTACGCTTAGTCATACGAAGACCTGCCATCATCTGCAGCATACCAGCACCAAAGCGTTCTTCAGCGTTAGCATCTTCAGGGGTCAGGTTACGCATCTCGATGTCACCAGTATAAGGATTGGTGAAAGGATCAGACATAGGCATAACTGCATCGGTACCCAGACGACGAGCCCAAGCATTCAGGAAGTTGCTAAAAGGTTTGTCTTGAATACGAGTAGCACGACGATAGGGGTCGTACCAATCACGTACCATACGTCCAGTACCAAAACCAGTCAAGGTACCCATCAGATTACCTGCAGAGATCGCCCATCCTTGGTTGTAGTTTCTAGAGTCAGCCAAAGTCGTAAACTCAGAAAGACCCAGCAGAACTGCTTTATCCAAGAACAGCTTACTCATGTCAGCAAAGATCTCAATGACACCTTGCTCATAACGACCTTGGCTAATCTTACCGTCACGGAATTGATTAGTAACAGAAGCCAGCACACCCAGAGGGAATGCAATGGGGTCAAGCTTTTCAATATTAACTTCAATGCCGTCCGAACCAGGTGGCTTAATCACAAGAGCGTGACCTTGCTCACCATTCTTTTTAGTGACACCAGTCAGCGTGATCATACCAGCCCAGGACAAGCCTGCAAACGCCATCAGAGCGCCTGCACCTGTAGCCAGGTTGGATTCCATCATTAGCTGAGCAGGCAGACCTTGATCGCCCCGCAGAGCTGCTCTCACACCTGGATCCAATTTAGAGATGATAGGAGCACCAGGAATAGTACCAACCAATTGAGTGGTACCTTGGTTACTAAACTCCCATGCAATCCGACTAAACGGAGAGATGTAACGGAACAAAGCATTCTTTTTACCAGCGTCTTCAAGCAAACCAAAGGTGTTAGCAGTCAAAGAGCTGATGTTAATACCACGTTGCAGAGGATCATCAAAGCCAGCTGAAACAATAGGAGCATCAACTACTTGACCATTCTCATCCAGAACGGTGCTACGAGGAATATCGCGTTGGAAAGTGTAAGCATTAGCAAACTCCTGACCTTCGCTACCCATAGTGAAGCCTTTAGCTGCATCACCCTCAACAAAGATTTTACCAACCTCTTCATCGTACACTTCACGCATGTTCAAGCTATTAGTAGCATCTTCCAACATGCGACGATGGGTCTTGAAGCTAGCATAGGAATGACCTGCCAGTGCTTTAAAACCTTCGTCAGAAGCCATCAACATACGAGTAGTACCGTGAAGGAACGGGCTAGTCAGGATGGTACGAGTGAAGTAAGAGAAGGTAGCCATAGCGGCTTCAATCGAATGCTTCTTATCTTCTGCAATAAGTTGTTTGTAGTATGCGTCAAACTTAACCTTACGTTCAGCAGCAAGCTGAGCCAGGTTTTGTTGGACACCACCGAACCTACTGCTACCTTGCATAACAGGAACGTTTTGAACCAAAGCCTGCTTAAATGCTCGCATAGCAGGACCCATACCTTTGACCATACCACCGTACAGAGACAGGTGATCAAGATAAGTTTCCAGTTTAAGAGCACGTTTAGGTGCAAGCTGAAGCATCGTTGGAAATGCACCCAATGCTGATAATGCAGGTTGAGTAAGAAGACGGAATCCAGTAGACACAACAGCGCTTGTAGCTACCACATAGTTACCAAGCAGAGCTTGACCATAGTAAGCCATGCCAAGGTCAGAACCAGTACCACTATAGAAGTTAGACCGGAACTTAGCACTAGTAAGAGTAGACGCCATAATTGGACGTTCAGCACTCTCAGTAGCCATAATAGCAGTCACATGCTTGACTTGCTCCAGGGCGGTCTCATCACCAGCGATGGCGGCATCAATCAAGTTAGTCATGAACTTATTATTGTCCACGGTTGATTGAGCCATCATAGCCATTTCTTCAGGAGAGGCGTAAATAGATTCACCTTTTTTAAAATATTTACCAAGGTTAACATTTTTAGTAATAGCTTCCCTGAAATTAAACTGAAGACCTTGACCACCAAAGTGCCATTGTTGTTGTGCATGTCGGTAGATGTTAGCCCACGTTTCGTTGGCTTCCATCAGCTGACGCAGAACAGGAAGAGTTTCAGACCAATCAATACCGGCAGTGTCACTAGTTTGAATCTGACGAGACAACGCAATAGCACGTTGGTTCAGTTCTTTCATAGCCACACCAGCAACAATAATACCCTCGGGTAATACTGCACTGTTTTCAAGCATTTTCTGGTTGATCACGTTGATCTCACCAGCCTTAAGAGCTGTGGTATCTACGCCACGCAGAAGCGTGTCTGCACTTTTAACAAGGAAATCAGTAGTAGGAGAAGGGAACAAATCAGCGTTGTCGCTGAGATATTCTAGTGCTTTGATTGAGCCTTCAGCTCTAACACGATCAATAGCTTTAAACCTAGTCAAAGATTCTGTCAGCGTTTTAATGCTACGGACAAAACCCATATCACCACCAGTCAAACCTTCAAGGTGAAGGAAGAAAGGATTAGGTCTTAGATCATCACCTTTGTTAGCAATAGCAGCCAAGTAACCCATAGGGCTAACATTTTCTACTTGGTCACCTGTAATAACATTAGCAGCACCATCTACAGTAACAGAATCAAGCGGCTCGGTATCAGGCTTGTAAACAGGTTCTTTAGTAGTATTGATAATAGCTTCAACCTCTTCAGGAGACTTACCGCTTTTAGCAGCAAGGTCTTCAATACGTGGGTCTTTAACTTTACCAAGACGACTAAACAAAGAACCAACAGCTTTGTTAATACCAAGGTTATGGAAGAAACCAGCAACCATACCAGCAGTACGGTAACCAATACCATCGCCTTCAAGAAGACCACGGGTTACATCACCACCATCACCGCCCATCATGTTGACAATATCGCC
>Ga0222714_10006279_pt1 | contig 11126 bp, 7 predicted proteins | sample C33_3DmetaG_FD_165048 | JGI IMG/M metagenome (GOLD analysis project Ga0222714, IMG submission 165048) | Estuarine water microbial communities from San Francisco Bay, California, United States - C33_3D | ecosystem: Environmental > Aquatic > Marine > Unclassified | place: USA: California... | reverse complement strand
ATCGGCCTGTATCACGTCGTTGACCTGGAACGAGTCAAACTCACCGCCGAAGACCTGCTCGGCTACGAACTATCTACCGGCAAATACTCTGGTGTGCTGGAAGAATGGGTGGAACGAGCCGACCAGATGGGCTACCCCGTCTCCCACATCATTGTTGAGGTGAACGCCGCCCAACGGTTCCTTCTCGCCCACGATTTTGTGCGCCGCTGGCAAGCAACCCGGCTAGTGACCATCGTTCCGCACACCACAGCCCGCAACAAGATCGACGAAAACCTTGGTGTGGAAGCGTTGATCCCACCGGTTGTGCGTACCGGATCGTTGCGATTGCCGACGTTGACAGCGAACTGGAAGACACTCGCTTTGGTGGACGAACTGACAACATGGACTCGTGACAAGAAGAAAGGCACCGACCTAACGATGGCTTTGTGGTTCATGTTGTTGCACGCACCGAAGTTGACTGATCCGAAGTTGCCGCCCCGAATGTGGCGTCCTTCGTTTCTAGCAGGGTAAGTCTGTTATCCTTTAGGTAACTACGTCAAAGGAGTCTTGATGAACGCCAAGAAGAAGACTACCAGTCGGTCTATGTCCGCTGACACTTATCAGCGTAAGGCTGCTGCGAAGGTCAAGGAATTGCGTTCAACAGGCAAGCGATACGACAGTTTGGAGGCTGCGCTTATTGAAGCGGGTGCGCCAATGAGTAAGTCTGAGCAGATGGCCCAGTTGATTATGGAAAAGGCTATGCCGCGTGGCAATAAGCGTCCGACGAATCGTCCGATCAAGGGAAGGTAATTCATAATGGCCGCCAAAAAGAGGAATACTTCGTCAACCAGCAATACCCGTAAGCCGACTGTACGGCGCACAGGCACCGCAGATACCACAGAACGACGCAGAAATGCTCCGCTGACAAGCGCAGAAGTTGCGGCAGTTCGTAAAGATTTGCGAATGACCATGTATTACTCAAAACCGACGTCAGAAAAAGACTTCATTCAAAGTCTTGGCGACACATTCGGTGAGGGTGCTTTGGCCGACCGTTTGACACAAAAGTACGGCTATTCAAAGCAAGTTCGGGAAACAAATAAAATTGCCCGAGAAGTCTGGAGGGCTTCCAAAGAAAGCCCAATGAGGAAGCCACCGAAGCGATAACAATGCGTGACTTTGAGGAAATCCTTTCGATCTACCGTCATCGCCGTCGTCAGCAAGGCCCAATCTTTGATCAAATGCATCGAGTGAGGGAACTCGCTAACGGCGATGTCATCATCCCCCTAAACGAGTTAGATCGCAACGCCCGATCATCGGTAGCGAACCTGCTCGTCCAGGGTCTTGACCAAATGTCGATGCGGGTTTCCTCAACAATGCCGCAACCGTTTTTCCCGGCTTTCCGTGAAGGATCAGAACGATCAAAGGAAACAGCGAACACCCGCAAAAAGGCGATGCTCGCTATGTGGGACGCCAACAAGATGAGCATGAAAATGCGTCGTCGCGCCCGCCACTTCCTTGCTTACTCGTCCAGCCCGGTTGTCATCAAACCTGACTTCAAGACGTTGACCCCTCGCTGGCATATCCGCAACCCGCTGGACACCTACCCATGTCCTTCGGACGACCCGGATAACCCGGTTCCTTACGACTGCATCTTCACGTACCGCAAGCCGTATTCGTGGCTCGCTCAAAACTACGCCGACATCATTGACGGCAGATTGCGACTCGGCAAAGTTGAATACGACACCATGTTCACCATCATCGAATACATCGATGACAACGAGATCGTGATGGGTGTTGTCGGAGCTGAAGACGACCCGCATCTCAACCAATACGAACGGATGGGTGCTGACGCCGTTGAACTGTTGCGTCTTCCCAACCGTGCTGGCGTCCCTCTCGTCGTCATGCCCAACCGCATCACCCTGGATCGTCCGCACGGCCAGTTTGACGGGCTGATGGGAATGTATTACACACGCGCCCGTTTGCAGGCATTGACCGAAATCGCCATTGAACGTGGCATCTTCCCCGACGAATACCTCGTTGCCCGGCCTGGCGAAAACCCGGAGATCATTCAGCTGGCCGAAGGAAAAGAAGGACTACTCGGTGTCGTCAAAGGCGGCGACATCCGCACCCAACAGGTCAACCCCGGCTACAAAACCGAAATGGCGTTGGATCGTCTGGAACGACAGGAACGCTTGGAAGGTGGAATTCCTGCCGAATTCGGTGGCGAATCACCAACAAACGTCCGTACTGGACGCCGAGGGGAATCCATCCTGTCCGCAACCATTGATTTCCGTGTGCAAGAAGCACAAGAAATCTTCGCGAACAGCATCATGGAAGAAGACAAAATCGCTATCGCTATCGAGAAAGCGTATTGGGGTTCCTCATCCAAGTCGTTCTTCATTCCTGGTCGGGCAGCAGTCGGCAAGGTTGACTATGTGCCAAACAAGATTTGGGAAACCGATTTCCACTATGTCACGTATTCAGCAGCCGGAACCGATGTCAACAACCTGATTATTGGTTTGGGTCAGCGTGTCGGCACCGGACTCATGTCGAAGGAATCGGCTCGCGAGGCTGATCCGCTGATCTCCGATCCGGACATGGAACATGACCGCATCGTGTCCGAGGGTGTCGAAGCGGCGTTGCTGTCCTCAATCCAACAGCAAGCTGCGAACCCGGAAGGCCCATACCAGCCTGCTGATCTAGCCCTTCTTGTCAAGAAGGTGTTGATGGACAGCAAGAGCCTGTATGACGCTGTAACCGAAGTCGATGAGGCTGCCCGTAAGAGGCAGGCGGAAGAAATGCCGCAGGGCGCACCTGAAACAATGCCTGGCTTGGCGATGCCTGGTATGGGGGCTGAAGCTCCGATGGCTGCTCCGGCTGGTGGCGGCGGTATTGAGGCGTTGTTGTCACAGTTAGGAGGCTGATCATGGCCGAGATGTATCCGAACCGTAGTGATCTTCGTAACCCTGCGACACGTCAGGTGCGTTTCACCGGACAAACATACGGTCAGGGCGCACAGCAGGAACGCGCACAACAGGCTGTCACACCTGGTTCGGCTCCAGCTCAGGTGCAGGCGCAGCAGATGGCGGCGCAACAGCGTCCCCGCCCAGGTGCTAAACCGTTCCTACGTCCTACCGAACGACCTTCGGAACCGATCACGTCGGGAGCTGATTTTGGTTTGGGGCCGTCATCGGCACAGGCTGGGATTGTCGCAAACATGATCCGTCCGGATGATCTGATGGAGCAGTTGATGGCGTTGTATCGGCGGTTTCCGAACGAAGGTTTGGGAATGATGATCTCAAAGTACCGGAACCGTGGACTCTGATGGCCGAGTTTTACGAGCGTTTCACCGTCGAGGAAGAACTGAAGTTCTTTCGCGATATGGAGTTGCAAACTAGCCGGGTTTCGTCATACGAGAAAACGGCGACACCTTCGCTTGCACAAACTGTCGGTGACATCTACCAGAAGTATTCGTCTGCTAACCCTGGTGTTCTTTTGGCTGTCGCCCAAGGTATTGATAACGGGTTGATGACTTCGGATCTTGCAGACAAATTGTTGCAAGACACAATCCAAACTGAGATGGATGAAACCGCTAGTTATGGTATTGGCGGCAAGGACGGCAAAACCAGTTGGTATGAACGCAACGTGTTCAACAATGTGAAGACTGGTGTCAAATATACGACAGCCGGCCTAAACACTCTTTATGAATTTGGTCAAGGAGCATTGGCTAAAACTGGTGCTGCGCTCGCCGGTCAAGGATCATTCCTCGATGTGTTTGACGACGGCTGGTTCATTTCGACAAGCCTTGGTTCACTCATTGAAAACGGTGACGAGTCAGGATACGGCTGGTTCATCGGCGGCAAAGCCAACGAACTACAAGCGCAACGCGCACGCGACTATCGAGGTGAAGTATCAGGCCACGCCTGGACTCTTGGACGTGGAATCGCACACGTATTCTTTCAACCGAACTATGAGCAGAACGCTGTTGCTGACGGATTAGAAAACGCTGCGTTCAGTATCTTGTCCGGTGGCGTTGACGCCATGTTTGCCTTGAAAACACCAGCACTTCCTGGCCTAGGAAAGATCGCTAATTTCTCGGGTTCATTCAAGGGTGCTGTCGGTATGCGTGTCGTTGACGGTTTAGCAACCTGGGAATCAGCTGCGATCTTGCCGAGCCGTGTCGCACGTTGGATGGACAGCACCGCAGGCCGAAAAACGATCGAGTTCCTCGCAGAAAAAGTAGACACCGTAGATAAAGCGATGGCGGTTTTCCCGAACTCAAATACGGTGTGGTGGCAGAACATTATCAATACCGACACCGTTCAAGATATGCGTAACCTTCTTGAACAAGGTTTAGGTATGCGAACCCCCGATGTCGGTTTGGCCCCTCGACGCATCCAAGATTTCAATGTTGGATATTGGAACGGCGCAAAAATGCGTCTCAACCAATACGACTCGTATGTGCCACGTTTGTTCAACCGGATGATCACTCCCGTCTATGACAGGGATGTTGTGTTGGCGTTCGGCAATGATCGTGATGTTGCTCAAAGCATGAAGAATTTGAGCAACAGCATGGTCGCTTTCGGCGTCAAGTCGGAACGCCGCCAAAAACTGCTCGCAGATTTCCTCGACGCGTATAACAATAATCGTGGCGCGTTGGCCGGCGTATCCAAGCAATACCGCAACATCATGGAAGAAGCCTTGACGGCCAATGGCGCACCTAAAGCGGCGGTCAACTCGATGCTTGATGGTTGGATCGAGTTCGGCAACAACCTGAAATATGGTGTATCTAAAATTGAAAACGATCAAATTGTTGGCGACAACTTTGGTGCGTGGGTTTGGGGAACTGACGGTCAGCGTTATTGGGCTCCTACATCGACGGCAGGTGCGCTACCAGAAGTAGCAAAACACACGCTGGTACTTCCCGATCCGCGTCGTGTACGCCGAATCTTGAATGATGATCCGGTGTTCAAACATATGTTCAGCACAACAGGATGGGCGTTGGGCAAAACAAGCTGGTTCGACCCAGCCGATTACGGTAAGGCCAGATTGCCAGGAGCGGCGATTGAAGCATTCCAGCAAGAGGTATGGCGTCCATTTGTTTTGATGACAGGCGGTTACCTGACAAGAAACATGAGCGACTCGGCATTGCGTCTCAGGATGCAAACCGATCTTCTCAACGGAGCGTTCCATCCGCTTGACTACATCCTTCTTGCAGCCGGCAAAAAAGGTTTAGGTGACGTTGAAGGCATCACTTTTGAGTTGTCTCGAAACAAAATTCTTGAAGCCAAAGGCGAGTTTGGCGAAGCCATGAACACCACAATCCGTGAACTTGATCAGCGTGCTGTCGCCGCACAGGAACGCTGGACAGGTCTATGGGAGTTCGCCCCGAAAGACAACACCCAAGATTTCATCAAGGGTGTAGCAGACGAAATTAGTTTGCTCGCCAAAGACGAAATTGCGATGCGAATTGCTCTCGGTGAACCCACTAAAGACATTGTTGATTTTCTGACTACCACTCCGCGCGGCCAACAAATTGTCCGTGACCTTGGCGAAATGTGGAAGAACGTCGAAATGGTGCCGGTCGGCGGAGGCGCACCAGCTATCAGGTCAGCTGATTTCACCGGGGTGAATGGCGCAGCCAGCCTTCGGAGATATATCGAAACCTATATGGCTCCACGCGTTCGCTCAACAACAGGCGGCTACCCCTCGCTAATTGACGCGATCGCCAAGGGAGAATTTACCGACGCTAACGGCAACCTTGTCAAAGCGTTCCTATACACAAGCGGGGCAGACCCACGCTACATCGGCACCAACCCCGAATTCTTCGATGAAATCGCACGCATCGCTAGTGATCCTGCGAACACATTGAAAGACATCTATAAGAAGCGTGTGGAACTTGATCCACGCAAAATCCGTGGCCGCTACGAAGGACGCCCAGGACTAGAACGAGTAGGCGAATTCACCGACAAGATGGTGGATATGTTCTTCGGCCATATGTACACGAAGAACGAAGCTCTGCTCAACAGGTCGCCAGCTTTCCGCCGCTACTACTACAACGAAATCAACGTCCTGATTGACAACCTGCAACCAGCAGAAGCACCACGCATCTTTGACAACATTATGAAGGCTGCTGCTGACCTCAAAGTTGATGTCTCAACCGCAGCCAAACAACGACGTTTCGTTCGCCGATATCTAGGCGACAAAGAACTTGCCGACAAAATTATTGACCTCAAACGAGGCAAAATCGCAACAAACGGCCAGCGCACCCTTGGAGAGATCGACAGTATCGCCAAAGGCTACGCACTTGACTCCACCAAAGAGTTGTTCTATAACGCAGCGTCTCGATCGAACTTCACCGACATCATGCGTATTGTCGCCCCCTTCGGCAAAGCATGGGCCGAAGTTATGCAGTCATGGTTGAAGATCGCTACAGCAAACCCCAACCAATTCCGCAAGTCAGCGATCATGGTGAAAGGTCTACGTGATTCTGACCCCGAAGGTGACGGTAAGGGATTCTTCTACCGTAACCCAACAAACGGCGAATACTATTTCAATTTCCCTTGGTCAGAACAACTCGCCCCTTTGTTCGGTGTGTATGGTGGCGCAACTATCGGCTTTTTTGCGGGTGGCCTGCCAGGAGCAGTTGTCGGTGGGGCAGTAGGCGCACGTGTCGGAGAAATTGCACAAAGACAAATTGGCGGCGTGTCCCCCGAAGCGATCTTCCCAGCGAGATCGTTGAACATGGGAACACAAATCGTTCCAGGTTTCGGCCCAGTCGTTCAAATGTCAGCAGAAAAAATCCTCGGCAACAACCCAAAATACGACGACTGGGTTGCGTTCTTCAGCCCCTATGGTTTCGCTGGCATTGAACAGGCGTTCCCAGCATGGATACGCAAATCCTATGAAGCAGTATTCGGCAATCCAGAAAACAATCGTGTCCTCGGTGATATCTATTTAGAAACATTGGCAGCATTAGCCGCATCAGGTGACTATGACCTCGCTAGTCAAAACGAAATTCAACGTCTCGATAAGGACGCTTTATCAAAATCTCGTGTTCTTCTCATGCTACGCGCGTTCGGTCAGTTCATCGGCCCAGCCAGACCGGAAATTGATTTCACTATTGAAACCGAACAGGGCGACGTGATGGCTTCGGAACTCTCAAAAATCTATTACGACATGAGAGATCAAAACCCGGAAACAGCAACACTTGATTTCCTCCGCCTGTTCGGTGACGACGTAGCCCTCTACCTTTCAGGGAAATCTAGGTCACAGGTTGAAGGGCTTTTGGCGACAGACGCGTTCGGTGACTGGGAACGAAACAACCTGAAATTCAAAGACACCCATCCTGACGCGTGGGCATGGTTCGCTCCAGACGGATCACAGTTTGATTATGCGGTGTGGCGTCGCCAGATTGAATCTGGTGAACGCGAACAAATGACGGGCAAAGAAAAGATCCAGCTTGCTCAACAGATTCTTGGAGCAGCGTTGGTTCGAGACGCGAACGCCAAAATGCCGGCCAACCCAACCGACGCTGATGAAGAATGGCTCCGAGAAAAGAAACGACAGATCGAAGATTTACTCCCCGGCTATGCCCAACGAGAAATCAACATCAATCGAACCTACGCCAACATTGATGCATTGACCAATGCGGCCAACGACCCTCTGGTTGAAGGCGAACCGGTAGCCGAAGCACTCAAAATCTATTTCTCGGCACGTGATCAGTTCATCGCTGAAGCAATCGACATGGGTTTGGCTGGCGAACGCAGTTTGCGGCAAGCGAAAAAGTTGTCATATGCCCGAGCCGAGTTGCGTAGTCTTGCTACCCGTTTGATCAACGATTATCCGACATTCGCCAGAGTGTATGATTCTACGTTGGCGTATGAAATTGAGGAACCGTAATGGCAATTAGTGAAACACCTCCCGAACCTAACGGTCTTGGTTTCGCCGAGTATCAGCGTGTTATTGCTGATTGGGTTGAGGAACAGGGCCGTGGACGCCCGTCAGACGATTTCTCTACTGCGACGACCCGTAGTTTGGAAGCTAAACGTCTTGGCATCCAAGCATTGAAAGCAAACTTCCCGATGGAATACGCAGCGTTCGTCGAGCAGTCCGCTGCTGAAGAAGGAGCATTTGCGGATGTATCAGCGGAGGTTCGAGCCGCCGCCGATGCAAGCGCAACCGATATTGCGAACGATCAGCCGCCGTCAGCTGGTGGTGCAACCGATATTGCTGCGGATCAGCCGCCGTCAACACAAAACCGGCAGACGCAAACAGCCGCAGAAACCGATTACCCGTACTCTCCAGGTGTTCGCAGCATATCCGGAGCGTCCCCTGGCGGCGGTGGCGGAACCTATAGTTATTCTGGCCCAGGTTTGCTTGGGGCAAGTGGCGTTCTTCGCAATGAAGCCGGCGAAGTTTACTACTACGACCTAGAGACAGACCCACAAAAGTTCTACAACCAGTTTACGCCAGCGGAACGAGCCAGATACACCCAGGCTCTCTACGACCGCGGGTTCTATGCCACCAACGCTAAACCCGGCAATATTCGCTCCGACCTCAACGCGTTCACACTTTGGCTTGAATCCGCCAACTATGCGGGCCTGTCTAAAGAACGATTCCTTGTAGAGTTGCCGCGAGTTGAACAACAGCCGAAAGCATCTGTTGGCCGGCAAGTCATTCTCACCAACCCTGACGATCTCAAAAAGATCGCTCGACGGATCTCCCAAGACACCCTCGGACGCGAATTTACCGACACCGAACTAAATAGTTTCGTCACCTCATATCAAGGTTTGGAACGCCAATACCAGACAGGTGGAGCCACAACACCACCCGATGTGACGGTCAGCGCAGAAACCTTCGCACGTGAAGTCGCCCCAACCGAAGCAAACGCCTACGAATACTTGGGGTACATGAACCAGTTGTTCGGAGCAGTAGGAGTCCGCTGATGTCTGACACAGGAACCATGATGACCCCAGGACAATTCGTTGGTGGCGAAGACCGCACAACACCCGAAGGTGGAGCTGTCGTCAACGGCTATTACATCCCACCCGGCGTGGATTTCGCTGGACTAGCAGCATCAGTACCGCCCGACTGGGAACAAGCCGCCAAAGAAATTTATGGTGGCTACTACGCCATCATCGAGAAATATCCGGAACTGAAATCATTGTTGCTTGCTGCTGTTTCACAGAAGTATTCGCAAGAGAAGTTCTTGTATGAATTGCGGCAAACCAAATGGTATAAGGAAACAACAGATTCGGCTCGTCAATGGGATCTGTCGTCTGGTCTTGACCCTGCCTCTGCGAAAGCAAAGATTGAAGATCAAGCGCAGATCATTCAGAACGCAGCGTTGACAGCTGGTGTCCGGTTTACCGAAGGCCAGTTGGCGAAACTTGCTGAGGATTCGTTGCGGTGGGCTTGGACAACCCAAGATTTGAACAATGCGATCGCGTCGGAGTTGGCTAAGACTGGTTCGAACGCTTTGGCTGAGGGTTATATCGGCCAGAATGTTCGTTCGTCAGCCATGAATTTCGGTATCAAACTGAGTGATTCGCAGATGACAGAATGGTCAAATCGGATTTTCACCGGTAAAGACAATGAGCAGTCGTTCAACGATTTCTTGTTGAATAGTGCGAAGACGTTGTTCCCGTCGTTGAGTTCAGGGTTCGATCGAGGCTTGTCGTTCAAGCAGATGACTGATCCATACGCGCAGTTGGCTTCTCGTATTTTGGAGATCCCTGACAGTCAGGTTGATTTTACTGATCCGAAGTGGGCTGCTGCGTTGAATGTTCGTGATCAGAAGGGCGCGTTTGGCACGATGTCCTATGGGGATTATGCGGACTATTTGCGGTCTGATCCACGGTTTGGTTGGGAATATACGGATGATGCGAAGAATCGGGCTTATACGGTTGTGAACCGTCTTGGTGAATTGTTTGGAGCGGCGTAATGGCGGAACCTATTGAGACACCGTTTGGTACGTTTATTGAAACGTCGCCTGGCAATTTTGAGTTTTACAATCCGCCTGCCGCCGCCCCCGCACCGGCCACTCCTGCCGCTGCCCCTGCCCCCAGGACGCCACCCCGGACGGGCAACCAGGGTAAACCTGGTGCGTCTGGCGATGAAGCCGTTTGTGGGCCTCGCCCCGGCACGCCATTGGAACCGGGGCAGGTTCTTGTCTGTAACCGTCAGACTCGCAGATGGGAAGTGCAGCAAGATCCTGCTGCAAGTTATCGACCACCATCAGGTAATGATCCGATGAATGATCCTACCCGCAGACCGTCTGGTGCGCCAGAAGGGTACGAGTATCAATGGAACGGTACGCGTTGGGAACTTGTGGAAACTGGACGTAGCGGCGGCCCAACCCGAGCAGAAGAACGCGAATCAGCGCGAGCCATTATCAGCAACCTGCTATCCGAATACGGACTCGGCAACCTCACCGACTTCGTGAACGACCTGATCACCAAAGAAGACATCATTTCTGGTGACGTTATCCTGGGGAAGATCCGGCAAACCGAACAATACAAGACCCGGTTTGCAGGCAACATCGCACGACGCAACGCAGGATTCAACGTCCTGTCGGAAGATAACTACATCCAAATGGAAAACGCCTACCGCCAGTTGATGCGATCATCTGGTCTGCCAGCAGGATTCTACGATCAGTCCAGCGACTTCAATGAACTGATCGGCGGAGACGTGTCAGCCGCCGAACTGTCATCGCGAATCAACGATGGATATTTGGCTGTCCAGCAGGCAGACCCCCAGGTTATAGCCGAAATGAAACGGCTCTACCCAGTAGGGGACGCAGACCTCGCCGCCTACTTCCTTGACCCCGAGAAGGCGACACCAATGTTGCTACGTCAAGCACGGTCGGCTCAGATCGCAGCCGAGGCCACAATGCAAGCGGGCCGGCAACTTGGGGTGCAGACCGCCGAGGAATTGGCTGTCGCTGGCATCACCCAAGAGGAAGCACGAGCTGGGTTCCAAACGATCGCCGGGGCAGAAGAACTGTTCGTCGCCTTGCCTGGCACAACCGAGCAGGCGATCACCGAGCAGGAACAGGTGGCAGGCGTGTTCGGCACATCGGCTGCTGCGCAACAGCGCATCCGACAGCGATCACGCGAACGGCAAGACGCGATAGAAGCAGGAGG
>Ga0222714_10006277_pt1 | contig 11127 bp, 22 predicted proteins | sample C33_3DmetaG_FD_165048 | JGI IMG/M metagenome (GOLD analysis project Ga0222714, IMG submission 165048) | Estuarine water microbial communities from San Francisco Bay, California, United States - C33_3D | ecosystem: Environmental > Aquatic > Marine > Unclassified | place: USA: California... | reverse complement strand
ACCAGTTGGGACATTGGCACTTTGGTGACCTTCGACAGCTTCTTTAAACGCAAATAGTCCTGCGCCGGCAGATACGCCATGAAAGGTTTTAATGTGTTAGAAGGGGTCGTCATCAGTAACGCTCCATGTTTCAAAGTTATTTAGTAAATCATCAAAGGCTTGTTGTGCTTCTTTGTTGCCATTGAGTTCTGAGCGGGACTCAATCCCACATCGTTGGCAAAGTTCATGAGCCGCTTGCGACTCGTCTTTTGTGCCTAAGAACTCTTGGAACCGTGGCTCTCGGCAGAGCATCCCTGCCTTCTGCACACGGTTGTTGTAGGCTGTGGCCGACTCGTCATCTTGGATGCGAACCATTGCCACGCCATAGCGTGACCCTACAAAGTCACGCAGTAGCTCCTCTGGTATCTCGTCAGGATGGATGGACAGGGTCAGGACGAAACCCGTCCTGTCCTGTTTCAACGCCACCTTACGGGACTCAAACTGCATCGCCATCACTTGCTCGGTCCGTTGATCATTTCGGTCAGCTCAGACACTTCGGCCCGGAGGCGGAAGTTTTCCGCGTTTAAAGCGATGATCCGGGCCCGGTAGGTTCCGATCTCCGCCTGTTTTGCGTTCAACTCCGTGACCAAATCGGTGACTGCGCTGTTGATCTTGATGACCAGATCGGAGTGATCCAAACATTGTTCGGGCTCTTTGATCTGGAGCAGACGGGGTTTGACTTGAGGCTCGGGTTTAGGCTCGACGGGCTTCAGCACAATCTTTGGCTTGACCGCCGCCTTCTTCGCCTCTCGCTTCGCTTTCTCGATTGAGTTGGTGATCTTGGTGATGTAAGTCCCTGCGGCGCTACATGCAAGCAACAACTCACGGGCACGGTTGCAGTTGTTTAAATAGGTTTCTGGATTGAACCCTGCCTTCACATACTGCTCTTTGGTTGCCTCTGGGTTGATCATCAGATACACGATCGACTTTGAATGTGGCAGACGCACACCACGGTCGCGCAGGGTGTTCCCTGACACACGGTCGCGTGTGTTGTACCAGTCTTTGACCTTGCCACCTGTGTCCGTCATGAACTCGTTACGGGTCGCATCGGGATGCGCCATCAGATACAGGCTGTATTTGGAAACGACGATGTTTTGCTTTGACATATGCTTTCTCCTTCGTGATCAGAATGGGATGTCGCCCTCGAGGTCATCCATCGATGACTCTTTGCGAGGCGCAGATTTGTTTTCGGGAACGAAACGGTCTACCGAAATAGACAGGTAGGTTTTGCCGTCAGAGCCAACCTTCTTCCAACCGCTCAATTTGACGATGGTCAGGCCGTCTTCGGTGTGAATGTTGGTCAGGTCTTTCAGGTTGATGGCAATGTTGCCCCAGTAGTCGGGAGACTTGGGGGTCTTCTTGCTCGTCGAGGCGCGGAGGCTACCTGAGTCGGGATAGGGTTTGTAGGTTTTCTTTTCCATGATTTTTCCTTTAAGGGTTGATTTCATTAACTATGCCGTGAGCGCCACGCGACCACAAAAATTCAGGCACAGATACTGCGCCAGCTTCCACCAATTCAGATGCGGTGAATCGTCTGGTAGTGTGGATTGGATACCCGGGGCCCACAAAAATATTGTGGTTCCGGTAATGCGGGACATATGTGATGTCACCCAATTTGTAAGCCACCTGTGCGGTGCGTACCGCTGGTTCTGCGTTGCTCATAATTTACTCCTTTGGTTGAGCGAGTTGTTTTTTCAGGGCTGAAAATTTAGCCAATACATCTGCGTACAGATCGGGGTGCTTGTCCTTGAGGCGGTCAAGCTGTCGTTTGTTGGATGTCCAATAGCTGTTTAAACCTTTGACATCTGTGACATGGGAGCTGTACTCGATCATGCCGTCGGCAAACAGTTTGGCGTTGGCCGCATCGTCACCTGTGTCGAGGTCTACGGAAGCCGTCACCGCGCCGCTAGAATCGCTTGCCTTTACAGTGACAGGCTCTGCGTCCATCGGCAGGTCTTCGCCGGCGTAGATGTACAGGCCGAGGCCGTGCAGGGCAATCCCTTTGACCAAGCAACGCATGATGGATGTGTTGATGTCAAAAGCGTTGGGGGTGGCGATGCACTTGTTGCGGTAATCCAACACTGGCAGTTGGCAGGTGATGGGTTTGCCAAAGATGGTCACAGTTACCCAGACCATGCAGGAGTTGCCTAAGTTCATGTAGGGCACTACCGCACCGTTCAGGTCGTTGTCCACAAAGGTCTTCACCTCGTAGTTGGCGGTGGGGTCGGACTCCAAAACCTTTGCCCACGCCCACGCCCACGACAGATAGGTCAGGCCGTTCTTTTTCTCTGTATGGTCATTGACATTGACCTTTAACAGTTCGTTCGGATTCATTTACTTTCTCCAATTTCTGATTGATATTGACTGCACCATTGGGCTACCCCGCAGTAGTCACCGGTGCAACGCTTGGGTTCGCCAAGACGCACGTCGATGTAAACATCGCCTTTGCCTTTGGCTGACTCAGCTTCTGCGATTTCTTTCGCGTCTGCCTCGTCCTTCACCACTCGAATGGCGGTCTTGCGACCGTCACGCATCACGGCGTATATCGTTTCCGACATCCACCGATCTTCAGGGGAGCAGAGTGGTAGTTGCTCCTCGAAATCTGCCGCCACTTTGGACTCCTGATGCACCTCTAGGCGATCATGGATGTAGTCCATCGTGCGTTGTGAATCCCACAGGGGTATGTCCACCATATGGATTGGGGCTAGCGGGTAGCCTTCACGTGCGTCGTGGCGGCTGAAATCTCTGATCAGGGCACAGATGCGTAGGCCGATGACTTTCTTGCCCTTTACGCGCTCCACCAACAGCTTGTAGATATTGAGTTGCTGTTCCCACTCGATCTTGTCGTTCATGACTGCCCAAGCGGATGTGAACTTGTAGTCCACGATGACCACGCCATCGGGCGTTTCCTGTTGCAGGTCGATCGCCCCGCTGATGGTCACGCCGTCCACCTCCATGAACAAGCGCTCTTCACTGACCCAACCCTCTGTCTCGCCACGCTCCATCACCACATGCAGGGCTGAACCCAACAAAGGCCAAAGCATTTGAGATACATCCTGCACTCGCTCTGCATCATGCTTCTCTTGCAGTCTGCGCACACGGGGTGGTGACATCAGTTCTGTGACGCTGTAGTCTGACTTGCCCTTACTGTAATATTGGCCTTTCGCCAATGTCACTAGAGGTTCTGGTACATTGTGAACGTTCGTAATTTCCATTGCTTCTCCGAGGTGTTGTTATGACTCTGAAACCAGATGATAGTGCAAGTGTAACAGGTTTGCAAGCCCTAGCACAAATTATTTTTGGCGAGCCTGCAAGTAAGGCGAATAGTCGCAAGATTGTGCGGTTCGGTAATGTGTCGCGGTTAATCAAAAGCGCGAAGGCGTTGAACTATTCCGAGGCGTTTAAACAACAGGCTCGTCCCGTGAGCCCGCTGCTGGCAGGCGATGTCCGTGTAACCATGTACATCTACTATGCCAGCCGCAGACCTGACCTAGATGAATCGCTGATCTTGGATCTGTTGCAGGGCGTGTTGTATGAGAACGACAGGCAGGTCAAAGAGAAACACATCTACTGGGGGCTAGACCCAGAGCAACCCCGTACAGAGATATATGTGGAACCGATCGCAGAGATCGCGCCCAAAAAAAAGACCCGCACGAAGCGGGTCGAATAAAGGAGAAAGCAACTGTATGTCAAACAGTACGGTAGGAGATACCGTGGGAGCATTGTAGCTGACACTGGATGACATTGGATGAAACAACCCCCCCCTATAAAATGTGGTTTTCATGTCCTTCATGTCCTGCAAGTCCTAAACTGCGCGTTTAAACAGACAAAAATAGGGTGTTGACAACTCGTGCACCTTCCCTTATGCTTCCTATGAAGCATAAGGGAACCAAGAAGAGAAGCCACAGCTTGTCGGGTGATGTACAAACCTAACCTTGTTCGAAGCGGAAAGCCGGAAAGTTCTAGACCCCAATCCGGTAGCAAGAGAATAGTAAACTGTGGCTTCCCTTGTTGGTTTGTGTGTTTGCTCTTCATTACATCCTGCTGAACACAAATCCATTTGGGGCATCGCCCCCTTGGTCACACAGCCAACAACTAACACGCATGGGGATTGAATTGGCCGTAACCGGAGCGGCACTGGATAAACATAACCAGAGTCCCCATCCGTGTTGGTGGAAACGGATTAGCCCCGTGGGGTTTTTTCTTGTTCAGTTGCGGCCCCCACCCTGCTTGATGGGAGCCACCAACAACTTTTACCGCAGGAAGGTCAAGTGACCCAGACGGTTTCATACGCCGTACTGAGTGTGGGGCGGTACCACATCCTGCATCCCGAGCATAAGCCGAAGGCTCGAGTCTTAATCTAACGACTCTGAGGTTCAACCCACCAAGAAACAGAAGGGTTAGGGTAAGTCCCCATATATTTATTGACGCAGACCGTTCGCATGTGATACAGTGCAAACCGTTGTCGTCGAAAGCAACACTGAAAGCCGTTACACATGCATTGGCCCTCTACGGAGGGTTTCGACCCAGTGCAGTTGTAACGGCTTTTTTTATTGCCTCGACACAAATCGGATGACATGCGGTACGTCGGTGGTGTCATCTTAAATAACCCCGTTACATGAGCAAGCCAAAGCGGGGAGCGTGGGCGAATTCCTAGAGCGCGGTGGTTTTACATAGTCTGGGATAGTGTGAATCGATGGCATGGCTCCGTCGGGGAATACAGAGCGATACCCGCTTTACTGCGGTATGGCTGTGCTTTGCTCCAACAACCACCATCGGGGAATTACAGGGATCATATGGAAGATGTAAGGGAACCGACAAGTCCGACAGAGTTTGAAGTACAAGCGTATGTGTGGACTGAGCTGAGAAGCAGGGGTGTAAACGCAAGAGGAGAAGTCAAGGCAAAGTTTGCGAGGAGATCAACGGTTAGATTTGACATAGCCATCTTTACAGATGGCAAACTATCCCAGATTGTTGAAATAAAAAAGGCGAAGGTGAATCACAAAACAACATGGGAAGAGACAAGGCAGGGTCACAGATACAACCAGTTCGGTGTGCCAGTGACCATCTTGTATGGGATGGAAGACGCAGAAAAATTTGTATCGATGTTTTAAAAGGAGAAAGAGATGAAACCAATTTCGTTAACTGTTTATGAAGAAGCGCAGGATGTGGTTGTGCTACCTGACGGCGAATCAGCGTTTTGTGTTTACACGTCAAATATGTGTGACGGTGAGATGGATCAAGCAATGAAAACGCTTGTTCGCATATGGGATTTGAGCACAGAAGTTAATTTAACTGTTCAGGCGCGTACACGCACTTTGTTAAAGACTCTTACAGACTTGTACGCAGACAGAGATGGAGTGATTGATGCTGAAGGTGTACCGCTTTTTCAGGCGCTAAAAAGAGACTGCGAATGGATGGTTGAACAGATTAACAATTTAAAGGTGCACACAGATGAAAACAATTGACGGGCATGACAACGCATTTGTGGGGATGGCTTGCATCTGGCGGGATCACCAACGAGTGGATGTCGCAGTCTATTCTGGCGATGTGATCATCAGCAATCTGATGGCGCAGGGCATGTCGGAGGCAGATGCGATTGAGTACACAGCGTTCAACATAGAGGGGGCATATGTCGGGCTAGACACACCAGTTGTCTACTGGCAGTTTGATTTGGAAGAAGCCAAAGAGCTTTACATCTCATGAGGCCGTTGTATGAAACAGACGCAGACCTGAAGAGAGAAGGGTCGGTCGTGGAGATTTTGGAAAGAGCATGGAATTGCACCATGACCAAGCTACCGATTCGGTATCACTTGGATTATGTTGCGAGGAGGGGAGACAAGGCTGTGGCGTTTTGCGAAGTCAAGACCCGCAACTACACGATGCAGAAGATAGATCAGTTGGGTGGATACCTGATGAGCATAGGCAAATGGTCGAGCGCAGAATGTCTGTACAGAGCCAGTGGTCTGCCGTTCATTTTGGCGGTGCATGCAACTGACGGGGTCTATTACGCATCGTTCACAGAGTTCACACCAGATGATGTTTTGGTCAGGGGAAGGACGGATAGAAATGACTGGCAGGACATTGAACCGTGTGTTGTTTTAAACACCAACAAATTTAGAAAACTAACATGACAGCGAAAGGATGGCGCAAACGCCAGATAGGAGAAAGCATGAACCCATTCAGTAAAGACTACAAAAGCGGGATCGACCTGCGACAGATGGATAAAAACAAACGCAGTGCAAACACACTGTCTAAACACGTAACACAGCAGCGCAGAAAAAATCCAATGTTCGGGACGCTGTACGGCATCGGTGAAATAGTTGTCGAGCGAAAGCTTGTGGATGAGGAGCCAAAGAAATGACATGGCCTTTCCCTCTAACGCCGATCCCAACAGACCACAAGGTTCCAAAGTACAACCCAAACAACGAAGAGGATGCACCGCTATGACTGACATGGAAATACTTCAGCTGGCCGACATTTGTGGCGTGATGGCGATAACCAAACATGAGTGGGATGGCAAGCAGTTCAACCACACAGACGAATACTTAGATGGAGACGCCGCCGCATTGGTCATCTTTGCAAGAGAGTTGATGAAGAAGCGTGAATGGGTTGGGCTGACGGATGAGGAAGTTGACGTTGGCTTGGTTCGTTCCAACTACGCATTTCAGATGGCAGGTGCATGGCGTGACGGCGTGGAGTGGGCGACCAAACAACTCAAGGAGAAGAACACATGACTGAACCACTACCACTGGACATAGCCCGTTGTAACGGCGCTCGACAGAACAATGATGTTGACGGTGAGCATATGCCGCCATGCATGAAGTGCCGCAGAACAGAGATGCCAGAAGGTAAAAACATCAGATACCTTGTCATATCTGCGCCGCTGTTTAAAGCAGGGCAGTGTCCTAAACAGATTAAATAAACAACAGGAAAAGCAACATGGCGATAACAAAAGACGATGCGAGTTCGTACGCAGAAAGAATCAGAGCGTCATTCGATGAATACACAATCGACAGGATTCAAAAACAAAGCGAGATGCTGAGATCCATGATGGAGGACACCGTAGTGCAGGGGTCTAGCATTAAACCGCAGGTTTTCGTGAACCGACCCATACTCAGTCCGGCGGCGAGTGCCGTAATAAATACTGGTGGCGTTTTCACGAGCAATGCTGGCCAGAGCTGGTACGGCGATCGTGATTTAAACGCACAGGTTATGGCCAACTGCAAAGGAAAGATGGTTGTTGATATTGGTGTGATTGCGAACGGTGCATGTATAACTTTTGATGACTTTTCTATGTTGGAAATCACATCATCCAGTTCAAATGTTGAATTAAAAGAGACAAGTCATCTAAATCTATTGAACGGTTTGCAAGTAGATGATATTGTTACGAGCGTTCACCGAAGTCTGTTCACCAATTGGGTCGGCAACCTGTCTATCTACGCTGTAAACGGATGGAAGCTGGATTTCAAAATCATGTCCAAAGACGTGCCAATCGAATCATTCACCTTAGAACTGAAAGTCAACAATGCCGTACGTTAACAAACCCCGTCCATACAAACACGAATACGAAACATATGACGGGACACCCGCAGTAAAAAAGAAACGAGCACAAAGAAATAAAGCCAGACGCATGCTAGAGCGTGAAGGCGTGGTGCATAAAGGAGACGGCAAAGATGTTGACCATATGACCCCTCTAAGCAAGGGGGGCAAAACTGTTCGTAGCAACCTGCGTGCAGTCAAGGCCAGCACCAACCGTTCGGTTAAACGCAAGTCAGACAGCTCATTAAAGTGATCCAACATCTCATTGAACAAACCTACTTTGACGACTCGACGCGGGTCGTCTGCCCTTTCTGTTTAAATGACAGAAAGAAGAAGAACTCAAAAGACATGACGCTGACCCGCAAATCAGATGGGGCAGTTGTCTACTACTGTCACCATTGTGAGGCGAATGGGTCAGTACAACCACAACAGAAGGAGAGAATTTTGTCAGCCGTACCCAATCCCAAAATCTTGAGCACCGCACTATTGCCAGAGCACTACGCCTTTCTGGCATCGCGTGGCATCACCAAAGACACCGCAGATAAAGCCAAGCTGTTTTCAGCGGAGAAGTTTTTCTCCAAGCTCGGCAAAGAGACGCAGTCAATCGGCTTCCCCTACTACCGAGAAGGCGCATTGGTAGCGGCCAAGTACCGATCCATCGAGGGCAAAGACTTTACACAGGATGCCGGCGGGGCACATGATTTCTTTGGTCTATCCGCAGTAACCAAAGGCGATCCACTGGTCATCGTCGAAGGTGAAATGGATTGCCTCGCTGCTATGCAGGCAGGTTTAAACAATGTTGTTTCAGTCCCGTCGGGCGCACCGGTCAAGGTTGCTGACGGCAAAGTGCTACCGTCCGAAGACAAGAAGTTTGCCTATGTCTGGAATGCACGGGAGATATTGGATGCCGCACCATATGTTGTGTTGGCAACCGATCAAGACGGGCCGGGCCAAGCGTTGGCAGAGGAGTTGGCACGACGCATCGGAAAAGAAAAATGCAAGCTGGCCAAGTTTGACCGCAAAGATTTAAACGACATTTTGTTGCACGATGACCCATCTAAGATAGTCTCGGTCATCAATGACGCGACCCCATACCCCGTCAACGGAATCAACGAAGCGACCGCCTACCTCGACCGCATCAACGACCTGTTCTCCAAAGGCACGGGCAAAGGTTTCTCCACAGGCTACGCATCGGTGGACAACATCTACACGGTAGCTCCCGCACAAATGACCATCGTCACGGGTTACCCTTCATCGGGCAAGTCCAACTTTGTCGATCAGATCATGGTCAATCTGGCAACCGCGCATGATTGGAAGTTTGCCATCTGCTCGTTCGAGAACCAACCCGACATCCACATCACCCGCCTGATGGAGATCTACACAAAGAAGCAGTTCTTTGACGGCAGAGACAAGATGGGCAAGGCAGAAATGGAAGACGCGTTTAAATGGGTAAACGACCATTTCTTTTTCATCGACAACAACGGGGAAGAACCCAACTCGTTGGAGTCCATACTGGATCGGGCGCGGGTGTTGGTCAAACGCATCGGCATTCGTGGGTTGGTGATTGACCCCTATAACTACATCGAGATGGATCGCAGTACGACCACAGAGACAGAGGCCATCAGCAACATGCTGACGAAGGTCAAGAAGTTCTGCGCCGCCAATGATGTGCACACATGGTTCGTTGCTCACCCTGCAAAGATCAACCGCTCGGGCGTGGAGCAACCCCGACCCGACGGCATGGCAATCAGCGGGTCAATGGCGTGGTGGGCAAAGACCGACTGCGGTATCACGGTGCATCGCGGTCAGGGCGCAGAAGTCCAGATCGCAGTGTGGAAATGCCGCTACCGTTGGGTGGGCGGACAGGGTGAAACGACCCTGCTCTTCAACAAAACAGCGGGGATCTACACGGAAAACATGGACAGCTTCTAATGTTTAAACGACATACCGGCAGCGGGCAAACCCGGGCTGCCAGCAAAGCCGTTTAAACATACAATGATTCTGCTTGGTTCAGTCCAAGCTCATGAATGGTTCTCTCTCGAAAGTGTCAGCGGTTTTGGTTTGATTTTGACGCTGACGGCGTAAGGTGTGAGTGGCTGATAACCGCATCAGTTTGCCAGACCCAAACCTTTCTGGTGTCGGGGCAAATAAAAAGGGGGCTTGTGCCCCCTTTTTTATCGCGCCCTGCAATGAAACATTGCGGACTCTATGTTGTCAAAGACCCCCGTCAACTTGTGATCTAGCTTGGTTCGTTTGAACACCCTGTAGATACAACGATTCGGATCGAATGTGATGTACTTCTTCCATGTCTTGATTGTGTCTGGCGTGTTGTGCAACCTGATGTAATCGCCGTGCCTGTATGCCGCTTTCAAAAACACATGGTGGTGGTGGGTTACTGCATCGACTGGTGTCATGCGTCAACGATCTGTTTAAACGACACCGCATCCAGCACGCACGCTGGAAAGTATAAACACGGTACATCTTTGTCGTACTGCGGTTGACCAACACCCAATGACTCGTCATTGCACAGGTTTGCAATGTGCCAGATCTCTTTGGGGTCGGACACATGCACGGCCAGACAAAACAATACGGGCTTGTCGTTGAAGTTGTACGGGGTCAGCTTGCACCCGTAATCGAGCAATGTTTTGATGATGTCTTCCATTAGTGGATCTCCATTTGATCTGGTTTCATAAAGCTTTCAAAGTCATATACATACGCCATGCGTTTCATGAACTCTTCTTTATCGCCATCATCCAAAGACATCATCACCACAAGCTTGGTCATGATGGCAATCATGTAGCCCCGCTCGAGATCAGATGTTTCGCACAACTTCATCAGGGCGTGAAAGAACTGTTCGATCTTTTCTACATCAGCACCTTCAACCTCTTTGATATTCATATTTTCTGCTCCTTAAATTCATGCACACCTTCAATCGTCCAATCATCGCCGCCGTAGTAGTCTGGCTCAAAATCCCCGCCGTCCATCTCTTTGGCTATCTGGTATGCCTCGTCTTCATTCTCTGCTTGTACATATGCGTGGCAATACGATACATATGATGCAGTCACTTTGTACATCTTCATTTGCTCACCCCCATTTTTTCTAAACGGTCACGGCAATCAATGATGGCCTCGCCCATGTGTTGCAGATCGTTGTGGTTTTCAATGTCGTACACCAACCCGTTGAGGGTTTCCCATACAACCTGCAAGGTGGCATTTGTCTGCGCCGTTACATTTTGAAAGTGCGCCAGAGTGTTGTCAATGTTTTCAATCAGCGTCTCTGGTGGTGTGTGCTCGAACCAGATCCACGGTGTGACCCGCTCGTCATCATTGCGGATCAGATCGATCACCTCGTCATAGGTCATGTCGTCTGGATACTCAGACAGGTGCTCGTTTAAACTGAATGCTTGTGCTTGTGTCATTGTCATTTGCTTTCTCCTTCAATCAATGTTGTTACGAACTCACTATCAGTACGATACGCTTTGTCAAAATCAAATTCATAGAACGCCAAAAACTCTGCGCTCACTTCGTTTTCAGCCTCAATGTCGAT
>Ga0222714_10006276_pt1 | contig 11127 bp, 8 predicted proteins | sample C33_3DmetaG_FD_165048 | JGI IMG/M metagenome (GOLD analysis project Ga0222714, IMG submission 165048) | Estuarine water microbial communities from San Francisco Bay, California, United States - C33_3D | ecosystem: Environmental > Aquatic > Marine > Unclassified | place: USA: California... | reverse complement strand
GGTTTCGTCGTCGCCACCACCTCGCCTTCGGCGACGAAAGTAGTAAGCATTAGGCGCAGTAATTCGTCTCCGCCGTTTGTCGGAATTATATTATCGAGGGACAGTCCGTGAAGGTCGGCTGCGACTTGCCGGAATTCATTTGCAACAGGATTTGGGTAACGCCTCAGGCTTTTGACATCGAAACTTTTGAGAGCAGTCACTACCTCCGGACTAGGTGGATAGGGATTCTCATTGGTGTTGAGCTTGATGGTGTTTGGGTCTTGCGGCTGCTCGCCCGGCGCATAGCCCTGCATGGCAGCAATATTCGATCGTTCGAGGGTCATTTTACGCGCTCTGCTACTAATCTGATTCGGAAACTCACGGCTGCAAAGAGTAAGCGATTACAGCTAAAGGTCAATGATTGTTCCTGCGTCGCTAGTCGCAGGTATTTTCGGTCATTGGCAGGGTCGCCGTAGCCAAGTAGGTATCAATTCGGTTATGCCAACCTTTTAGCCAGCGTTGCTCCCGCCGATCGCTAGGAGCGTTGGCTACTCTTCGCGCGAGAGTCTGCTTAGCAGCTGCCGCAAAGCTTTCTAACGGTGCGTAGTTGTCGTCCATGGCGATGAGTACCTGCTGAAGTCCCCAACCTTGGCCGGCATAGCGCTCACCTTCGGCGAGCCCCGTCCCTTTAAAGTGTACGTAATCGATCAGTGCGTAGAGCCCCGCGGGTGAATGGCAGCGCGCGAGTCTTTCAGCTCGGTATTTCACGCGCGCTCTGTCTGCTTCTGGCGTCTGGGCGATTATCGCGCCAATGCTGCCATCTAGTCTCGCGATAATAAACTGGGCCTGCTCGCGCTGGGTTGTCGCGAGCAGCGTCCTCAACTCCTCCATACGAGCGCTATCGATGTTCGCGTAAAAGTCAGCGCGAGATTGCCATGGAGAGTCGACGTCAGAATAGGCGGACAGTCCCTTTCCATTCTGTGAGAAATTTCCTGCACGAAACTCTTGGCTGTGCCGGTCGTTCATTGGGTCGAGGCCATTTGTGGCAGACCCCATTGTTTGCTCCGCAGAATTTGCAGTTGGACGACTGGTTTGGAGCCAGCTTGGAAGCGTGACGCCGGTCTCATGGAGATGAACTAGGAGGTCAGGGAAAGTTTCCGTAAAAATTTCGTCTTGATTCTGCTTATACCAAATGAAATGGCCTATACCGAGGGAGGGAAAATCTTCGCCCTCGTTCCAGCTAGTAAGGCACTCGCGCTTGGAAGCGCATTCGTTAGCGAAAATCCTCTCGCCAAGCCAAAGCGCCTGCGCGGAGGTAAGTTTGGGTAGAAAGATTTGTGTGGCAGCTTGCCCAAAAGCAACCTGACTAAGCAGCACTAGGCAGGCTGCAAAGACCAAATTAATGGTGTTTTTTAAGCGGCTTCTCAGGCGGCTTCTTATGCAGCTTCTTTCGATTTTAGGCATACGGGGAATCCTCGCCAATGCAACCCACAGCGGCGCTTGGCAGTATAGCGCGCCTTGCCGGCAGAGGGCAGGGCGGTCTTAGTCGACTTATAGGAGTGAAAGCGTGTTACAAGGCGAAAGGGCAGACAAGCGGCTTTCGGATCACGCGTTTTTAGCGGAGCTGAAAGCGATCTACAAAGTGATTCGTCAATTTGAACAAATCGCCCCCGCTTTAGGTGCGGTGGGTGACGCGCTGAGAAAACTTCTAGGCGTGCGCGTGCTGCTTGTTTATCAGCGCGTCGAGAAGGGCGGCACGCTCGATGCGATTTACTGCGGAGTCGACTCTCAAGACAATGCCGGTGATGAGAGTCGTGTATTACGAACTGCGACGTCCCTCGCCGACCATGTGGCCTCAACCCAGCGCGCGGTCGTGCTTACCGACACCACTGATAGTGAGGAGCTTCGCAGCATTCACCCTGAGCTTCGATTCGATAGGCGCTCGTGTGCGACACAAGGGTGGCCGGTTCGGTCGGCAATTGCCATACCAATTAAAGGTGAAATACCGCTGGGTGTTTTGCAGCTTTTTGGGTTTGACGAAGACCCGCCGTTCGACGCGCTCGATCTTAAGCGGGCGGCATTGATCTGCCAGATGCTTGCCCGCGAGTTTAGCGATGCGCGTCAGAAAGAGAGGGGCCCCTTCGATCAGGTGGTCGAAGAGGGGTACCTGAGCGAGCAAGACCTTGTCGACGCGGCGGCGCATGCGCAGCAGCAGGGTGCATCTCTGACAAAGGTGCTCATGGAGTGTTACGGCCTTTCCGCTGCTAGGATTGGGCAGTCTCTGGAGAGGCATTACCGCGTGCCGTATATGGCCTATGACCCCAAGCTAACGCTGCCATCATCTTTATTAACCAACATTAGCAGTAGCTATTTACGCAAAAATCTCTGGCTTCCCGTCGGCGGAGATCGAAGCACTGCAGTGATTCTTATTGACGATCCTTTTGATCACCAGCGGGTGAGGGAGATCCACAGCGTCCTTAATGTGCAGCACTGCACCTTAAGAGTAGGGTTGCCTGAAGATATTCTGCTCTTTCTACGTAATGATTCGACTACAGATGCCCCCGCCGGCTTCGACGACCTGTTCTCAGTTCTCGCGTCCCAGAGCAGAGCTGTGCTGCCAGAGAGTGAAGACGAAGACGACTATGGCGCCGAAGCATCGGGCATGATTCAGCTCATCAATCGCATAATCGCCGAAGCTGACAGGCTCGGCGCGTCCGATATTCATATCGAACCGAGCCGAGAAGGTGAGCCCGGGACTGTGCGAATTCGCGTCGATGGACTTTGCCGCCGCTTATTGGAGATACCCCAGGAACACTGTTCGGCCGCGATCGCCCGGGTCAAGGTGATATCGCGCTTAAATATTGCTGAAAGGCGGCTTCCTCAAGATGGCAAATGTAAGTTGAAGCTTGCCGGTCGCACCGTCGAAATGCGTGTTGCGACGCTTCCAACCGTCTTCGGTGAAAGCGTGGTGATGCGGTTGTTGACGCCGGGAACGCCCATGCAGCTCGAGAATTTGAGTTTGAGTCTCGCAAATCAGCGCGCAATCATGACAATTGCCACCCAGCCCCATGGGCTTTTCCTCGTGGTCGGTCCAACGGGCTCTGGGAAAACGACCACCCTGCACGCGGTGCTGAGCAAGCTTAATGTGCCTGAAAGGAAAATTTGGACCGCCGAGGACCCCGTAGAGATAACGCAAGACGGGCTGCAGCAAGTGCAGGTTCAATCGAAGATCAATTTTACGTTCGCCATGGCGATGCGGACCTTTCTCAGAGCAGACCCGGACGTCATCTTGATCGGTGAAATGAGAGACAGGGAAACGGCCAACATTGGCATTGAAGCATCGCTTACTGGGCATCTCGTGCTGTCGACGCTTCACACCAATTCGGCGGCCGAAACCATTACGCGGCTGTTGGATCTCGGTCTGGATCCGATCAATTTCTCCGATGCGCTGCTCGGTGTTTTGGCGCAGCGGCTCATGCGAACTCTGTGTGCAAAGTGCAAGCAGCCCTATGAAGCAGACGAGGCGGAAAAGCAGCGACTGCGTCATTTCTATGGCGAGGATGCGTTTGTTGAGCATGGCCTTGAGACCAGGGAGTGGGAGCTGTGCAGGGCTGTTGGCTGCACCGAATGCGGCGGGACGGGGTATAAGGGGCGGCTAGCGATTCATGAAATGCTGGTTTGCGGGAGTCGGCTGCGGAACCTAATCAACAGGCGCGCAGGCCTTGATGAGCTGCGCGATCGGGCGGCTAAGGATGGCATGCGAACCATGCGCCAAGATGGGATAGAGAAAATAGTGTCTGGGTACAGCGACTACAGCCAGCTTATGCAGGTGGTTGGAGTCGGGCTTGGTTAAATGAGCATCTGGAACGCTAACGTGACAGTGCACCTGCGAGCACCGAAAACTCGGTCACAAGCCACTCATTGTCGCTGAGTACGTAGTCAATACTGATTTCTGCGGGGCCTGTTTCGAACGTCACGAGCGCCTCATAACTCGCGCGTGTGTTTTCCCCTCCGCGATTTAGTAGAGGGAGTGTTACCGTTCTGCTTAGGGAGTCGATGCTCGCCAGTGTGCCTAGTCTGCTGCGCTGCGAGTAAATAGCACTCGGCCACTCGAGTTCGCTCGTGGTGTTAAAGAGATCAGGATGTGCAAAGAGCAAAAGATTCGACGTCTTATCGGCCGCGAATACGTCCTGAATGAGAAGAAGCGTTCGCGCATCGGCCTTCTTGCTCACCGACCAGCGGACAAAAATAGCGCTGAGGAACAGCGCGAGAATGGCGGCTAGCGCGGCCAGCGCAATGAGACGAAGTGCAGTGGATTTGTTGTTAGAGGGAAGCAGGGTCGTCATAGCCGCAGTGCCGATGGCGTGGTTTGCGCGCATTGTCGCACAGACGGTTTCGTGATTGCAGTGCTACGGCAGCGAGCATGTCGGAACGAACGGTTTCTATTTTCTTAAAAACTGATATAAATCAGTAAGTAGTGAGTCAATGCTTTGTCGACGGCGCGTTAACCTCTTAATTTTATGCACATGCGCAACATTCGTGTCATAAAACACTGTTTTTTTCGATGTTTTCTCAAATAATTGGCAAGCTTTAAGTGTAAAGTATTGATTTAAATGAAATTTATAAGCTGATTAAAAATCAATCAATTTGAGCGTAAAACCGCAAATTTAGCGCCTTCTGAGTACTTTTCCCATTTTACCCCCAGAGTTATCCACAGTTTCTGTGGAAAAAATGAGCGCTTTTGCATGTTGCGCAAATAGCTTGCAGCACAATAGCTTACGGCAACTATGTCTAGAATCGGTTAGGTCTTGGCGCTAACTTTCTCTTTTGCGACTTTGCTTATCCCATGTTATCGATCGATATATACCCCCCTGCATTTGTGTTATCTTAGCGTCAGTTTTTGGCGATCGCTGCACTCGTGTACTCACCGGTCACTTTATCGTCATCCATTTCTAGGCAGACTCGCAAGGCACCTTCGCTTTATGATCGAACTCAACGCCGACATTCCGTTTCTTTGGAGGCTAAGTCCTGAGAGTAGCGAAGGCTACTGCTCTGTTTCTCTCGTGGTGCCGCGACCGCCAGAGAACGAAGTGCCCGACCTTACAATTGAAACCACGATACTGAGTTTGGCGTCCGACAGTTTGCGCTCTGAGCAAGAGGAGACGCTCGAATGGAACGAAGAAGACATTAGCCTCTTCCTGCGCCTGCTCAGCCAGAAAAAGCCGAAAGCAGAGCTCGAATCGGTTCCGCCAGAGGGGAGAACGTTAAGGGTGGATCTTTCAGATCCCGACGTCATCGAGATCATTCACATTGTTGCAGCGGCAGGATTCGGCGTGGCATTCACCTCAACGGGTCTGCTCAGATCGCCCTCCGCGCTGCTACCGGCGTACCGATTTGATATCGGTTCAAAAGCCTCGCTCAATACGATAGTCGGCTTCAAACAAGCGATTGTTGTCGATGTTGATGATGACGACGTGGTGTGTGTATTGACCGAGGAAATAGACGTGCAGGCCATAGATTCGGCCGTAGACGAATACGACAAGCTCCTGCCGAACGATCTGCTCCTAGTCCAGCGGGCCGACATCCTTCACGCCGACTACTCGGAATCTCGAGAGATTCCTAGCGCAGCGGTGCTGCACTAGAATCTGCCTAGGCTTACGCCCGTTGATTGAAGCGTCGGCCAACGAGTGCGGCGGTGATATTCACCTTCTGGATATCAATGGCGCCGCCCGCAATCCCCCAGCCCCAGGAATCTCTGAGCTTCTGCTCCAGCGGAAATTCTTTTGAGTAGCCGTAACCTCCCATTAGCTGCATCGCTTTGCCAGTGACCTCCCGTGCAGTTTCATTGGCGAAGCATTTCGCGACAGAGCTCTCTGCAATTGAGGGCAGGCCACTCTCGGCATTGATAACGGCGCGATAAAGCAGCAGCCTCGCCGCTTCGAGTTTCATCTTCATCTCGGCGATTTGAATTTGTACGCCCTGAAAATCGACGAGTGGCTTGCCGAACTGCCGGCGCTCTTGGACATACGCCAACACATAGTCGAATGCCGACTGTGCGGTTGCCAGTGACATCGTTGTATTACCACAGCGTTCGAGGTCGAAGGCATCCATCAGTTTGCCAAAGCCGCCTGCGGGCACGAGGATATCTGCTTCGTTGATTTCAACATCGTCGAAATACATGTCCGCGCTGTACACTCCGCGGAAGCCCATGTGGTGATCGCGTTTGCCGAAGGTAAAGCCCTCACTGCCTTTTTCGACGAGCACTGCGCCGATAGATTTGGCGCCAGGGCTATCGTCCATGCGGCAATAGACAACATAGGCTTCGGAATGACCAGCGCCTGAGCTCCAGCGCTTGTTTCCGCTTAGCAGGAGTTTGTCACCTTCTCGGCGTACCTGAGTCTTTAGGTCGGTTAGTGCCGACCCCGCCTCGGGCTCTGACATTGAGACGGCGACAACCATCTCGCCGGCGCAGACTTTCGGTAGTACTCGCTGCTTCATCGCGTCGCTACCGAAGTGCGCGATGGCGAGTGTGGGGCCGAAACAGGATTCGAAAATAGGGAATGCCACGGCGATGGAAATCTTGGCGATTTCTTCAAGGACGAGCACCGCATCGAAATGCGACAGGCCGCCGCCACCGTATTCGCTCGGTAAGTTGACGCCTAGATAGCCGAGTTCACCAAAGCGTTTTCGCAGCTCGAGGCTCGGTGGTTCATCATTGCGCTCTATCTCACGAGCAAGCTCCGGGAGCTCGCGCTGGGCAAACTGCCGAACTGATTCTTGGAGTGCGCGCTGTTCTTCGTTCAGGGTGAAATCCATGCGGGTGCCTGTATAACTGATTTTAGAGTGAAAACAATCGCTCCGAGTGTAGGTGAACTCGCGCGAGGATTGTAGTCAGTAATTTGATACCATGCGTCCCTCACGCGGGCCGGAGCCTTTTCAAGCCAAGTTACCGCAGATTCTCTGATCTAGAAATTGTCACATTTAGGATTCATCAGGTATGGGTGTTAGCAACTTAGCCAACGAAATTAACAAACGGCGTACCTTTGCCATCATCTCGCACCCTGACGCAGGTAAAACCACAATCACCGAGAAGCTCATCCTTTTGGGCAATCTGATTCAGGTCGCAGGGTCGGTCAAGGGGAAAAAGACCGAGAAGCATGCGACCTCCGACTGGATGGCGATGGAGCAGCAGCGTGGAATTTCGGTCACCTCCTCGGTTATGCAGTTTCCATACAAAGACCGCATCGTCAATCTCCTCGATACGCCGGGCCATGAAGACTTCTCAGAGGACACATACCGTGTCTTAACCGCGGTCGATTCGGCGTTAATGATCGTCGACGGCGCAAAGGGTGTCGAAGAGAGAACTATTAAGCTCATGGAAGTTTGTAGGCTGCGAGACACACCCATTTTCACCTTCGTGAATAAGCTCGACCGCGATATTCGCGAGGCGATCGACGTGCTCGATGAGATCGAGACAGTGCTAAAAATTAAGTGCGCGCCGATTAACTGGCCTCTCGGCATGGGCAAAGAGTTCAAAGGCGTCTACAACCTTTATAAAGATACTATCCACGTTTACAGACACGGGCAGGGAAGTCAGCTGCACGAGGTTGAAGTGATCGAAGGCATCGACAGCGACGCGGCGAAAACGCTGCTAGGCAGCTACCGAGACGATTTCCGCGACGAAATAGAACTCGTGCGCGGCGCGAGCAACGACTTCGATCTTGACGCCTATTTACGTGGCGAGTTAACGCCGGTTTATTTCGGCACTGCTCTGGGTAATTTCGGTGTCAAAGAAATGCTCGATGACTTCGTTGAATATGCTCCTGCGCCGCGGAGCCGCGAAACCCAGACCCGCGAGGTTGCCGCCGTCGAGCCTGAATTCACTGGCTTTGTTTTCAAGATTCAGGCAAACATGGATCCGAAGCATCGAGACCGAATCGCCTTCATGCGCCTTTGTTCTGGCGAGTACTCACGCAACATGAAGATGCGCCACTCGCGCCTTGGTAAGGATGTAAAAATTGCCGACGCGGTCACCTTTCTCGCAGGAGATCGTGATCAAGCAGAGTCCGCTGTGTCCGGCGACATCATAGGCCTACACAACCACGGCACTATACAAATAGGCGATACTTTTACTGGCGGTGAAGACCTCAAGTTTCTTGGGATACCTCACTTCGCCCCCGAATTGTTCCGACGGATTCGCCTAAAAGACCCGCTCAAGATGAAGGCGCTACAGAAGGGCTTACAGCAACTCTCGGAAGAGGGTTCTACGCAACTATTCGCGCCGCTACGTAACAACGATCTGATCGTTGGCGCGGTGGGTGTGCTGCAGTTCGAGGTCGTCGCGTTTCGCTTAAAAGACGAGTACAAAGTCGATGCAATCTATGAGCCGATCACCGTGCAGTCGGCGCGCTGGGTGGATTGCAAGGATGTAAGCAAGCTCGCGGAATTCCGCAAAAAAGCGCACGATAATTTGGCAATCGATGGCGGCGGCTACCTTACCTACCTCGCACCCACGCGTGTGAATTTAAGTCTTATGGAAGAGCGTTGGCCCGACATTGAGTTCCGCGCGACGCGCGAGCACTAGCCGCAGCGAACCGATCGAATGCATTGATAACACGGCCATGGTTGGCCGCTGGACGAGTTAGTTATGAGCCACATGAATTTCGAAATCGCCGCGACCGACGGTAAGGCCCGCACCGGCAAGATGAAGTTTCCACGGGGTGAGGTGGCAACGCCTGCTTTTATGCCCGTGGGCACCTATGGGACAGTCAAGGGGCTGACGCCCGAACAGGTGCGCGGCACAGGTGCCGACATCCTTCTCGGCAACACCTTCCATTTGATGCTAAGGCCGGGCACCGAGACGATTAATGCGCATGGCGACCTCCATGACTTCATTGGCTGGGACCGGCCAATTCTCACTGACTCCGGAGGGTTTCAGGTATTCAGCTTGGGTGAGATGCGAAAAATCAACGAGGAAGGCGTGACATTTAGCTCACCGGTCGACGGCGGCAAAATTTTCCTCGGGCCCGAATCGGCGATCGACGTGCAACACGCCTTAGGCTCCGACATCATTATGGTGTTTGACGAATGCACGCCGTACCCCGCAACTCGCGAGCAGGCTAGAGAGTCTATGGAGCTGTCGATGCGCTGGGCGGGTCGCTGTAAGGAGGCGCATGGCGAACATACCTCGGCGCTTTTCGGCATCGTTCAGGGCGGTATGTTCAGCGACTTGCGTGAGGAATCGCTCGCGGGTCTTGTTGAGCTCGGTTTCGATGGCTATGCCCTCGGCGGCCTTTCAGTGGGCGAACCCAAAAACGAGATGCGAGATGTGATACAGCACTGCGGCGCGTTGCTGCCTGCCGAAAAGCCGCGCTATTTGATGGGCGTGGGAACGCCTCAGGACATCGTTTATGCGGTGACGCAGGGCATCGATATGTTTGACTGCGTAATGCCCACGCGCAATGCGCGCAACGCACATCTCTTTACCTCGAAGGGGCTCCTGAGGCTTCGCAATAAACGATTCCGTCAGGATACCAAGCCGCTCGATGAAAACTGCCGCTGCTATACCTGTCAGAATTTCTCGCGCGCCTATTTGCATCATCTCGATAAGTGTCGCGAAATGCTGGGCGCGCAGCTTAATACCATTCATAATCTACATTATTATCAAGATCTTATGGCGGGTCTGCGGGGCGCAATTGCGCGCGGGGAGCTAGCGGATTTTGTTGCGAGATTCGAGGAGCAGCAGACGATTCTGCAGACTGAAGGCGATACAGGGGAGGTTCAGGGCGACGCTTGAGCGCCGACCTGAATGCCGACTTGGGCGCCTTAAAGTAGCCAAATGATTCCAGCAAAGAAGAGTTTTCTACTCAGCCTCAGCCTTGATATCGTTTCCGGCGCCTCCATTTGTGAGACAATGCGTCGCATAACGAACCAAATCAATCATTAAAGAGAGCACAGTACATGGATTTTTTGTTCCCAGTAGCCTACGCCCAAGAACCCGGCCAGCCTTCGCTGACCTTCAATCTCATCTTGTTTGGCGGCATGTTCCTCCTGTTCTGGCTGTTGATTCTGCGTCCGCAGTCTAAGCGTGCGAAGGAGCATCGCGATTTGGTAGCTAGTATAGGCAAAGGCGATGAGGTGCTAACCTCCGGCGGTCTTCTGGGCAAAGTGGTGCGCGTAAGCGAAGACTATCTCGCTGTCGATGTTGGCACCGGCCTCGAGGTCAAAATACAAAAGGCGGCGATCGCTGCTGTATTACCCAAGGGTACACTGGCGAAGATCTAGTTCACTCGCCAGGGCGCGCCGCGAGAGTCTCGTCGCGCTCCTTTAAGTTACGTGTGTTAGCGCACGCGTGTTGAAATCGTTAACTTTTCAATCTGCAGAGCCCACTTATGCTCAATCGATATCCTGCGTGGAAGAACGCGCTAATATTTCTCGTCGTTCTGTTGGGCTTGCTCTATTCGGTGCCTAACCTCTATCCCGACGATGAGGCTATCCAGATTAGTAGCGAAGTGTCGCCGCTAACAGAATTTGATATCGAAAGGGCAACCACGGCGTTGGAAGCTGCACAGCTGAACTTTTTCGGTGCGGCGATCAATGATGAAAGTCTGCTAGTCAGACTCGACTCTGTGGAGGATCAACTTCGGGCGAAGACAGCGCTCGAAAATGCGTTTGGCCCTGACTATATCGTCGCCCTGAATCTAGCGCCGACGACGCCCAACTGGATGCAGTCTATCGGCGCAGGAAAAATGAATCTCGGCCTCGATCTTCAAGGGGGTGTTCATTTCCTGATGGAAGTCGACATGGACGCGGCCATTCAGCGACGCATGGAAGATAACCTGAGCAACGTAAGGTCGATTCTGCGCGAAGAGCGGATCCGTTCGCGTGGGCTGACGCTTGTCGATAGCACACACCTCGAAATTCGTTTCGCCACCTCCGATGATAGATCGGCTGCGCGTTCGGCGCTGATTACGAATTTTCCTGAGCTCCAGTTACAGAATAGCGAGTCGGGCGATTTCTTCGTGCTCGATATGCGTATGACCGAGGATGTCATCCTTCAAATCCAGCGCGACACGCTGCAAGCGAACCGTACTACGCTAATCAATCGGGTCGATGCCCTTGGCGTATCCGAGCCTACTGTACAGCAGC
>Ga0222714_10006275_pt1 | contig 11129 bp, 5 predicted proteins | sample C33_3DmetaG_FD_165048 | JGI IMG/M metagenome (GOLD analysis project Ga0222714, IMG submission 165048) | Estuarine water microbial communities from San Francisco Bay, California, United States - C33_3D | ecosystem: Environmental > Aquatic > Marine > Unclassified | place: USA: California... | reverse complement strand
GATCTAATTGCTCCAGAACTTATATTGAACCAACCAACAATACCAGAAGCAATTTTGCCAGAGACCACTGCATCATTCGCAATCAGATTGCTGATTATACCGCCGCTTGCTATTCCAATAGTTTGGGTAACAGACCCATTAAAACTTGTTCCACTATTAAGAATCAAACCGCTCGCAACAGTCAGCGGTTCTACAGCCACACCACCACTTACTGTTGCATTGACTGTATATCTGTTGTTGGCATCAATCGTAACACTTATGTTGCTTCCAGCTATTACCAATCCACTAGCAATGTGCCATCCACCAACTTGTCCAGAACCTATCTTGCCACTTGTTACAGCATCGTTTGCAATATCTGCATTTATAACTGCCCCACTAGCTATATGTTCTGATGTTATACTCCCAGAAGCGATATGAAATTGGCCGATCTGTCCACTTGCCACATTTCCAGAAACTACAATTCCAGAAGCCAAGTAACCAGTAAATACGCCACTAGCATTTATAGAAGCCATAGCAGTACCAGAAGCATTTTGCCACTCTTGTACTGTTACATTCCCTGACAATGTTGGTTTTGTAAATAATCTGTTAGTATAAACTTCACCAAAAGAAGTTGCAAGTGTTACTGCACCACTATAATTAACACTTAATTGTGGTGTGCCAGATATTGATCCTACTTCAAGTAAGTTTCCAGTTGTTAGATCAGTGACTGAAAATAATGTGCCTGCGTTTCCAGTAATGCTAACAGCATTTGTTCCGCTTAAGGCTGTTAATGCTAAAGTTGTGCCATCATATGTCAAAGCACTTTCAGCATTTGCTTGATTTGTTCCTGATGCCAAACTAGTGAGTATTCTATTGTCAGATGCATTTGTAACACTAAACAATACGCCTGAAGCTATATGAGAGGACCCAACTTGTCCAGACGCAATTGTTCCTGAAACAACTGCTCCGCTACCTAACTTGAATGCAGTTACTTGTCCTGAAGCTAAAGCACCGCTTCCAACGGCTCCAGAAGATAAATGAAATGAACTAATTTGACCGCTAGATATATTGCCAGAATTTACAGCATTATTGCCTATCAATCCACTTGTTACTTGTCCAGATGTAATTGAAGCGGGGAACGTCGCTCCAGATGCCAGATGAATTGTTCCAATACTACCACTTGTAATATTGCCGCTATTTACAGAATTATTAGCAAGCATTCCGCTTGTAACAAGACCAGAGCCAATATTAACTGTTACAGAGCCAGATCCATTGTAAGAGCCGCCAGTAAGTCCACTTCCAATTGTTAGACTGGCGTTTGCATATGAGCCTCCCAAAGTTGTGGAAGAACCATTTATGGTTATTGAATTATTGACTAATTTTGCGTTTGAAATCGTGGTATCAGCAATATGCACGCCAGCAATCTGCCCTGATGCAATGCTGCCACTAACTACAGCATTATTACCAATAAGTCCACTTGTAATTTGGCCAGATTGTACTGCAAAAGACAATCCAGAAGCAAAATGTATTAGGCCAATACTACCGGATGCTAAAGTACCACTATTTACAGATTCATTAGCAAGCAGCCCACTTACAACACCACCACTTGCTATTCCAATAACAGCAGGCTGGGAGCCATCAAAGAATGCTCCGCTATTTAATGCTAAACCGCTAGTGACAGTAAGAGTGCTTACAGCTACGCCTCCGCTTACAGTAGCACTAATTGTATATTGATTATTTGCATCTACTGATACACTTACATTACTTCCAGCCAAAACAAGACCACTAGCAATGTGCCATCCGCCAACTTGTCCAGAACCTATCTTACCACTTGTTACTGCATTATCAGCAATATCAGCATTTATGACTGCACCACTAGCAATATGTTCTGCTGTAATACTGCCGCTTGCGATATGATACTGGCCTACTTGACCACTGGCTATATTTCCGCTTGTTACAGAATTGTTTCCAATATAACCTGATGTTATGACACCAGAAGACAAGCTAAACATTACTCCGCTTGCCAAATGGTTTGCACCGATTTGGCCGCTTGCTATACTTCCAGAAATTACTATGCCTGAAGCAAGAATTCCAGTAAATCTACCAATTCCATCAATAGACGCTACAACTGTTCCAGATGCATTTGCCCATTCTTGGATTGCTCCATTTCCAGAATAAGTTGTTTGAGTATAAAGTTTATTTGTTACTACTTGCCCATATGTCGGAGCAAGTGTAACAAGACCACTTGCAGATACTGCAAAAATAGGAGATCCAGAAATCTGTCCGACCTGCAAAAGCACATTTGAACTTTGATCTGTAATTTCAAGTAGTGTTCCAGCAAATCCAGTTACGCTTAGTACTGTAGAGCCGCTAGCTGCTGAATTTATTCCTACTGTTGTACCATCATATGTAAAATTTGCTTCTGCATTGGCTTTGTTAGTTCCAGACGCTAAACTTGTAAGAATTCGATTGTCACTTGGATTTGTAACACTAAACAAAACTCCAGAAGCGACATGGACTGTTCCTATTGAACCACTAGATATGTTTCCAGAGTTTACAGCAGAATTACCTATTTGTCCTGAATTAACTGCACCACTACTTAAATGGAACTGACCAACTTGCCCAGAAGCTATTTTTCCACTTGTTACAGCGTTATCGGCCACATCTGCATTTATAACTGCGCCACTAGCAATATGCTCTGCTGTGATACTGCCACTTGCTATAGCAAATTGGCCGACTGAGCCAGATGCTATACTTCCGCTTACTACTATGCCTGATGCAAGTATACCAAATATCTCACCACCAGAATTTATATAAGCTAAAACATTCCCACTCAAAGTGGAAACATTCATTCCAAGAGGGAAACTTATATTGCCATAAATTGTGCCGGAAATAGTGTTCGTATTACCAACTATTGTTGTATTTGAACCATGTCCTGAAGCTTGGTAACCAATAACTATCGAATTTTGTTGTCCAGAAGATCCAGTTGCGCCGTATCCAACAAAAATATTATTATTTCCTGGGCCGCCTGCGCCATGTCCTATTGCTACGTTGTTGTTGCCACTTCTATTAGAGAGCAAAGTGTTTCCACCCACTGAAACGTTATAGGCTCCACCACTCATGCTATTTTGAGCGCCAAATCCTACTGCAACATTGTAGTCATTTGTTGTATATCTTAAGGCTTGGTATCCTATAGCAACATTTCTTGCGCCTCTAGCAAATTCCATGACCTGATGGCCAATTGCAACATTAAATATACCGCTGCCATTTCCTTGCATAGCATTTCTACCGATAGCAATATTTCCACTACCAGTATTATTTTGCAAAGCTTGGAACCCTACAGCTACATTACTCTCTCCTCCAGAACTAAATTGTAAAGCCCCAGCCCCAATAGCTACATTTCTGCTACCTATAGTGTTTTCAGAGAGGGCTCCGTTGCCAACAGCAACATTTGATACCCCAGTTGGAGAATTCGAGGCTAAAGCATTTGTTCCAAAAGCAACATTTCCGCTTACACTACTGCCACCAGCGCCAACATTGATATTGTTAACAATTAAATCAGAATATAAAGTAAGACCGCTTGAGATATGATAGCCATTAATTGAACCACTAGCTATACTACCGCTAACTACAGAAGCATCTCCAAGAAACCCGCTTGTAACCTGACCAGATTTCAAAGAAAAATCTAGGCCCGATGCAAAATGAACTGTGCCAATACTACCAGAAGCAATTGTTCCGCTATTTACAGATCCATTCCCAAGAAGTCCGCTTATAACTCCGCCACTTGCTATTCCAATAACAGCGGGATTTGAACCATCAAAAAAAGATCCACTATTTAATGCTAACCCACTTGAAACAGTAAGTGTACTAACTGCAACACCACCACTAACTGTTGCGCTTATTTGAAAATGATTGTTCGCATCTACAGTAACTGAAACATTGCTTCCTGCAATAATTAATCCACTTTCGAGATGAAATCCACCAATTTGACCAGAGGCAATATTGCCACTAAAAATAGAACTATTTGCAATTTGCCCACTTGATAAAAATCCAGATGTTTTCAAGGCATAAAGCGAATCTGCTCTTGCTTTTGTTAAACCAGGATTAAAGTTAGGTTGTGAATTTATCATCTTTAAACACCAATGTAGGAAACTGTTTGTGAAGAAGCACTAGCTATCAAATAGATTTTGTTGGTGTTGTCTATTGGAATCGAAACACCTTCTCCTGCTCCCAATTCAAATCCAGTACTAGTCGTTACTCCGGTTACTCCAACATAAACCGTGCCACTATTAGCGTTAGATGCTTTTATTGTTACAGCTAAATAAATTGCATTATTAGGAAGCTGTACTTCTGATGTGCCTACTGATTGTTGTCCATAGACCATCGTATCACGAGCTACTTGCTGATCTGATGCAACAACAACTGGCTTGCTATTTGCGCTTGTTTGTATACCTTGTGCCGCTTCCCTGACTACCAATCCTACAGCCACCGAAGAAGGCAAGGCGTTTGCCAAAGCAGCAGCACTGTTATCAGCATCTGTGATCTGTATTGGCATCGCCTGTTGTATTCGTGTTAGATCAGCCATTCAACCACCTTATATTAAAACTAAAAGTATTTACATTCTACAAAGCAAAAGTGTAGCAATCTAACTTCTAGATTCCTGAAACTCTTTGAAAGCATTCATAATAAAATATATATTATCAATCTGACATAAAGTGATTAAAATATTAATCTAGACAAAAGATAGAAACGTTTGTGTTTCTGAATCATACTCATAAATAATTTTTGTCAAAGGAGAAGCAAGCATTCCCCTATGGATATTTCCAACCACAGATATTGGCACATCAAGCGGCAAAGATGAATTAGAGAATAATTTTGTTACATAATTACCTATTACTATTAATTTGTAAAACCACCAAGGCACCATATCCTTAACCAAAAAAGCTCCTCCTAAATCAAACCCACAGTTGCCATACATTTGTTTTACTGCCTCTGTACAATAAAATGCATTAGGATCAACAAAATTGAAATCGTAGCTTGGATCCATGTCCAAAAATCTTTTAATTTGATAATCTAAACACAAAGTATCTTTTTCAGTCTTTTCGTTTAGTCTACAAACACAAAAATCTGTAGCTCCCCAATTGTCAAACCAATCTATAACTCTTAATTTTCTTGTTCCCCAATCTGACACATCTATTGCATAATACTCGCCATTTTCAACCTGTATCAAAGTTGCATGAGAATATGGAGAATGAGTAAATCTTTGTATCCATTTGCCAAAAGGAATGCCTAATGGCCCTCTTACAGACGAAGCAGAATATACAATATCGCCAGTCTCAAGACCTACTTTTTGCAGCTCTGAAACTATTATTTTTCGCTTTTCATATAAAGGACCATGTACAAACATAAATCTCCTAGTTGGAAATCATCCAGAAAAAATTGTCTTTCTTAATTAGTGTTTTATTTCTTGTTTTGCAAAAATCATAAACAGCAGCTTTGACTCCATCCCAATTTAAATCGTGACCGAACATAACTCCATTAGGAGACAATAAACTGTGATATAATCGTATATCAGTTGAAACGCTATCAAAACTATGGTCGCCATCAATATAAATCATATCAAACTGTATGTTTCTTCCCTTAAAAACCTCTGCTGCTACTACACTTGGCAGCGGAACAGGAGTGATGTAATCCTGCATGCCATAATGACAAACATTAACTAAAAATTGATAATAAATTGTGGGATACCCATGATCAAAACACAATTCCCTACCACCTTCACCATGAGTGAAATAAAACTCTGATGACCCTAGCCAAGTATCAATACAAACAATATGTCCATCAATTTTACTATTTTTAAGTGCTTTGGCCATGTTTATAGCAGATTGGCCTTTATAAGTACCAACTTCGGCTATTACTTTTGGTTTATATCTTGATATTAATTCATTAAATATTTTATCTTCGCCGCCCCAACCAAACAAATCAACATCACAATTCTGAAACTGAAACCCTTCAAATGGGTTGCCATAGGGTAGCAAAGATCGAAATTTATTTTTAAAATCCATAAAAGTAGATTAGTAAAAACTTTAATGGATGTAAACTATTTGTTCTTCTTTTTCTTTTTATTATCCTTGAGCCAATAACCCCCCCTGACTTTAGTCGGGGAAGGATGTCAATTAATATTATAAACCCATTTTATCTTGCCACAGTCCCAAATTCTTGCCAATCCTTTTTCTAAACAAAGCTCTTTTTCAGTTTTATCACATTTTTGTTTCTTTTTCTGAGACTGTTTGCTTACTCTGCCCGAAGGTTTCAAGTACTCAACGTATGAATAATCAGGTTTAAGTTTTTTATCCAATATAAACCCAAGTTTAGAATATACATTTCCAAAACTCCATCTATTGTCACTCCAAGATATAATGTGATTTATATTATTTAATTTTGCGTATTCAACACATTTTTTGAACAATTTGGAAGCTCCTCCAGCAATTGAAACATCATCCTTAAAACACAACCTGTCCATAACCAAAAGAGACGACTTTCTAGGATGCCTTCCCATAGAAATGACACCAACTAATTCTTTTTCATAAAACAAACCAAATGCAACTTTTGTTAAATTATTAGATCCCTGTATATGAAACGCATCACAAAAATTACGAAAAGTTTTATGATCTAATTCTGTAATTTCACATTTGCGAGCAAATATCTTTCTTGAATTTAGACCTAATATTGATTTTATAAAATTTTTACATTGATTTTCTCTGTATATCCATTCGTCTTCAAAAATTGTAACCAACTGAACTCCTTGATCTTTGCAAATTTTGTACTTTTTATAGTGGTAATACATATTCCTAGGAGTCTTAGACATCTCGTTGTGCCAATATAATCCACAATATTCAAAAGCAATCTTATTATTACTATCATAGCAATCAATTTCTTTACCTTGCAACAACGAATAATCTTGTACAAAATTAAACCCAAAAGAATTCAACCATTCTCTTATTTCCTGTTCTTTTTTTCCATATGGCCTATTCTGCTGTAAACATAGAGCAGATGGGACCCCAAACTTTTCAAAAATTGTTTTTGTTATTTTTTGCTGGACACCAGGAATTTCTGACATATTTTTAGCACCATCATATTTTTCTGACAGCGTTTTCTGGTATTTTTCTCGAACAGCAGGATCTTGAGATGTGTGTTCTACACCTCTTTCCAAGAATGTTCTGGCTTTTCTTTCTTTCCAATATTCATCAGTTTGAGTATAACTATCTTTTCCAAAACGCTCATTACATGTTTGTTGGCGAGTTTCCTTCACAATATCAGATTGCATAGGAAAATCTGTTCCATATCTGTCTTTAGATGTTTTTTGAACTTTTTCAATATGATCAGACATTTGTGCTGGATTAGCTACTCCATGCTTATTCATCATAGTTTCAACAAATCTACCCTTTATTTCTTGATTTTTCAAAGGGCTATCAACACTATACTTTTCTTCAAGTTTGTCTTTTCTTTTAGTTTTAAAATCATCTGATGAATAATATTGCTCAGTACCATATCTTTCTAAACAAACTTTTTTATTATGTTCTTTGAATTCATTAGACTGAAATAAGTATGGAACGCCATATAATTCCATATTAACATCTATTTTTTTTTGAGCTTGACAACTTTTACTGCCACAACTATCTTTTACGATAATTTTATTCAATCTATCTCTGCTTTTTTTTATTCTTTGAAATTCACAACCGCAATAATCGCACTTTAACCACACATCAGAACGAATAGTTGTTTCATCATATGGCTTTTCATTTTTATTTGCTAAAAACATGCCAATTGCCTCTTGTGCAAAACTTTACAATAACGCAAAAAGGATTGAAAACAAGATAAAAATCTAATCAAGAGTAATTGGTAAAATATCACCATATCTTGTTATCAAACGCTCTTCCCAATCTTTCTTTTCTTGGTTGCCTTCTTGCAATAATGTATCACCATCTAGCTGAACTCCACCGCCGGGGCCAGGCGGGTTCTTGATCTTAGACCTAATTCTGCCTAACATAATTTTTGCATATGCTAATGCACCCTCCTGCATAACTTGTTGTACTCTTCCCCAATCATTGTTTTTCTGTAAATAGTGTACTACAACACGATGCGCTCGGTAAGGTATAGGATAAATTTTTATTGTTTGATATCCTCCATAAAATTCCCAACCTCCCAAATTAGATGCTATACGACTATATGTTTGCTCGTATCCTTTATATAAACTCCATTCGCCCATGCGTCCCCATATTGGTTGTACAGGGTCTATTAATCCTCCTTGTATACTAGCATATGCACCACCTGGATAAAAGTATTCAACAGGTATTGCTCCTCCAAGGTCACTTGATTGAAATGAGAACGTACCTGTTTCCTTATAAAATACGTTGCGAATATATCCAATATCTGGCGGCATGGTATAAATGCTTTGCCCCGGAATGGTATTAAATACATAATATTGAAAATACTCTCTTGGAGCCCATTCTTCCAAAACTTGTAAAGCCAAATCAACTGCTGCATCTAATTGCTGTTCATCTAATTCAATTTGTACTACTGGAGCGCCTAACATAAGCAGAACAAAATCTTTCAATTGTTCTCGTATTTTCCCACGATTTGGTCTTGCACTCAAAGAAGCAATATCCAAGGGATCTGAAACCCCTAGGTTACTCCCTGTACCATTGCAATTGACACTAGTAGGCTTTTGAAGGTAAATACAATTTGAATTACTCATAATACATATATTTATCGCAAACTAAATTATAATTGGTGAAAAAATGCCATCGAACGACAAATTGTATGAAATCTTTGAAAAATACAATTTAAATTCCCAACCTGTGAAATTTGTTGAGCCTAAAAAGCATTCAAATATAAACGAAGTATATCAAAACTATAAAATATCAAAATATAATTTTGTTCATAAAAATTCGTACAAAGCCAACATATCAGAAGTTGTTTTTGGCAATGTGTTTAAAGGAACTGTTTATCTAAATCAAGACGATATTCTATTTTTAAGACAATTTGATCCCTATTATTGGAAACAAGCACTTTTCATGAGATATGACAAATATCTTTTTGAATATCTCAAAAGACTTAACAATCTAAGACAAAACGAATATAGTGAAGTATACAAACATGCCTTAGAACATGAAAAATCAGTTCTAGATACTGACCCGCTTTATATTAGTGCAGGTAATTCAGCACTATCATTAGCAAAACTACATGCAAAAGATATAGCAAAACAATTTGTTGATAAAAGATATAATTACACAACTGTGCCTCCAGAAATGGACAGTTCATTACAACCTTTTGATTTAGTAACAAGAGGGTTTGATGGATATAGATTTTTTGCAAAACCTTATATCAAACCTCTTGTAAAGAGACTTGAAGGAACGGTAGGAGTCCATGATGGTTTTGATTTACATAATCCGAGAGAAGTACAAATAAAAACTACTACAAAAGATGGGAAAGTAATTAGCGCAACAAAAAAAGCTACTGACGGCTTTGTTTTCCCATCAGAAGAATCAATTAGAGACATGATTGAAGACTATCTAAGACTTCTTGGAAATCAAATTGTAAAATATGATGCTGAAGACTTAAAGCACAAACCAAATCATCCTGAAAAAGATTCAGCAGACATGCCAGAACAGGATGCAAAATATCACTCATATAATGGTGGTGGCGGAAGAAAATTAGTAGACTCAATGTACTATGAACTAACTAAAGACTTTTTAATGAATAATGAATTGCAAAAATTAATTGCAAGTTATAGGGCTTCTGGAGTTGAAATAAATACCTCAGAACTTAGAAAACAAGCTGATCAGAATGCCAAAAATATACTTGATAGACTAATAAGCGAAGGCAAATTTAAAACTGGAAAAAGAGAGATTCGTATTCCTGATCCTGCAAATCCTGGTTCTGAAATTATTCTAAGACCTGAAGATTTGCCAACAGGAGATAGGGGCCTTATTACTAAAACTAGAACCTCTGTAAAAGGTGGGAAAGATAAAGGGAAAGAAATCGATAAGATCGATCATCCAAACTTATATCTTCTCCACCACACTAATTTTGTCAAAAAAGCTCCAATCAAATTTAATAAAGATGGCGAAGTTGTCTACGAAGGTCAACCAGAAATAGTTGAAACCGAAATGCCTGTGCTTAAAAGTGGTCATGCATATAAGAAACTGACTAGAGAAGAACTCGATGTTTTAGACAAATTGAAGCAAGTAGGAAATGATCCTAACCGCTTAGACCCTTTCGAAAGAGATATTTACAATAGAGTCTTTGCTGGCGATCCCAGCAGAGTATTGCGTGGCGAGCATATGGATGTTGAAAATGCAGACCACCCAGATGAATCGAAAAAATTCCGATCTCTATATATTCACAGCGAGCATTTACCCGGAGCCAATAAACAAGGCAGCGAACATAGCCGTGCTGGCGGCTTGTTTCCAAATGCTGAAACTCCTGAGAGGCAATATCTTAGAAAATATGATATAAAAATTTCAGAAGATGCTATTGAAAAATTTCATAATCCAAAATATGCAAGAAAAATTGAAAGAATGTTTAGTGCTGATGGTCTTGGCCATAGTCTAAGAAGTATTATTAAAGATTATATTGAAAATAGACTTAATTCAAGCGAATTGCAAGAAACTTTCAATTTACGAGTAGAAAGATCGGTTCTACTTATGTTCCTTCCACAATTAGTTGAAATAGGATTGCAAAAAGTTTTCGAAAATTTAGATCGTGATAACATCGAGACAGATGTAACTGTTATCAAGGATCTAGTATCAAAAATGTTAACTAGCATGGAACAACAAGACTTTGGACGTGGGTCCAGAAGAAGAAGACAAAATGCAGTTGCAGCATCTCCTCAAGAAGCTGCTGATTTATTTTCTTTTACAAAATCAATCAGTTGCGGACCTGGAATAAGAAGAATGGAAACAGGCACATGCCGCTTCGTTTACAGACTAGAAAACTTAGAGGAGCTTGCCTCAAACTTAAGTGATGATATACGGGACTTACAAAAAACAGTAAGTGACGATGGAGCAAGCGTATCTGAAAAAGAAACAAGTATCGGTGAAATTATATCAAGCTTCCAATTCGCTATGCACGATTTAGGGCTAGCA
>Ga0222714_10006274_pt1 | contig 11130 bp, 8 predicted proteins | sample C33_3DmetaG_FD_165048 | JGI IMG/M metagenome (GOLD analysis project Ga0222714, IMG submission 165048) | Estuarine water microbial communities from San Francisco Bay, California, United States - C33_3D | ecosystem: Environmental > Aquatic > Marine > Unclassified | place: USA: California... | reverse complement strand
TAAATCCCTCCCTTCCCTTTGATCATTTGAGTCTCACCATTACTGCGCCGGCGTTAAAGGATTCAGATTCGAAATCAATAATGTCGCCACGAAATTTCAGATCGCGCAGAGCCAACAATACTTCCTCGCGGATGAGCCCGGAACCAACAACAAGACGCATACACTTGGCGACATCTTTTCTGGCCAATCCAATTTCCATTTCCATTTTCTGAAGAGCTTCACGAACGCGTTCACCGTTGTGAGTAATATCTACGGTGATTGTCGAGCCATCATGTTGCAGATTCAGTGCGTTGTCACACTTGGGGCAGTAGCTTGTGGTATCGCTTACACTCATGCCGCAATTCAGGCAAATCCGTTGCATTTGTTTACTCAGCCTTAGATGAGGAAGAAGGAAGAAGGGGACACTAATAACTTTATAACTTAAGAAGCTCACACCAAACTTGCAGAGCGAACCAGGTTATTCAGTTATTGGTGTCCCTGAAGATCTTGAACAAATCGCTCAGCAAGCATGCGCTAGTCCGCGTGAATTCTCCACGTTTCTCATATACTATTCTATGGCAAGGAATGAAAGCGGCGAAGTATGGGTGTGCTTTTCATGATTCGGGAGCAGAGGAAGATGCCAATAAATCAATCTGGATCCAGACGTAGCTTTCTGAAAGGTGCAGCGATGCTGGGTGGAGCGGCTACCCTGAGTCCAGGGGCCATTACTGCTCAGTCAACGGGAATGTATACCCAGGGCTCGAATAGCGGCCTCTTTCCGACACATAACAACCGTACCAAGGGCTGGTTGCGTTTTATCTGGGAAAAGGCCACCACACCTGATGATTGGGGTTACAGCAGTGACGTCGAACCTCCCTGGGGAATACAGATTCCCACGGGTCCTATAGATTGGACAGTTGATGGCAAAGGGCCGCATCCTTGGTGGGATCAATATTCTGCTCCGCCAATGCTAAGTTACCCACGATTTGATTTGGCAGACTCCAGCTATCCGATACTACTCATGGCTGATCAAACGCCCGCATGGCGAGAAGTCTATAGCCGAATTATGGATGAACTGGCGTCCAGACACACTTCTTATTGGGCGGCCATAGACTGGAATACTTTTATCGGCCCGAGTCCTAACCGTGAAAAGTATGGACCGTTGAATGCCCCGGGGTATCAATCATGGCCAGATCGCCTGCGTGGCAAATATGACCGGCCCGGTTGGACGGCCAACGGTGTAGAACCTTGGGGCTTGCAGCCAGATCCAATCCGCGCCGATGGGAATCTGTTTTTCCGGGGCTGGCTGAATCTGGTGTTGTCGATCTACAAATACGTGTCCGGCGATAACAAATGGGAACGACCATGGGAAATTGCTGGCTATGAAAATCAAAAGTTCGAGTGGACTCAGCCCAAAATCGTTGAACATCTTCACCAGCAGTATCTTGCGCATCCGGAAGGACCGCACTGTGAGAACACGAAGATCTGGCCTTTTTGCAATTCGGCGGCCGGCTTGGGCATTTATCTGTCTGATCAACTGGGTGTCACCAATGCCCATGGCGCCTTTGAAAACTGGATTGAGTTCATGAAAGATAATTACATGAGCGTCAATAATCAGAATGAAATTGAGTGGATGACTTTCTATTACGATCCACTGGAAAATTTCAAGGTGAACATTCCAGGGGCCGGCGGAGGTGGAGCGGGAACGGCTTTCTATCTATTGCCGCAATCGCCTGAGTTGGCAACCAGGATTTATGACGCTCTCGCGAACGCGAGCGGTTGGCGTGATCCTGCCAGGGAGATTCGACCCAATCCGCTTGGGCATGCCATGGCCAGAGCCCTCGGTGACTCTGTAGTAGCAGACCGATTGCGAGCGGCAGCGGAAAGATTTTCTGCGCCTACCTTCTTTGGTGACGACCAGGACCGATTTGGCTGGTGGCCAAACCGGGATGAACCTTGGCCACGAGGAACTTCAACTGCTCAACAGATGATTAGTGAGATCGCTGAGGGCAATTGGATCGAAGCCTTCAAGGTCAAACATTTAGACAAATACAGCGCACCAACACTCGAGGGAGTGGATTATCCGAGGATTGGAGTAGACACCGCCTGGAATGACAAAGACAACGGCGTGCTGCATATCGGTACTTATGTCGGCGACCAGAGCGCTAGCGGACAAGCGACAAGTTGGCAGATCACAAATCTACCAGATGCAGCAGCAGCTGTTGTAATTCGAGATGGTCAGACTCTGAGTGATGTAGAGGTTATTAATGGTAGTACCATTCGCGTGCCGACCCGCATCGGGCAACACGCCTACCAAATCTACACTGGATATTTTGGCCAAGCCGCTGCTGTTAACCGACCTGAATCAATGACAGTCGTCAGCACATCCGCAATCTCTGCGACCAAGCGAACTGCTGAGCAGAATTTCAAAGCCGCAGAAACCGTTATTGCTAGTGGTGGAGCAGGGTGTCCTTGCTGCAGCGGCAAAGCCTGACAAGTCCATCATTTCAAATGCAACGGAGATGTGATCCAGTGAGGAAAACTGAAAATACTGGCGGCGGCAGGATTGTTGTTTACCTTTTCATACTAGGTACTCTTTTAACCAGTATTGTGGAAGCTGCAACCACAGCGCCAGCTCAGACCGATGTGCAGGAGCTGGTTTTGAAAGTTCAGAATATGACTTGAGCAGGCTGTGCTGTTGCCGTGCGCAACTCACTGCTAAAACTCAATGGCATCTTTGAGATAGATGTCGATCTAGAGACTGAGGAAGCGCTCGTACTGTACTCGCCGACGCGTGTGGATGTTCAGACAATGATTAAAGCGACCACTGATATAGGGTTTCCATCGTCAGTAAGCACGCCGCGATCGAAGATTGATGCTCAATTACAAGTTCAATCGCGCCAGTTTTCAAATAACCGATAAGCTATGAAAAACTCTGGTCGTTTATTGACAAGTGCTGTGCTAATCGCGGTTACAGGAAGTCTCTGTTGCATCGGTCCTTTCTTGTTGCTTGCAACCGGTATGACTGCTGCATGGATGGGCAATCTGATGGTGTTGCAAGCCTATCAGCCATTACTTTCTGTTGTCGCAATTTCAATGGCGTTCTTTGCTGCTTACCAAATCCTGCGGCGAAAACCACAGGTTGCTGCCTGCGAGTCGGCGGATTTCAATGGGCAAGTGAGGCAACGAGTAGTTATTCCGCTGCTCTCAGTACTCTTGGTCCTCGTTTTGAGCACGAGTGAATATTGGTTTGTTATGCTGGCTGCATAAAAAAGAGAAATGAAGGGACACTAATAACTTAACAAGCTCACACCAAACTTGCAGAGCGAACCAGGTTATTCAGTTATTGCTGTCCCTGAAGATCCCCAATCGGTGGAGGCACCTTTATGGTGCTTCCCAAGATTCATAGACTGTCACATCTGCTCGACAACTCGTCACATTTTTTCACTTGTACACCGCGCCTCAAACCAGCAGAATTAGGGGTTGTATTCATGCTCGCACAGTTGAATTTGATACATTCTTGCCCAGGCTCACGATCAGCCGGGTCCGAAAGAGGATATGGAAATATGACGTACAAAAAAGTCCTAGGTGCATTTCTGGTTTCAGCCTTGTTTCCGGCACTAAGTAGTGCTCAGGATGCCGCTGAACACCCAACGTATGCGAAAGAGGTATCCCGGATAATTCAGGAGAATTGCCAGGTATGCCACCGACCCGGTCAAATCGGACCGATGTCGTTGACCAGCTATGAAGAAGTACGTCCCTGGGCGCCACTGATTCAACTGAAGGTTGCCGCCCGTGAAATGCCTCCCTATCACTACGATACGGATGTTGGCGTGCAGCAGCTGAAGAATGACTGGCGCCTGTCGCAGGAAGAGATCGACACCATCGTGGATTGGGTCAATTCAGGCTCGCCCTTCGGCAATCCGGAAGACCTCCCGCCAGCAAGACAGTATCCGAATATGGACGATTGGCAATTTGCCGCCGAACTTGGACCACCTGACCATACCATTAAAACGGATCCCTGGGATGTTCCCGCTGATGGCCAGGACCTGTGGTGGAAGCCTGTTGTCGATTCCGGCATCACCGAAAGCCGCTGCATCAAGGCAGTCGAGACCCGTCCATCCGCAGCCGCCATCGGTTCGACTCACCATGCCAATTCGCACTTCAAGGTGCAGAATGCAGACGGCAAGTGGGTTGATGGCGACCGTCTGTCCGAATTTGCAATCGGTAAACTCGGTGAGAAAGTACCCAAAGGCGCCTGCCGTCGGGTTCCGGCCAACTCCAAGGTTGAGTGGGAAGTTCACTATTATCCCAAGGGCGTAGCCGTGCCCAATGATCAGGTGACTGTAGGTATCTGGTTCTATGATGAAGAAGACGATTTTGTCGAAGAGGAAAGCTACCCTCAAGACTTGCGCGCCTATATTCTGAATGGCGGTGGCGACTATATGATCCCTCCGCATAGCACGTTGATGACACAGGGTTTCAGGTCGTTCGATCATCCTGTGCGCATCGACAGCTGGCAACCTCATATGCATCTGCGCGGCGTCGCAATGAAGATGGAAGTGTTCTACCCGGAAACCGGGAGAACTGAAGTGTTGAGTCAGTCATCCAACTGGACTTCAGCCTGGAATCATAGCCACACCTATGAAGAGGGTTTCCAACCCCTTATTCCTGCGGGCGCGACAATTATCCTGACCGGATGGTACGACAACACCGAGAACAACCCCATGAATCCGGACCCTGATCAGTGGGTTGGCGCAGGTCAGCGCACCACCGATGAGATGTCTCATGCCTGGATCGCTGTTTCCCACCTGGATCAAGCAGCGTATGAGAAACTGCTTGCCGAGCGCAAAGCGCGAGACAGTAAGACCGTTGCCAGCCTGGGCGGGCAGGATTGATGAGATCGTACAAAATATCCCGGTTAGCTTTGCCGGTACTGATGGGGCTGCTTGCAGCCCCTCTTTACGCTCAGCTGCCCGCACGGTTTCAGGACTTTCCACTATCGATACGCAGCACAACGACTGAGTCAGTTGCGCCCATGTTTAATGGGTGGATCTTGAATGAAGACAGATCGGTGACGATGATCTTCGGCTTCGCCAACCAGAACAGAACGGCTACCGTTGATATTCCATTAGGGCCAGACAACAAGTTGGAACCTGCGCAATTTCAAGGCGCCCAACCCACGCACTTCCCCGTGTATAACAGGGGTGGTTTTGTCGGCATCCAGGAACGTGGCATCTTTGCGGTGGTCGTCCCTGCCGACATGGCCGGCACTGAAGTAGTCTGGACGCTGAATTCAGGCGGCAAGACCTGGTCTGTACCAGGCCGTGCAACGTCCCCTGCCTATGAGATGAGCGCCGCTGAGATGGCCTCAGGCTCGCTGAAGCCAGCCATTCGTTTCAGCATGGATGGACCGGAGTCAGTTGATCCAGTCGGTATCTACGCCGAGCCCAAGGTCGTCAAAGTCGGAGAGGAACTCACCCTTTCGGCGTATATGCAGGATCGAGGTGTCCGCGATCAATATCTGGGTAATGAGCGCCTGTATTTCCCACTCGGCACCTATTGGGTGATGCATCAAGGCCCTGCCGAACCGACAATAGCGACTCCAGAGATCACCGGTCGCAAGCGCGCAGAAACTGACACGAGCGATCCAAACACAGCGCCCTGGTCTGAAGTTTCAACTCAAATCACTTTCCCGGAGCCAGGGGACTATGTGATTCGATTGCGCGTCGACAATTTCCAGGCACCAGACAGCCAGTTTGATAATGTGTGTTGCTGGTCGAATGCTTACTACCCGGTGACTGTTACTCCGTAAAATATAGACGGAAAACTTGGGCGCTAATAGTTTAGTAGTTCAGGGAAATATGCGCGATCGCAATCAAAGGGGTCGGAGTAATTTGTTCTCGACCGACAATTGGAGCGGCTTGAATTGAGTGATAAAAAAATGCGCTACAGGATATCTCGTTCTGTAGCGCATTTTTGTTTGGTGGGCCCACCAGGACTTGAACCTGGGACAAACGGATTATGAGTCCCTCGCAGATAATCAACCACTACTCACCACAACAGCCTGCGTCACTTGTAGTAACGTATCATCACGGCTCCTCTATTGCCACTTGTTGTCGTCAGTTTTGATCAGTTGCGCCGCAGTGGTCCAAAATTGGTCCAAATAAACCAACCACCTTTTTTTCTTGTTGACGCCGTCGTTCGGCCGCTTGCTGTGCTTCATAAGTAACATATTGTTTATTATGCGAATTGCCACTCGCACCCAATTCATCGTCTGAATTCAGACAAGGTCTCGCTTCGAGACCTCACACCAAGTGTGCTGCAGGGACCCTGAGCGCCGCGCCAGACTCGAGTAACTCAGGACCTTCTCTTGTCCCTTGGTCCCGCCCAGCACCCAAACACGAGCGCTAAAAAGCAATCCGCAAACCCAGACGCAGCTCCGCGGTTTTCAGCTTGCCATGGCCAGAGTAAGCAGGCTGGGCCCTACTGGTCTCGGCCGCGGGCAGCCAGACATGCCCCAGATCGACAAACCAGGCGCTGGAGTCGCCGATTGCATGCTCATAATTCAATTTCAGGCGATAAGCGATACCCCGCCCTTCAGCGGCATACAGACACTCGCAACTGCTGTCAGCAACTCTTGGCATTTTAACGCTGCTATCACCAATGCCTGCACCGAGCCAAAAACTACTGGAGTCGCCGGACCAAAGTTGAACGGCCCCGTTCAGGAAAATAGCGCGCGCCTCGATGGTGTCATCGAGAGGTAAATCCAGAACACCGGCCTTGAACCCATCCCGCTGTATATCTCCGCCCCAATATTCCAGCTCAATTCGAGTCGGGTGCTTGCGTTCGGTAGCTGCATCATAGTCCCGCTCAAAGTGGCGCCCAAGTGTGAAGCCGAACGCCTGCTTACCCGCAATCGCAAATTCTCCCGGAATCGTAATTGCTTGCTGGGTCTTGCTGAGTACCAAGTCAGTACCGCCTAGTTTCGGGCTGAACAATACACCCGCAGATCCTGTCAAATACCAGTAGTCTGGATCCCGGCTACGCTCCTCGCCGACGGCATGGGATACCAATCCCGCAGAGATCAACAAGGTACAGATGAGTCTGTTCTTCACAGTATTCCTCTCAAAATTTTAAAATGAGGCATTGCCGCTATCGGAATTGACGCCGATGAGGCCGATGCCGTTATCAACCAATGGCTCTGCCGACGCGAACAGCGCACCGTAGTCACGATAACCGGACTGGGTTAGCTGCATCGCCAATGACTGTTCAATGCCGACGATCTGAGTGATGCCCAGATCGTTCATAAACAGGTGCACATCGAAAGCTCCGTGTCCGGCGGCTTGCACGAATCCGAGGCCGACTGCAGTGGTGGGCACATAACAGGCGTAAGGTGGCGCCACCCCTTCGGGCGCATAGAAGTAGTCCCCTGTTATGGAGTTAACCCATGCCTTCAGTGGCAGAGTGCCGGGCTCTTGCAGAGGCAGTGAATAGAATTCGACGTGCACACCAGGATCCTTGACTGTGTGCGCATAGGCATCATCCAGTGAACCCGTTAACCAGCGGTCGTTTCCAGCCAGAGACGCGGCGAAAACCGGCTTTGCTTCCGAGAGATTCTGCACCTGCACGGTAGTCACGATGAGCGTCGTGTTCCCGGCAGCATCGATCGCACTGATGGTGAGTTGATACGCGTTGTTCGCATCACTGTCGGTCGGCTTCTCGAAATCCGGTGCTGCTGTAAAACTTAGGTTGCCGTCGCGATCGAGCATAAATTGCTGCTGATCGTCGCCGTCAACGATCTGCCAGAGCACAGGCTCGTCGCTTTGCAACTGAATGACTTCGCGGGTATTTTCCGGCACATCCTGATTCAGGTATTCGATAACCTGATTGTTGACTGTGATTACCGGTGGCGTGAAATCGGGGAGTGCCACTGGCATACCCGGGTCGGTAATTCGGCCGACCTTAAAGTCAACATCACCGAACGCATTATCGGTGAGAATCAATTCAATTCCCTTGATATAACCGTCTTCAATGATGTAACGGGCACCGTCACCACCCGGCGACGTCTGCATGAAGCTGTACCATCCCGCCTGGGCCGAAGACAGCAACAACTCGCCAGAAGGCGTGACGAGTTGTACCCCCGCCTCGATCGCTGCCCGAATCGTCTCAGCGGAGATGTATTTCATGTAGTCATCGAATGCACCTTCACGTAGGCCAGAAGCCGAGATATCTATGGTGACGCGCTGCTGTATGCCCGGCCTGCTCATGTCTTCATCGAGCAATCCGAGGCTTTGCAAGGGCTCCACGGAAAACTGCATCGGATCCCACGGCGCGACAAACGGCTCAAGACCTGTTTGTACCAGACTGCCATTGCTATTCGACAAGACAGCGATCCCGATCAGTTGCGCTGTCGGTGAGGGCGTTGAGCCAGTCGAATCCATATCAACCACAATCGTGATAATCGAACTTTGATCGACTTTCTGGAAATAGCCGGAAACCGCTGCGGTGAAGTTATCCTGCTTGCTCCAGGCGAGCGTGGCAACGGCATTCTGGGTCGAATCGTCAATCCCGTCGCTATTGAGATCGCTATTCCCCCCGGTCAGAAGCCGCGCCAACTGATCTTCGGTATTTCCCGGAATGCCGTCGCGGTCCAAGAGATCGCGGACTTCAAAAGTCAGATCCAGATTACCGCCCTTGCCACCCGGATCCCTGACCGTGACACGAAATACATCTTCCTTGGCGTCAACAGAAGGCACATAGGTATAAGCGCCCGTCAGCGCATTCAGTGTCAGTACCGATCCCGACGGCGCCACGGTGACGGCGACACCGTCAACCGTGTTGACTCCAACAACCCCGAACACGGCCTGCTCACCGTCAGAGTCATACCAAATCTGTGGCGGATTGCTGCTCTGCCTGTCGGTAAGATCCACGCGATTCTGGTCAATCACAGCTAAAAGCCCGGCCATACCGCTGCCCGGCAATAATACTCGAGCGGCCGTATAATCCTGGACTTCCGGTGTACTGTCTACGGTGAAGTCATTGGAATCGAAACTCTCGTTCCCATCGCGGTCGACCTGCCGCACCACATAATCACCCGCGATCAACTCGTACCCTCTGGCATCGATCTCATAAACCCCTGGAGCAATCTCGGTCACGGCATAATTCGACTCCGGGATGAGCGTGCCGTCGCTGGAATACAAGCGCAGCGTATGTCCGGTAGCGCCGTTGACGCGCAGCAATTGCGTCGTGTCACCGGTCAGCAAATCCTCGGGAGTGGGATCGGTCGGTGTCTCAGTGACGTCAACGATGACCGGTGGCTTGGGACGCACATCATTGTCGATTATGAATCCGTCCGCCTGTCGGGCTCCGATCTGCAGCACCAGTGTCTCTTTATTTTCGACCTTACGGTCATCAAAGGTGGGCACTGTGACAGTAAAACTGCTCACACCAGCAGGCACTGTCAGCGTGCCTGTCAGCGCATCGAAGCTCACACCATCACTGAATTGTGGGGTCAGATAATCGGCTTCCACGGCATCACCAGCGAAACCCAGGCTATGGCTTTGGGCAATTGCCGAGCTTGCACTCAGATCAACCTGATAGGTCAGCGCACCACCTTCCTGTACTGTGTCGCCAGTGATACCGGTGACAAACTGGCTGAGGACATCTTTATTGGTGACGGTGACGGTCGCCGCGAGACTACCGGCGGCGTAATTACGATCACTCGAATCAGAGCCCAGCGACAAGGTATACGTGATATCTCCATCGGTCAGGGTGTCACTCACCCCTGTGACCGTGACTGTCTGAGCTGAATTCCAGTTATCCGGAGTGAAGGTGATTTGGGATGGCTCAAGGCTGCCTTCGCTTGTATCCAAGCCGTTGATCGTAATGCTCACAGCTGCGGTAGGCTTGCTCGCCAATTGCAGCGCGAAGCTGTCGCTGCGGCCTGCTTCGGATGTTACAAGCGCGTCCCCGCTCACCACGAGGCCGGCGACATCATCATCGATGATGGCAACGTCAGCACTCGAAAGAAGAACAGCCACTGACTTGCCTGAGCTGTCAGTCACACCAATGAGAGCAACTGCGAAAGATTCTTCTAGCTCTTGTATTTTGTCATCGAGCACTTGAATCTTGATAGTGCGCGAGGCCTCACCGGGAGCGAACACCAGCTGGCCGGTTTGCGCCTTGAAATCGGTACCGGCAAGCGCCGACCCGTCGACTGTCTGGTAATCCACCCGGGTAGTTGCGCTAAGGTCGCCGCTACGGCTGACGGTCAACGAGGCCGTACCACCCGCCTCCGCAACACTGCTGCCTACAATACTCAGGCTGACATTCTTGTCATCGTCAGTGATGGTGCCCGCACCACTGCTGTCACTGATGGACTCCGCACTGCTGCTCGCATCGGCGATATTGCTCAGCTCAACCGTAAATCCTTCACTGCCTTCTACATCAGAGTCATCGGTAATCGAGACCGTGATCGTCTTGCTGGTCTCTCCCGGAGCAAAACTCAGACTGCCGGATGTCGCGGTATAATCGCTGCCGGCACTCGCGGTGCCATCGGCCGTCGTATAGTCCACCGTGGTGGTTCCACCGGTCGCACCACTGCGAGTGACTGTGAACGTCGCTGTGCCAGCGCCTTCGGCAACCGTCACATCATCAATGCTCAACGTCGGCGCCGTATCGTCGTCCGTGTTGGTCACAGTCACGGTTCCCGTTCGGGCGTTGGCTCCAGTGTAATTGGAGTCAGTCGAACTGGTAGTGGCTGTCACGGTGTAGGAGATATCGCCGTCATCCAGCGTATCGTCAACGCCCGTCACCGTCACCGTCTGCGCCGTGTTCCAGTTGGCCGCGGTAAAGGTCAGGGTTGTGGCGCTGAGCGTGCCTTCGGTGCTGTCCAGACCGGTCAGGGTCACGGTCACATCGGCCGTCGGCTGACTGTCGAGCACCACCGTAAACGTCGCCGCCGTGCCAGTCTCACTGGTCGTCAGGCTAGTGCCAGTCAGAGTCAAACCGGCACTATCATTGTCAGTGATGGTGCCCGCACCACTGCTGTCACTGATGGACTCCGCACTGCTGCTCGCATCGGCGATATTGCTCAGCTCAACCGTAAATCCTTCACTGCCTTCTACATCAGAGTCATCGGTAATCGAG
>Ga0222714_10006273_pt1 | contig 11131 bp, 11 predicted proteins | sample C33_3DmetaG_FD_165048 | JGI IMG/M metagenome (GOLD analysis project Ga0222714, IMG submission 165048) | Estuarine water microbial communities from San Francisco Bay, California, United States - C33_3D | ecosystem: Environmental > Aquatic > Marine > Unclassified | place: USA: California... | reverse complement strand
CCAAAGCGAAAGAGGCCGTAAGTTATGGCTCGCTATACAGGACCAAAGGTGCGTATTTCGCGCCGTCTCGGTGTCAACATTTTCGAAAACGCCAAGGGCTCAAAGGCTCTTGAGCGTCGTCCGTTCCCACCAGGAACACACGGTCGCACCCGTCGTCGTGGTGCCGGCAGTGAATACCTCTTGCAGTTGCAGGAAAAGCAGAAGGCTAAGTACATCTACGGTGTGCTCGAGCGCCAATTCCGCAAGGCATACGAAGAGGCAACACGTTTGGCTGGCCCAACCGGTGAAAACCTGTTGCGTCTGCTTGAGTGCCGCTTGGACAACGTGGTGTACCGCGCAGGTTGGGCAAACACCCGTCCGCAGGCCCGTCAGTTCGTGAGCCACGGTCTTGTGTTGGTCGATGGCAAGCGCGTGAACATTCCTTCGTACAGCGTTGGTCGTGGACAAGTTGTCACGCTTTCCGAGAAGGCCGCAAACATGATCGTCATTCAGCACAACATCGACACACTCGACCACAAGATGGTTGGTTGGATCGATCGTGCAGAAGGTGGCAAGCAAGTCACCGTTCGCGAACTTCCATCGCGCGAACAAATTGATGTACCAGTCCGCGAACAGCTCATTGTTGAGCTTTACTCGAAGTAACCCCAAAAAGAATTGGCAATAGGAGATATCAATGCTTGTTATTCAGCGTCCATCAGTTGAAGCAATCGGTTCACCAGAAGGCAACCGTCAGAAGTTTTCTGTCGGCCCTCTTGAGCCAGGTCTAGGACACACCATCGGCAACTCACTTCGTCGCATGTTGTTGTCATCCATTCCGGGTGCAGCAATTACTTCGGTCAAGTTTGAGTCGGCTCTTCATGAGTTTGATGTCATTGAAGGCATCACCGAAGATGTCACCGAAATCATCTTGAATCTCAAAGACATCGTTGTTGTATGTGAGAGTGACGAGCCGGTTGTAATCACGCTCGACATCAAAGGCCCAGCAGAAGTAACTGCAGCCGACATTGTCTGCCCAACTGGCGTAGAGATTCTCAATAAGTCACAGCACATCGCCACACTGTCGGCGAAGGGTCGTTTGGCTGTAGACCTCACCATCGAGCGCGGCAAAGGCTACGCATCAAGCGATCGTGACACCCGCAAGGTAATCGGAATCATTCCAATCGATGCGATTTTCTCACCAGTACGTCGTTGCACCTACACCGTAGAACCAACACGTGTTGAGCAGTCAACCAACTACGACAAGATCATCCTTGACATCGAAACTGATGGAACGGTTGAGCCACGTGAAGCACTTGCATCAGCAGGCGCAACACTTCGTGCATTGGTCGACCTCGTTGCCACCATGAGCGATGCTCCAATGGCACTTGAACTCGGTGAGCTTGCAGGTACCGGCGCAGGTTCGCCAGACCTCGACTTGAGCATCGAAGACCTCGACTTGAGCGAGCGTCCACGTAACTGCTTGAAGCGTGCGCAAGTCAACACTGTTGGCGAGCTCTTGCTTCGCAGCGAAGAAGATCTATTGAACATCACCAACTTCGGTCAGAAGTCGTTGGATGAAATCAAGTTGAAGCTCGACGAACGCGGATTGTCACTGCGCATCTGATAGCGCACCAATACGCACCATTTCATAGGAGACGATGAATCATGCCAGCAACACCAAGACGAGCCCGAAGCTTCGGACATAGCGCACACCATCAAAAGTTGTTGATGGCGAACCTTGCTGCATCACTGTTTGCTGCAGAGGGCATTGTGACCACCGAAGGCAAGGCCAAAGCATTACGCCCAATCGCCGAGAAGTTGATCACGAAGGCAATCAAAGCGCAGGGCGAAGGCCCAATGCGCGTTCACCGCATTCGTCAAATTCAGTCGTACTTGAATGACAAGGAAATGACCAACAAGTTGGTCAACGTTGTTGCACCTCGCTACACCGGCCGCAATGGTGGATACACCCGCGTGCTCAAGCTTGGTCCACGCCATGGTGACAATGCACCAATGGCGCGCATCGAACTCGTCTGATTCATCATGGCCATGCGTCGAGCACGCATGACGGTTGCCTATAAAGGCGATCAATTTCATGGCTTTGCCACGAATCCCGGAGTAGATACCGTCGCGTCCACAATTGAAGGCGCGCTTGCACAGATTCTGCAAGAAGAAGTGCGCATCACGCCTGCTGGGCGTACTGATGCTGGCGTGCATGCATGGGGTCAGGTAATTGGTGCCGATCTTCCTGATCGCGTCAATCTTCCTGTGTTGATGAAGCAACTCAATTCGTTGTGTGGACCATCAATTGCCATCCGCGAAGCAGTGTGGACTAAACCCGATTTTCACGCTCGCTACACCGCGTTGTGGCGTTCGTATCGCTACACAGTGCTCAACTCGGAGACACCAAATCCGTTCATGGTCGACACTGCGTGGCACATCATCAAGCCACTCAAGCTGCGAGCAATGCAACTGGCATCGGATGCAGTGATTGGTGAACACGACTTTTCGGCTTTTTGTCGCAAGCCAAAACCGGCTGACGAACATGACACCTACGAGCACTCGATGCGTCGCTATGTGATGAATGCCGACTGGCACGACTTGGGAGAAGGGGTGCTCAGGTTCGATGTTCGGGCGAATGCCTTTTGTCACCAGATGGTCAGAGCCCTCGTCGGCACCTTTATCGATATCGGTCTCGGCAAGCGTCCCCCCAGCGATATGCGCGGATTGATTGTTTCGGGTGATCGGGCAGAGGCAGCGCCCGTGGCACCCCCGCAAGGCCTGATTTTGTGGGAAGTTGGGTATCCCGCCGATTGTGATTAGACCCCTCTGACCCCTATCCTGAAACGGTCCATAGGGGCAGCGTTTGGTTGAGTTTTCGACCAAGTTCTCAGTTCTTGAAAGCAGTTTTTTATGATGCGTACGTACTCACCAAAAGCAAGTGAAATCCAGCGCGAGTGGCATCTCGTCGACGCCGAGGGATTGGTACTTGGTCGCATGTGCACAGAAGTTGCAGCAATTTTGCGCGGCAAGCACAAGCCAATGTTCGCGATGCATATGGACACGGGTGACCACGTCATCATCGTTAATGCATCGAAGATTGTCCTCACAAAGGGCAAAGCCGACAAAGAACTCGTTCACGACTACAGCGGTTACCCAGGTGGTCTTCGCTCACAGACATACGGCAACTTGCTGAGCCGTAAGCCAGAAGATGCGATTCGTCGCACCATCCGCGGCATGTTGCCAAAGGGACCGCTTGGTCGTCAGATGATTAAGAAGTTAAAGGTGCATGCAGGACCACAACACGGTCACGAAGCACAGTCACCAAAAGTATTGAACATCCCGCACGCAAAAGCGCGCTGATTACTAAAGATCGAATAGAGGAGCAATCGTGGGAACAAAGCCACTGACACAGACAACCGGCCGTCGCAAAGAAGCAGTCGCACGCGTGCGCTTGCGTCCAGGCACGGGCAAGGTCGTAATCAACGGACGTGAGTTCGAGGATTACTTTCCAAACGCATTGCAGCGTGCTGCAGCAACCGAAGCATTTCGTGTTGTAGAAGCAGAAACCACGTACGACGTTGACTGTGATATTCAGGGTGGCGGAATCGCCGGCCAAGCTGGTGCATTGCGCATGGCAATTGCTCGCTCAATTCTCGAGTTGGACGAAGAGAAGCGTTCAGTGCTTCGCAAGGCTGGCTTGCTCACACGTGACTCGCGTAAAAAGGAAAGCAAGAAGTACGGCCTCAAGAAGGCGCGCAAGGCGCCTCAGTACACAAAGCGTTAATCACGTGTTGGTTCGCGCGATGTATGTCGCGCGGATGTGTGTAACCGATGCTTAGATTTGGCACCGACGGTGTGCGTGGAGTTGCCTTCACCGAACTCACCGAAAACTATGTTGCAGAACTTGGCTTGGTTGCCGCCCAACAACTTGGTGTGAACAAGGTGCTGGTGGGGCGTGACACACGCGAATCAGGCCCGCGTCTAGAAGCTGCGTTAGCTCATGGGCTGCTTGCAGGTGGCGTTTCAGTCGAGTTGCTCGGTGTTGCACCAACTCCAGCGATTGCATTTTTGGCAGCAAAACGTGGTTGTGCAAGTGCAGCGATCACCGCATCGCATAATCCGTTTGCCGATAACGGTGTGAAGCTTTTTGCTAACGGCGGATTGAAACTGAGTGATGCCCAACAAGATGCCATCGAGTCACAGATGACGGGGAAGTCATCTATTGAACCAGCACAACCAGCTTCAGTGGATCTGCTCGATGAGTATGTTGCGCACATCGTTGGGCTGTTTCCTGCGTTGGCCTTTGCCAAGATGAAGATTGTGTTGGATTGTGCACATGGCGCAATGAGCACTGTGGCGCCTCAAGCGTTTGCACGCCTTGGAGCCACGGTCATTGTGATAAACGATGAACCCAATGGCACAAACATCAACGATGGCTGTGGTGCAACGCATCCCGAAGTTGTAAGCGAAGCAGTTCGCCTGCATCAAGCCGACTTGGGGCTTGCATTTGATGGCGACGGAGACCGCGTCATTGCAGTCGATCATGTTGGCGACATTGTTGATGGCGATCACTTGCTTGCACTTGCCGCAATTGATATGCACAAGCACGGCAAGTTGAAGTCGAATGCAGTGGCAGTGACCGTGATGACCAATGCAGGATTTCATGCTGCGATGAAAAAGAACAACATCGATGTTGTTACTACGCCTGTGGGCGACCGAAATGTGTTGGTTGCATTTGACGAACACGACATCGTGTTGGGTGGCGAGCAAAGCGGTCACATTATTTACCGCGATCATGCAACAACGGGTGACGGCTTACTCGCTGGAGCCATGCTGGTTGATTTGGTCCGGCGCGAAGGTAAACCGCTGGCAACACTCGCGCGCAATGCAATGTCCTCGCTTCCGCAAACATTGATCAATGTTCGAGTAGCAAACATTGTGAGCAACCCTGCAGATGCGCTCGTCGATGAGATCAAGCAAGCCACTGCACAGTTGCAAGGTATTGGGCGTGTGTTGTTGCGGGCAAGTGGAACCGAGCCGGTGATTCGCGTGATGGTTGAGGCTTCATTCCAGGAGATCGCAGACTCCATTGCTCAAGGGCTTGCAGACGTTGTTTCCCAGCGCTTCGGCGGGGTTCGGTAACCTGTAAGCCATGTGCGGCATCATTTGCGTTGTGTCGCGGCCGTCGGCAAGGCCTCTGCCTCTGGCTGCCGACATTCTTGATGCCCTCGATCGAGCAATTGCAGTTGGCCATGCCGGCAACATTGCCGAGTGTGGTCGTGTAGTTGCCGATGCCGACAAATCGTTGCGCGGCGAGTCGGGACTCGGAACGCTGATTGACAACATTGCATTGGTTGCTCAGTTGAATGCACGCCTCGATTCACTCGATGCACTTGCAGTTGCCGCGGAAGCACAACTTGAATCTGAAGCGGGTTTGCCTACTCGCGAGGTTGAGCGCCGCAGTAATGAACTGATTGCTCTGCGTGATGCAACGTGGTCGTTGCGCAACGATCGTCTGCGCACAGCCAAGGCGGTGGGGGATCTTGCCGGAAAAGATGCCAGTGCAAGTGCACGCAATGCGTACTTGGCAATTCAGCAGGCGTTTTCGGCACTCGATCGCATGGAAGTACGTGGACGTGACTCGGCGGGTGTGCATGTGTTGGTGTGGGGCCACGGTCTTGACGCAAGCAACAAGCAAGTTGCGCCGTTGCTTGCGGGTCGACTCGACGATGCGCTGTTTACAAACGGCTCGGTTCGTGTCGGTGCGGGTGAACGTGCATGGTCGTTTGTGTACAAGGCTGCTGCTGAAATCGGCGAACTGGGTGACAACACACGCGCAATGCGCGCCGCGGTGTCTTCTGACGCCTTGCTTCGTTTGCTGATCAGCCAACCCAATGCTCGAGTATCGATTCTTGGACATACGCGCTGGGCAAGCGTGGGTATTATTTCAGAGCCAAATGCGCATCCCGTGAACAGCGAAGAAATAGGCGGTAATGCGTCTGCTCCGTACATGCTTGCTGCATTAAATGGCGATGTTGACAATCACGCAGACATCAAAGTGCGTAACGGCTTGCACATTGCAGATCCAATCACGACTGATGCGAAGGTGATTCCTACGGTTGTTGCGCGCAAAAACGCAGCGGGAATGTCGTTGGTGGATGCGTTTAGAGAAACAGTTGCCGAGTTTGAAGGAAGCGTGGCAATTGCAGTGGCTAGTGCCGATCAACCTCACGACATCATGCTTGCGTTGCGCGGAAGCGGCCAAGGCTTGTATGTAGGTATTGCAGAAGATCGTTTTATTGTGGCGAGCGAGCCATACGGTGTTGTTGAAGAAACATTGCACTATGTGCGAATGGATGGAGAAGCACTTGCCGATCCACAGAATCCATCCAGCCGTGGTCAAGTGATTGCGCTGTCAGGCGCTCAAGCTGGGTCGCTTGAAGGTATCCAGTTGCTTGCCTATGACGGCACCAACATTGCGCTTTCGGAAGCACAGGTTTCGGTTGCCGAGGTAACCACACGTGACATTGATCGCGGTGAGCACAAGCACTTTTTGTCAAAAGAAATTGCTGAAGCACCTCACAGTTTCCGCAAGACATTGCGTGGCAAGATCGCCGAACGCAATGGACAGTTGTTCGCTTCGCTTGATGATTCGGTGCTTCCTGTTGAAATCCGGGCAAAACTTACCGCCGGCACGTACAGGCGAATTCGTGTAATAGGCCAAGGCACAGCGGCAATTGCAGGCAGAAGCCTTGCCCAGTTGTTGCGCACGATGGTCGACCATCGCGTGCAGGTTGATGCGTTGCCTGCAACGGAGCTTTCGGGCTTTCAGTTGCAACTCGACATGACTGACACGTTGATTATTGCGATTAGTCAAAGCGGCACAACGACCGACACCAATCGCACCGTTGACTTGGCGCGAACACGTGGGGCTTCGGTTCTGGCAATTGTTAATCGCCGTGGAAGCGAATTGGCAGCAAAGGCCGACGGAGTGTTGTTTACCTCTGATGGGCGCGACGTAGAAATGAGTGTTGCCAGCACCAAGGCGTTTTACTCCCAAGTTGCTGCTGGTGCGCTTCTTGCATGTGCAATTTCGGAAGCATTGGGCAGTGGTTCACATGACGAGCGCCACCAGTTACTTGTTGCATTGCGAACCATCCCCGAAGCAATGTCGCAGGTGTTGTTGCTGAGGCCACAGATTGCAGAAGTGGCACGACAGTTTGCTCCTGCACGGAGATATTGGACTGTTGTTGGAAACGGCTTCAACGCGGTTGCTGCCGAAGAAGTTCGAATCAAGCTTTCAGAGCTGTGTTATAAGTCGATTGCCTGCGATATTACAGAAGACAAAAAGCACATTGACTTGTCGTGTGAGCCAATGATCATCGTCTGCGCTACCGGGCTTTCTGACGGCACAGCAGCAGACGTAGCGAAGGAAATCGCGATCTACCGAGCGCACAAAGCGTTACCAATCGTGATCGCACAGAAGGGTGAGCAGCGTTTTGATGCAGCGGCCGCTGTCATTTTGGTGCCGCGAGTTGATCCGCAAGTTGCATTCATTCTGAGCGTGATGGTCGGGCACTTATTCGGATACGAAGCGGCGTTGGCAATTGATGCACTTGCTCGTCCGTTACGGGCAGCACGTGAAGTTGTGGAACATGCAGTCGAACGTGGCGGTGTGGGCAGTCAATTGCTTACAAAAGTTCGTGGCGAAATTGGTGTTCCTGCTACACGCTTTTTTGATGCACTGACAACGGGAAACTACGACGGAAATCTTGAGGCAAGCACAGCAGTTCGAGTCGTCACGATGCTACGCAACGTGATTGCTGTTGATCCGCTTAATGCGTACCAAGTTGATTCAGGGAAAGTCAGCACGCCAGAGGCAGTGTTGGATGATCTCACCAGTTCGCTTACGCGAGCCATTGACGAACTCACCCGTCCTGTCGATGCGATTAAGCACCAAGCAAAGACGGTAACGGTCGGAATCTCGCGTAGCGATGAAGGCTTGCTCGATCGTCTATTGGTTCAAGAGTTGTTGAATGCTGGCGTATCGCGCGATCGTCTGTCGTATAAGGCGCTCAAGGTCATCGCCGATCTTGATCCAGCGGTTGCTTCAGTTGCCGGTTACACGCGTTATGCGATTGAAGGTGACGTAGAAGGAAACACGGCAACGGTAAATGTGATTGATCGTGGTGGAATTTCGCGCGAGCTCACATCACGAGTTGATCGAAATTCAACACTGGTTGGCACAAAGCACCGAGTGGCCACTGATCGAAACGTGCTGGTTGCCCGTGGGCGCCGCGATAACCGAACCGTGATCTTCGTCCCCGAAACAAAGGGCACAGAAACAACAGGGATCACGTTGTTGCATGTGTTGTTCCATGATCGACTGCCTGCTGCAACGATGAAGAGCGTGTTGCAAGGGTACGACGATCGGTACAACCGTCTTGTCGACTGGGTGACAGAAACGGAAGGCTCGTTCCGCGAGGACAGACTCGCCGAAGTACCTGTTGCTGATCTGTTGATCTTGCCAATTAGTGAATCGGCAAATCATTGGCGCACGCCGCAATCGGGGGCATAGGCATGCGCGGTATCGGCATTGATGCAGTAGATATTGATCGGTTTCGTCGGGCGTTGGAACGCACTCCCAACCTGTCTACTCGTTTGTTTACCGCAGATGAATTGCGTTCGGTTGCAGAAAAATCGGACAACGCGTCAAGCCTGGCTGCACGTTTTGCGGTGCGTGAGGCAACGATGAAAGCACTTGGGGTTGGACTCGGTGCATTTGATCTGCACGATGTTTCGGTGTCGAAGTTGTCGACGGGTCAACCTGTGCTGCACGTTCGTGGCAGGGCACAACAGATTGCGCAATCGCGCGGCATTACTTCGTGGCAGGTATCCATCTCGCACACCGACAGCGTTGCTGTTGCTGTTGTTGCAGCCGAGTAGCACGCAATGACTTCGCAGCGCTGGGCTTGGGCTCATATTGACCGCGATGCGTTACAGCACAATGTGCAGGCGCTTGTACAACATGTTGCCCCCCAGCAATTGTGGGCAGTGGTGAAAGCTGATGCCTATGGTCACGGAGCGATTGAATGCGCTCAGGCTGCACTGAACGCTGGTGCACAAGGGTTGTGTGTTGCATTGGTTGACGAAGGTGTTGCGCTGCGCAATGCCGGAATCAGTGTTCCGATTTTGGTGATGAGCGAACAACCGACCGAGCAATACTCGGAGATCGTTGCATACGGCTTGACTGCAACGGTGTATAACGAATCGTCCATTGCTGAACTTTCCCGCGTTGCACAACAGGGCGAAGTGATGACGGCCGTGCATCTAAAAATTGACACGGGAATGCATCGTGTAGGTGTTGACCCTCAACGTGCAGTGGGCGCTGCCAAACAGATTGCTGACGCGCAGTGGTTGACGCTAAATGGCGTCTATACACACTGTGCAACTGCAGATGCAACCGATGCCACATTTGCTGAACAACAGATATCTCGATTCGCACACGCGGTGTCAGAAATCCGTGCTGCAGGAATTGCTGTGCAGCATGTGCATGTGTCTAATTCGGCAGCAGCGATTCGTCACCTTGACTCACAGGTGCAGTGCACACTGACGCGGGTTGGGATTGCATTGTATGGAATCGCAGGCGATGCAGAGAGCAATTCGTTTGGCACCGATCATCAGCTTGAACTTCGTCCAGTTATGTCGCTGTGTGCGCGTGTGTCACACGTGCAACGAGTGAAAGCAGGAGAAGGCGTTTCCTATGGTCTGCGACGGCCAGTGGAACGTGATTCGATCATCGCCACAATTCCCCTTGGTTATGCCGATGGTGTTCCGCGTGGGCTGTGGGAGATGGGTGCGGTACTCATCGGGGGCAAGCGTCGCCAGTTTGCTGGTGTGATCACGATGGATCAACTGATGGTCAACTGTGACAACGATGAAATTGCCATCGGCGACGAGGTGGTGTTGATTGGTGCGCAGGGCTCGGATGCAATTACTGCAAATGAATGGGCACAACACATGAGCACCATTGGCTATGAAATCGTGTGCGGAATAAGTGCCCGCGTGCCGCGTCGTTACATCAATTAGTTCGTAGTTATTACTACCTAGGCTGATTGGGTCGTAAAGCCATGATTTCCCTGACCGCAACCAACCCCTCAGATACCGCCGCCATCGCGGCTGTGCTTGCCCGATTGGCCAAACCAGGCGACATGTTTGTCTTGATTGGGGAAATGGGTGCGGGGAAAACATTCTTTGCACAACAGTTTGGCGCGACCCTCGGAGTGATCGAGCCGATCACATCGCCCACATTTAATTTGCTGCACAACTATTCGGGTGGGCGACTGCCTCTTCACCATGCCGACCTGTATCGATTGGAGCGAACGGGCGAGTTTGCAGATCTCGGAATTTCAGAACTCACCGATGCTGGCGGTGTAGTGCTTGTGGAGTGGGGCGATGTTGTTGACGACATCATTAGTGATGGATTGACAGTTACTCTCACTCACGTGGACGACAATGACGATGCGCGCATGATTGAAATAGGCTGGCGTGGAATGCAGTGGGCATCGCGTTGGGATTCACTCAAGACTGCACTTGCGCGGTGGGCGTCATGATCATCTTGGGAATTGACACTGCAACAGATGCCGTGAGTGTGGCGTTGCATGACGGAGAGTCGGTGCTTGCTCATAGCGAAATTCGTAGCGATCGGCAACACGCAGAGGCGCTTACACCGATGATTGATTTTGTCTGCAAACAGGCATCAATTGAATTGTGGGATGTAGGTGGAATTGCGGTCGACATTGGGCCAGGACTGTTTACGGGAATGAGGGTAGGTATTGCTTCTGCGCAAGCAATTGCTCACGTGATTGATGTGCCGATTGTTCCTGTAACAAGCCTCGACATTTTGTCAGCAGCAGTGCAAACACACTGTGATGTAATCGCATCGGTGATTGATGCTCGCCGCGGCGAGGTGTATTGGGCGCTCTATCGAGTCATTGATGGCAAGTTAAAGCAAGTTGGTGCGCCACAGATTGGTAGTGCTGAATCGTGCACAGTAGATGTTCTTGATCGTGGCCAGTCCACTTTGCTTGTTGGTACGGGTGCGGTGAAGTACGAAACCGAGTTCCGTGACCGCTTGGCGCCTGTGCTG
>Ga0222714_10006271_pt1 | contig 11136 bp, 9 predicted proteins | sample C33_3DmetaG_FD_165048 | JGI IMG/M metagenome (GOLD analysis project Ga0222714, IMG submission 165048) | Estuarine water microbial communities from San Francisco Bay, California, United States - C33_3D | ecosystem: Environmental > Aquatic > Marine > Unclassified | place: USA: California... | reverse complement strand
GAGATTTTTATTAAAAAAAAAAATTGATTGTATTTTTGTGTATGCAACTAGCCCGTTATTACAAGCATTAATTGGAGTATACTTAAAGTTTACAATGAAAACAAAGCTGATTGTATGGGTACAAGATTTGTGGCCAGAAGTGTTAATCGATACAAAATATATTCAAAATAAAATTTTATTAAAAACTATAGATCTATTAGTTAAATTTATTTATAAAAATAGTGATTTATTATTAGCCCAGTCTGATGCTTTTAAAAAACATCTAAAAAAAAAATATAAATTAAAAAATGTTATTACTTTTGAAAACCCTGGTATCAAACATCACATTAAAATAAAAAAAAGAACCAAGCAAAAAATAATTCTATATGCTGGAAATATTGGTAAAGCGCAACCTTTTTACAAAATTATAAAAATTGCCCAGAAAATACGAAAACAAAATAAAATTATTTTTAAGATAGTTGGTGGGGGATCTGATTATGGCTGGTTAAAAAAAGAAATTAAAAATCATAATTTAAATAAAAATATCATTTTAGAAAATTTTAAAAATCAAAAAAATTTAAAAAGAGAATATGAAAATGCTGATTTTCTTCTTATCTTACTCCAAAAAGGCCATAGTTTCTCCAAAACAATACCAAATAAATTTCAGAATTATCTTTCTACCGGAAAACCTATATTGTGTATCGGAAGTGGTGTTATAAATAATAAAATAATTAAGCATAAAGTTGGTTTTGTTTTTAATGAAAAAAAAAATAATATAAATACTTTTTTTAACGGTTTAGCAAAATTAAGCAAAAGAAATTTAACTAAATATAAATTAAGAAATACAAAACTATTTGACCGCAATTATAAACTAGTTTACAGGTCAATGTGTCTTATTAAGATCTTAAAAAAAGTTTTAACTTAAAAGCTAGAAATGCTACTTAAAAAAATTTATTATTCAATTCCAAAACATATTAGAAGTTTGCTTCTTCATTACTCAAGAATCATAGTGAACACTGAAAAATTTGAATATAAATTCATAAATAATACTTATAAAAAAATAAATTTTTCATCAGTAGAAAAAAAAAAATTAGTTAATCAAATTACAAAAATGATGAGTCGTATACCATCGGCAACAAACTTAAATTTACATTTATATGTAATTGATAAGTTGTTTTCATGTGCTCATAACTTTGATTTAAATAAAAGTTATATTGTTGAGGCCGGTGTCTACAAAGGTGCCATGACCTGTTCACTTTCATTAGCAGCTAAAATGCTAGGAACAAAATTAATTGTTTATGATTCATTTGAAGGTTTGCCAGATGTCAAAATGAAAGAAAATATCGTCAACTATCATCATATTAAAAATTCCAGCTTTTATAAAAAAGGTATGTATAGGGGAAATTATGACGAGGTAATCGAAAATATCAAAAAATTTGGTAGTTATGAAAGTTGTATTTTTAGAAAAGGTTTTTTTAAAAATTCAATGAAAAATTCTAGAGAAAAAATTTTTTTTCTTTTCTTAGATGTTGACTTATTAAGTTCAACCATGGATGTGATAAAAAACCTTTGGAAAAATGTTCTTGATAATTCTTATGTATTTACCGATGATGCCTCAGACTTGGATTTAAACAGAATATGGTTTGATAAACAATGGTGGAAAAAAAATCTACATCAAAAATCTCCCGGTTTTATTGGAGCAGGATGTGGTTTACCAATTGGAGGAGAATTTTCGAGTTTAGGATATACTATAAAAAATCCAAAAATTTTAGATTATAATAATTTTAATTATTAATGTCATTATGTGTTTTTATTCCAGTTTTTAATGAGCAAGAAATAATTTTGAACACACTTAAAAATCTACATTCTTGTCTTAAAAAAAATCAAATAGATTTCGAGCTTATTATTATTAATGATTTTTCAACAGATAATTCAGAAACGATTATAAAAAATTTTTGTATAAAAAATAAGAATTCTTTTTTTTTTAAAAATATAAAAAAAGGATTGGGGTATGCAGTTAATTTGGCGATAGATAAAACAAAAAAAAAATATTTCACAATTTTTATGTCAGACAAATCTGATAATTTAGATGATTTAATTAATTATTATAATACTATCAAAAATAAAAATATAGATGCAGTTTTCGGATCAAGATTTTTATCTAGTTCAAAAGTTACAGGTTATCCCGTAGTAAAATTAGTATTAAACAGAATTTTTAATTATATGGTAAAAATTTTACTATTTTCAAATTATAATGATTTCACAAATGCTTTTAAAATTTACAAGCGCGAAATGCTAATAAGTTTTAAACCTTTTGTATCAGAAGATTTTAATATATTTTTAGAATTACCAATGAAAACAATTTCAAGATTTTATAAATATGATATAGTTCCCATCTCATGGAATGGAAGAATAAAAGGAAAAAGTAAATTTTATATTAAAGAGCTCGGATCAAAATATTTATTTACTCTTCTATATTGTTTTTTAGAAAAAATTCTATTAAGAAAAAAAAAATGAAAATTCTTTTAGTTGGGGGCGCAGGATACGTAGGTGGGGCAATAGCCGATTTATTAAAAATAAAACATAAGGTTATTGTATATGACAATCTTTTGTATGAGGAAAATTATTTAAAACCATGCAATTTTGTTTTTGGAGATATTAGGGATAATAAAAAAATTTTACCATATTTGAAGTGGGCTGATGTTGTTGTATGGACTTCCGCATTAGTTGGCGATGGTGCTTGCAATATTAATCCTGATCTAACAATGGAAATCAATGTTGAGGCTGTAAAATTTTTAGCTAAAAATTTCAATAAAAAAATTATCTTTTTTTCTACATGCTCTGTTTATGGTGCAAGAGACGGAATACTTAGTGAAAATTCTCCAGTCAATCCATTATCAGTTTATGCTCATTCTAAGCTTAAGGCCGAGAAAATACTTGAAAATAAAAACGCAATAATATTTAGATTAGGCACACTTTTTGGTATTGGCGATAAATTTTCAAGAATAAGAATGGATCTTGTAGTAAATACATTGGTAGCAAAAGCAATTTATAAAAAGGAAATTACGGTTTTTGGAGGTAATCAATATAGACCTTTGTTGCATGTCAAAGATGTTGCAAGAGCTGTTGATGCTGCAATAAAAAGTAAAAAAAGAGGTATTTATAATTTACATCTTAAAAATATGGTCATTTATAAAATAGCTGAGGAAATTAAAAAAATATTTAAAAATATAAAAGTTAAAAAAATAAATATGAAATTTGAAGACTTGAGAAATTACAGGGTTAACTCTATTAAAGCATTAAAAGATTTAAAATTTAAACCAAAGTTTACTCTCAAATATGGCATACAAGAGATGAAAAAAATTCTCGAAGAAAAACGGATCAAAGATATCGACAATCCTAGATATACTAATCAAATTTACCTTAAAAAGATTATAGAATTGAAATAGACCATGAATTTAATTGAACCAAAAATTATAAATGGCAATATATTTCTTGATGATAGGGGCGAGTTGACTTTTAATAATTCTTTTAAATTTAGAAGTATAAAAAGATTTTATACCGTAACAAATCATTCAAATAACTTTGTTAGAGCTTGGCATGGTCATCAAAAAGAAGAAAAGTACTTTTTATGTACCGAAGGTTCATTTATGGTAGGCGTTGTAAAAATTGATAATTTTCAAAAACCATCAAAAAAACTTGAAGTAAAAAAATTTTTTTTAACTAATAATGGTTGTATTTTGTATGTACCATCAGGTTATGCCAATGGTTTTATTAATTTTACATTAGAAAATAAACTAATTATTTTTTCAAATATGGACTTAGAGGCTAGTATGAACGATGATTATAGATACGATTATGATTATTGGAATATTTGGAATAAAAATTTTAGATAATGAAAAAAATACTAGTGCTTGGCTGTACCGGAATGCTTGGATTTCAGGTTTTAAACAAATTGCAAGAATTGAATAATACAAAGATTTATGTAACTTATAGGAATAAAAAAGATGTTAATTTTATAAATAAAAAAAAAATACAATTAATAAAATTTAATGCAAAAAATCCTAAAAATCTTGGTAAATACAATTTTGATTTTGTAATAAATTGCATAGGGATCATTAAACCATACATTATTGAAAATGATTCAGATTCGGTTTTACAAGCTATAAATATTAACTCAATATTTCCATGGAAATTAGCTAATATTTTTAAAAATAAAAAAACTAAGATATATCAAATAGCGACTGATTGTGTTTTTTCAGGTATCAGAGGTGATTATGTTGAGAGTGATATTCATGATTGTAATGACGTATATGGTAAAACTAAAAGCTTAGGTGAGATTCGGTCTTTTAATTTCTATAATATAAGATGTTCTATTATTGGACCTGAAATTAAAAATAAACTTTCTTTATTAGAGTGGTTTAAAAAAAATCCATTAAATCAAAAACTAAATGGATTTAAGAATCATAGCTGGAATGGAATAACAACAAAAGCTTTCGGAGAAGTTATTAAAACTATTATAAAAAAAAATATTACTATACCCAATAACTTACATTTATTACCAAAAGATAAAGTTAGTAAATACAAGTTATTAAAAATATTTCAATTAAAGTTTAAGCGAAAAGATTTAATAATAAATTGTATTTCTGCTAATCAATCAATTAACAGAACTTTAAAAACTAATCATGAAAAAATTAATCAAAAAATTTGGAAACATACATGTTATAAAAAAATACCAACAATAAATGAATTAGTAATGGAGTTGTAAATGAAAAAAATTTTAACAATACTTGGTACGAGACCAGAAATAATTAGACTATCTGAAATAATTAAAATTTTAGATAATTTTTCTAGGCAAAGAATAATTCATACTGGTCAAAATTATAATTATAACTTAGATAAAGTTTTTTTTGAAAATTTTAAATTAAGAAAACCAGATTTATATTTGGGCGCAAGAGGAACATTTGCCCAGCAAATTGCAAAGATTATTAGAGGAGTTGAGCTTGAAATTAAAAAATATAATCCAGATTGTTTTTTAGTGCTGGGTGACACTAATAGTAGTCTTGGTGCAATCGCTGCTAAAAGATTGTCTGTGCCAGTTTATCACTTGGAAGCTGGTAATAGAAGTTTTATTAAAAATTCACCAGAAGAAGTTAATCGAAAGATAATTGATCATTGTTCTGATATATGGATGCCATATTCAAATAGAAGTGCTGAAAATTTAGTCAGAGAGGGAATCCCTAGACATAAAATTTTTGTTGTTGGCAATCCAATCACTGAAGTTTTGCAAAAAAATAAACAACAAATTGATGAATCGAAAATATTAAAAAAACTTAATATTTTATCAAATAAATATTTTCTTTTAACATTACATAGGGAAGAAAATGTTGACGTATCAGCAAGATTAAATAACTTTATTGAAATCTTTTCCAAAATAATACTTAAATTTAAATTACCAATAATATGGCCCATTCATCCAAGAACAAAAAAAAAAATTAAAAATGCCCCTAAGCTAAATAAATTAATTAAAATTATAGAACCTCAAAGTTTTTTCGATTTCGCAAAATTGGAAAAGAATGCTTTATGTATTCTTACAGATAGTGGGACTGTACAAGAAGAGGCTTCAATTTTAAAAATTCCATCAATTATACTCAGGGAAAATACCGAAAGACCAGAAACTATAGAATCTGGATCTTCAATAATTGACGATAGTCCATTAAATATTATTGAAAATATTAATATATGCATTCAATCAAAAGATTTTATAGAAACACCGATTGAGTATAAAAATTTAAAACCTAGTTTTACGTGCGCAAAAATTATCCTGGGAAGATAATTTAATGAAAGTAAAATATTTAGATTTAAAAATATTGATTTTATTCTTTTTTTTTAAATTTTTATTTTTTAATTTATTTCCGATTAATTACGAATATTCGATTGTTGATGTAGTAAGCTATTTTAGTCATTATGATCAAAAATATTTAGATGAATATACAGCAATTAACGCAAATACTTTAGTTTATCCCTATTTAATTTTTTTTATTTCTAAAATATTTTTTGTTAAAAATTTTTATGTTATTGCTAAATTAATATCTGCCTTATCATATTTATTTTTATTTTTATCTCTAAAAAATATTAACAACATATTTAATTTTAAGAATTATAACTTAATTTTATTAATCTTATTCATTAACCCTTTGATATGGATATACACATCTAGAATTTCTGTTGATATTTTTCCATCAAGTTTAGTTTTGTATTCAATGAGCATAATCTTAGTTTATAAAAATAGTTTTAAAAGTATTTTAATTTCTTTAATTATTTTTTTATTTAGTATTTTGCTTAAACCAAGTTTACTAATTTTATTACCTTTACCTGTCTTGTTAATTTTATTTTATGATAAAAATTATGGAGTAAATTTCGTGATTGCTAGTTTTTTTTCGTTAATTATTATAATTGGAGTTTTAATTTACTATTTTTATTCTGTTGCTAATTTTGGTTTTTTTATTTCTACAGTAAATAATTTAAATTATCCTCGAAACTTTCTATTTATAATCAGTAATTTCTTTATTTATTTAGGAATGTTATTTATTTTTTGTATGCCAATTATATTTTTTATTAAATATAAAAAAATTAGTTTAAATAATTTATTTCTTGTTATAATTTTTTTCTTTTTTGGCTATAGTAGTAATTATTTTTTTGGTGAAATTGACCTAGGTATTTATACTTTTTTGTCACCAAATTATTTAAAAGGTTTTTATTTTTCTTTTGCTATTTTTTTTATAATAATAATTAAAAATTTTTTTATAGAAAAAAATTATGAAAATAAGAAGCTTTTTATAATTATATTATTCTCAATTGTTTTTTATATATTGGCTCTAAGTTTTTTTAGGCCTGCACAAAGATATTTAATTCCAGCAATGTTATTAATGTATATTATGTTATTCTCGATAGTTGATGTTAAAAAATATTTTATAATTATATTTTTAATTTTCTTTTCTTTTAGTTGTTATTCTTCTTTAAATCATATTAATAGATCTTTTGTCGCAAAAGATGTTATTGAATACCTTGTCAAAAATGAACTTCTGAATTTGACTAATGGTGGCGTAGTGACAGATAGTTTCAATTGGGTTGGTGTTAGAAAGAATTTAAATTATGATGAAAGATATATAATCACAGTAAAATACAACAATATAGAATGTATTAAGGAATTTAAATTACTCATTACTTATATTGGTAAAAATTACTGTTTGGTAAAAAAATGATTAACAAAATAAACTACAGCTTAATTAATTATAGTTACTTAGTAATCATTATTCCTTTGCTCTTAATTGCAGGACCTTTTTTTCCAGATTTGTTACTGAGTATAACAGCAATCTTTTTTTTAATAAATATTTTAACAAAAAAAATTAAATTTGAGGTAAATAATTTTTTTTTAAATATTTTGATTATTTTTTTTATTTATTTATTAATTAATTATTTAGTGAACAGTAGTTGGAAATATAGTGTAACTGGATCACTTTTTTATTTTAGATTTATTTTATTTGCTATGTGCATATCATATTTTTCATTAAATAATAAAACATTTAATGAACGTTTTTACTATTTAATTTATTTTTGTATTTTAATAATAGCTTTAGATGGTTATTTCCAATTTTATAATGGATATAACACTTTGGGTTTTGAGTCTTTCTGTGTCCGAGATTGCAATGTAGAAGCTTTTAAGTCTTTAAGATTAACAGGTTTTTTCAATAAGCCTATTTTAGGAAGTTATATTGCTAGATTTTTACCAATTTTATTATGTTTATTTTTCTTAGTTCAATATGAATATAAAAAAAAATTATCTAATAAATTTTTGGCTATAATAGTTATTTTGTCTTCTGGGGTAGTTTACCTTTCAGGTGAAAGAACATCTTTTTTTCTATTTATGAGCTTTGTAATGCTCTTTGTTTTAATAACTAACTATTCTAAAAAATATAAATTTATAATAATTAGTGGAATTTCTATTTTAATTATTTTAATAACTATATTTTCTTCTACAGTAAGATTTCGAATGTTAACTTTTACTTTAATGCAGATGGGCTTTAAAACGGAAAATATTATTTTCTTGTCACAAGACAAAGATATAATCAATTTTATTTCTAAATCAATATACGAAAGTAAGGAAAAAAAGTATTATCTTTTCAGTAAGGAACACGACAGTCACTTTAAGTCAGCTTATTATATTTTTTTAGATAATATTTTTTTTGGATCTGGATTAAAATCTTTTAGACATGTTTGTAAACAATATATTATTAACAGTGATAGTTGCACGACACACCCTCATAATCTGCCCATCCAATTTTTATCTGAACTAGGATTGGTAGGTTTTCTTTTTTATTTATTTTCAATAATAACTGCAATTTTTTCTTTAGTACGGACATACTTAAATAAAACAAAATTAAACGATCTGGATAATGCAAGAATATGCATAATATCAGGTATTTTAATAAGTTTATTTCCCTTTATTCCTAATGGAAATTTTTTTAATAATTGGTTATCTATAATTTTTTTTATTATGGTTGGGCTTTTATTTACAATTCTAAAAAGAAAAGAAAATGTATAATTTTCTAATATTTATTTGTATTTTCAATTTATTACTAATAGCCAATATCAAAACACTCATTTTAAAATTTAATATTTATGACAATCCAACTAGCAAAAGAAAATTTCATTTAAAAAAAACTTCATTAATTGGAGGTTTTGTAATTTTAATAAATATATTTATTTTTTGTCTTGTTGATAATATTTTAAATTTTTCAGATAAGAATTTTTTATCATACAGGAATCAAGTATCACTTTATTTTTTTTCTTTAATAATTTATCTAGTAGGTTTATTTGATGATAAGTATGATTTAGAGGCAAATAATAAACTAGTAATTTTTTTTTTTATTATTCTAAGTGCAATATTAGTAAATGATTTTTTGATTATAAGTGTTTTAAAATTTGACTTTTTTACAAATGCTATCTTATTAAAAAAATTTTCGGTTTTCTTTACAATTTTTTGTGTTTTGTTGTTTGTTAACGCATTTAATATGTTTGATGGAATAAATCTTCAGTCAGGAATCTATTCATTCATTTTATTTTTTTATTTTTTAATTAATGACATAAATTTTAGTTTTTCTTCAGTTTTTTTTATTGCGATAATATTTTTTTTAATACTTAATTATAAAAATTTGTCTTTTTTAGGAAATTCAGGTTCTTATATGATCTCATTTTGCATTAGCCTGATAATACTTGCGAATTATAACCTGGGAAAAATAAAAAATGTAGAAACAATTTTTATATTAATGATGATACCAGGATTAGATATGATAAGAGTTTCCTTTCAAAGATTGATGAATGGCAAAAATCCTTTTAAAGCAGATAGAAATCACTTGCATCATTTATTAATTAAAAAATTTTCATTTAAAGTTACAAATTTGATACTTAGTTTTTTAATACTTGTGCCAATATTGTTATTAATTACTACAAATTCTATTATCGGTTTAATTACAGGCATAATTCTTTATACATTGGTTGCAATATATTTAAATTTTTCTAAAAATTAATTTCATAAATTATTGCTTGATTGTCTTGAAATACTATATTGTTTTTAAATAAATCAATCAAAACTTTAAAGTTTGGATTTTGAATACTTAATTCTCTAAAACCAAATCCTGTATTGGTAATTTTACGATCTTTAGTTTGTAAAAATATATATTTTATTTTATTTTTTTTTAAGTGCAAAAGGATCTCATCTTTATTAAGATTTTTGTTATTAAAAAATTTGTCATTAATATTCCTCAAAGATTTTTTTTGTGGGCAGTAATAAGATAAAAATATTGAAATATTAATATAGTTATTATCGTTTAAATTTTTATTAAGAAATGTACAGGAGTCATAAAAAGAATAATCCGAATGTTTATCTTTGAGATAATCTTGTTTTGATTGAATTCCAACTGCTACAGGAAGTTTTAACAAAGTATATCCTGAGAGAAAAATAATTTGATTTAAAAAAAATATTGTAAATATTGAAAAGTAAATAATTCTTAAGTGTTTATTAATAAATATATTAAGTAATTCAAAAAAAATAAATGAACATAAAATGCATAGTAAAGAAAGTATCGGAATTAAATAACGAACTTGTTGACTTAAACCATAAAACCATACTGTATAATAAATTAAACAAATAATTAAAATATCGTTAAATATTTTTATTTTTTTAATAAATAGAATTGAACAGTATAATAAAAAAATTATATAAGGAGATCCTAAATATTGACCATCGAAGTATCTATTCCCAAATAATACAAAGTTAATTGGGGTTAAAAAAAAAGAAATAAAAGATGTATCTATACCGTATTCTTTTGTTCCACTTATTGCATTATAAAAATAAAAAAGTGGAAAAAGGGGATCACCAACTAATATAAAGTTTCTAATTAATAGGGGGCTAAAAAAAATAATTGGCAAAACAAGATATAATATGTATTTTTTTTGGAATTTAATTTTTTGTAAGTAAGTATCTTTTATTATTAGTATAAAAAAACCTAAGCAAAAAATTATTCCATGGTACTTTGTGTATAGAAGTGCGGTTGCAGCAAACACCAGGTGTAGTGCAAAGAAATCATCTAAGTTTTTCTTAAATAAAATATAATTATTTACACAAATAAGTAAAAAAAAACTTAAAATCAACTCATTATGCGTTGTATTAATCAACCACATGTTTCCTTTTATGAGAATAAAAAAAACAATTGATAGTAAAGTTATTTTGTTATTTAACGATAAATTAAAACCAATCCTATAAATACTTATTATTATCAATACAAAAATAAAAAAATTAAATTGATGACCAATAGTTTCTGAGCCAAATAACAAAAGAAGTCTCATAATATTTTCTATGAGCATAGGCATGTATTCAGATTCATTCCACCCATGAATAATAATTTTACCGAATTCAATATCTTTTTTTGGCAGCGAAAGATGGTAGTTTAAACTATCTATATCCGTTGGTGGAGCGTACCCATTTAATAAGTAGATGAATAATATGATTGCAACTAAAATATAAAAATATTTATAATTTTTAATTTGATGAATGATTTTAATATTATCAAATATTGGTAATTTAATTTTTTTTTT